>JAEEGL017237971.1_pt1 | contig 11037 bp, 10 predicted proteins | sample 9134231 | NCBI WGS metagenome assembly JAEEGL01 (sample SAMN16246548, study PRJNA631951) | gut metagenome | biome: gut microbiome; feature: rumen; material: fiber-attached | host: Bos | place: Iran: Karaj | collected 2018-10
TGGAACCAAGGATGTAGCCCTGATGAACCAGTTTCTGGAACGGTTCAGCAACCGGAACAAGGCCTTTATCGTAGAGATAGTTGTTCCACATGCGCGAATAAAGAAGATGTCCTACCGCATGTTCCGGACCGCCGATATACAGATCGACAGGCATCCAGTGTTTGAGCAGTTCGTATTCGGCAAATTCCTTGTCATTGTGCGGATCGATATATCTCAAGAAATACCATGATGATCCGGCTGAACCAGGCATTGTGGAAGTTTCGCGTTTGCCTTTACGGCCATGATATTCCACATTTACCCAATCAGTCGCCTTGTCTAATGGCGCACCGGTCTTACTTGGACCATAGTCGTCAAGTTCCGGAAGGATAAGCGGCAGATCTTCATCATCAAGAACGCCGATCGTACCATCCTCATAGTGGATGACCGGGATTGGTTCGCCCCAGTAACGCTGTCTGGCAAAGATCCATTCTCTGAGCTTATAGTTGACCTTCTTCTTGCCGATGCCCTTTTCTTCGAGCCATTGCAGCATCCTGTCGATCGCATCCTGCTTGTTGAGACCATCCATGAAACCGGAATTGATGTGGATGCCATCCTGTGTCCAGGCCTCTTTGGAGATATCCCCGCCTTCAAGTACCTGAATGATATCGATACCGAATTTCTTCGCAAATTCATAGTCACGTTCATCATGAGCCGGAACGGCCATGATTGCACCTGTTCCGTAAGTCATCAGAACATAGTCGGAGATCCAGATCGGGATCTTTTTATCGTTGACCGGATTGATCGCATAGGCACCGGTGAAGACACCGGTCTTGTCCTTGTTCAGTTCGGTTCTTTCCATTTCGGATTTTGAAGCACAGGCCTTCTGGTAGGCTTCGACTTCCGCTTTCTTGTCATTGCTTGTGATCCTGTTTACCAGTGGATGTTCAGGCGAAAGAACGCAATACGTTGCCCCGAATAGAGTATCACATCTTGTGGTAAAGACCGTAAAGCTTTCATCATGATCGGCAATTTTGAACACCACTTCCGCACCGATAGATTTACCGATCCAGTTGCGCTGGATTTCCTTGGTTGATTCAGGCCAGTCAATCGTCTCGAGATTTTCCAGAAGTCTTTCCGCGTATGATGGAATATCGATGATCCACTGCTTCATGTTCCTGCGTACGACCGGATAGCCGCCTCTTTCCGACTTGCCGTCAATCACTTCATCGTTGGCCAATACACAGCCCAGTTCTTCACACCAGTTGACCGGCATTTCCAGACACTTTGCATAGCCGTCAAGGAAGAGTTGTTTGAAAATCCATTGTGTCCATTTGTAGTACTCAGGATCGGATGTCGATACGACCTTTGACCAGTCATAGGAGAAGCCAAGACCCTTGAGCTGTTCAGTGAAATGATCAATGTTCTTTCTGGTGAAGCCGGCCGGATGATTGCCGGTCTGGATCGCATACTGCTCTGCAGGCAGGCCGAAAGAGTCAAAGCCCATCGGATGCAGGACGTTGAAGCCCTTCATTCTCTTGTAGCGGCTGACGACATCCGTTGCCGTATAGCCCTCCGGGTGTCCGGCATGAAGACCTACACCGGACGGATACGGAAACATATCCAGAGCATAGAACTTAGGCTTGGAAAAATCCCGGACATCCGTTTTAAAAGTCTGCTTTTCTTCCCAGTGTTTCTGCCATTTCTTTTCAATCGCTTTGTAATCAAATACACTCATTTCACATTCCTCCGAAACAAATAAAAAGGTGGGCAAAGGGCGCAATGCGCGTTACCACCTTTATTTATAACTCTTTGCTCTTAACGCGAGCTCACGATTAATCGTCACATCAGGCGAGTTCATTGCTTTCATCAACTGACTTCCACCGCTCTCAGTTCGCTTCATGATTAAGACAACTACTATTCCTGAAGATTACTATTTAATCTTAGTATTTTGAACGTCTAATTTCAACTTAATACAGATCATTCAATAACTGTATCTTTAAGATAGGCATAGGAGTGTTTTCCTTCTTCATAAAGATCAAGAACACCATGCAAAGTGATCTCTTCCCCCTCTTCAGGATAACTATCCTTGTTTCTGTTGAGATCTTTTCTGTTCATTTTTATTTATCCAGCAGCAATTCCACTTCAATATCTTTATCAATCAGCTGCTTGAATCTTGCGCCGTCCTTTTTATCACCGATGCCGTTTCCATAGTGCGTCGGTATGACAAGAGCCGGCCTTAATTTGTTTATATAGGAAGCTGCTTCCTTGTAATCCATCGTGTAATGGCCACCGATCGGGATCAGAGCGATATCGCAGCTGATCCTGAGGTTATCGTCATTTTCATCGCAATCCCCGGCAACATAGACGCGCTTGCCCTCAATCGTCACGATGTAGGCTACATAGCCTTTATCTTTCGGATGGAAATGCTTCTGTCTGTTGTATGAAGGAATGGCCAGTGTTTCATAGCCTTCGACCTCAAGCTTTTCATTAGGCTTGATGGTGATGACGTTTTCACCGCCTAAAAGATTATACATGCACTCAGGAATAACATAGATTGTGTCTTCCTTTTCGACTTTTCTGATATCTTCGATTGAAAAATGGTCGTAGTGATCATGGGTGATATAAATGATATCCGCATCATGCGATGCTTCCCTGATCATGAAAGGATCGAAATAAATGATCTTTTCAGCAGCGATCCTGATGCTGCTTTGCGCGTTGACTTCAATTTTTATGTAATACCTCTATTGCCTTTGATAACTGCGTGTCCTTGCTTTCATCGTTCGAAAGCACATAACGGGTTCTCGATACAATCAGTTCAAATGTTTCATAATCCAGTATTTCTTTTTCACTCAGACCATTATCAAGACGGAAAGCCTTAACAGCTTCAGCAAACGTCTTATCAAAATATCCGTCTTTTCTTCCGATATCGTAACCTAAAAAGTCCAAAGCGACCTGGCAGACTCTTGTTGATTCACTGACGCTGTCATATTCGTATGTTTCATCTTCGTCCATCGAATAATATGTTTCATAGTAGATGTCCGGCATCATGACTTCAATATCCGGTTTTATGCCTTCCTTGTGAACGGATGTGCCTTTTGGCGAATACCAGTAATAGCTCGTGATCTTGAGGATACCGCCATCACTGAGGTATCTGTTGGTCTGGATGACACCCTTGCCAAAAGTCGTCGTGCCGACAAGCGTGACATTTTCCATTTCTTCCTTCATGACCAGGGCAAAGACCTCGGCAGCCGAAGCGGTATTGCCGTTGGTCAGGATCACGATATCCCTGAAGTTGTCAAAGACTTTGCCGTTAGTCGTATAATCAGTTTCTTCATGGCCGTTGACATCAGTCTGCTTAAGATATGGCTTATTTACACCGATGAACAGTCGCAAAGAATCTCTTACTGATGTCTGATAACCGCCGGTATCATCTCTTAAGTCGATGATGAGTTTCGAATAGTCTTCATAATCCTTGAGGTACTTCTCGATCTCCAGCGCTGTAGAATCGCCAAAGCTCTCAATCTCCATCACAACATAGTCATCCCTGTCAGATGCATAGACGGTCGAATTGATCGAATCTCTGATGATGCTTATACTGAGCAGTTCACTTCCTCTTTGAACGTCGACAACAACTTCCGAACCTCTCTCGCCTGTGACAAGTTCCTTGAGATCATTCATATTCTCTTCATCGACTTCGATGCCATCGACTTTTCTGATGATGTCACCGGCCTGTAAACCGGCTCTCTGGGCCGGAGAATCCTTGAAAACTCTAAGAATGACCGGCATGCCTGATGTTGATGAATACTGAACACCGATGCCCACATAGTCAAGGTTGATAGAAGCGACAAATTCTTCCATCTCTTCCTTGGACATGTAACTGGTATAAGGATCATCTTCAAAGGTCGTCATGCCTCTGATGGCTTTGTCTTCCAGTTCAGTCTGAAGATCTTCGTAATCGGTGCCGTAGAGCCAGCTTTTCTGCATGATGTACTGGATCTCGGACATGATGCCGCTGCTGTTTTTGTTTCTGTATGGGTGCAGGACGCTATAGGCTGAATAGCCTATCCCCAGTCCCGCAAGCAAGACTAAAAGATAGCAGAAAAAGCTGACTATTCTCTTTCTTCTTCTGTTTCTTATTTCTTCTCTTTCGGACTTGAGCGGTACCCGCTCAAGATCAAAATAAACCTTGTCGTCTTTATTCATTCTTAGTTAGGCAAATACATTTCCGGGTTCAGGATACATGGTGCCGAGCTTACATCGCAACGGTTATTGTAGGCTGTTAAACCTCTGCCGACCGAGAAGGTCGCATTCCAGCCCATCGCCAGATAATCAAGCAGATCACCGCGGCCGAGCCGATACATTTCGATATGGCAGTGCGGACCGGTCGATTTTCCTGAAGAGCCGACTGTACCGATGACTTCGTCCTGCAGGACATAGTCACCATAACTTACATTTACATACTGCAGATGGAAGAAGATGAAGCCGTAGACCGTGCCATCAACTTCACACATCAGGTAGACCTGGTTGCCGCCACCGGCGATCCATTCGCCGCAATAGCTCGACAGGCTTCCCGGGTCATTGCATCCTCCGGCCGCTCTGATGATCACTCCTCCGGCCGGAGCGTGAATCTGCGTACCTCTTGAAGCCGCATAGTCGACACCAAGATGCCATGCGCCGGAAAGGAAATTGTTGTCATAGTTCCAGACCGTGGCACTGATCCATGAATTGTGGACCGGAGCTGTAAAACTTGAGTTGACGGTTACGCCTGTATCCTTCAAGGCATCGCGCAGATCGGCGAAACTCTGATATACTTCATCTCTTTCAGCGGTCATTTCATCGAGTTCATCCTGGATCCTGGATTCCTCTTGCCGATAGAATTCCTCCATCGCAATCAGTTCAGCCTGCTTGGCAACGATATCGTTGTAGCTGACATCAAGCTGCTGCTTTGAGGCATCCAGTTCCGCCTTGTCTTTAGTAAGCTGCTCGATTATATCCATAAGCGTTTCACGATCGCTCTTATCCTTGGAGACGATCGCTTCGACACCATATACTCTGCTTAACATATCGGAAAATGATTTTGAGCCCAGGATGAATTCGATATAGCCGTTAAAATGCATGATCTTCTGGGTCTCGACCATTCTGTTCTTGACTCTGGTATTGATCTCTTCAACTTTCGCTTCATTCTCCGTGATCTGTACTTCCAGTTCCTCAATTCTGACTTTCAGTTCTTCGATCTGGGTCTTAAGGGAATCGACTTCACCCTGCAGGCTGGCCGCCTTGTTGGCATATTCTTCCGCCAGGGCAACAGCTTTGTCTCTGTCGCTTTGAGCATCGGCGATCTTGTCTTCGATATCCTTTAAAGATGACTGTGCACTGGCTGCGATAGCCTTGCAGGCATCCTTGTCGCGGTCTTCAATACATTTGTCATAATCGCTTTTTTCACTGTATGTTTCTTCTTCGCTGTACTCTTCTTCGTCATCTTCCGCATAAATAAAATTTGTCTTAGCGAAGCTGCCCAAGACCATGAAAAGAACCAATAGTAAGCTTACTATCCTGTTTCTCATCAACGGGTCAACCTCAGATACTTGCATACCGAAATATACGAACCCAAAAAGCCTACCAGGACACCGACTGCCAGTAAGCCCAGGGAAATATAGACGATAAAAGGCATGAATGGTACGAGCTTTATGACACCGGCCAGTACACCGCCGGTAATATTGTAGAGTTTATAGTAACCATAGATGATGGCGCCGATCGGCAAAAGCGAACCGAAGATGCCGATGATGATGCCTTCAACCAGGAAAGGCGCTCTGATGTAGCCGTTCTTGGCACCGACATTTCTCATGATCCAGATCTCGTCTTTTCTCGTGGCGATCGTGATCTTGATTGTATTGTAGATAAGATATACTGCCAGAGCGATCAAAGCCAGTACGACGATTGCCCCGACATATCTGGTGGTGTGCAGAATGTTGATCAGCGTGTAGGTATTGCTTCCGCCGTCTCTGACCGATTCTATACCGCCCATGGCAGAAACCTTGTTCTTGATGCTTTCCATATTTGTGCCATCGGCCGCATAAATAAGGAAGGTATCATGGAACGGGTTATCTGAACGGTAAAGTTCGGTAAATTCCACGACATCCGAATCACCGTATTCCTTGATATAGAAATCAAATTCTTCTTCCTTAGTGCGATAGACGACATGATCGACTCCTTCGATCGCTTCGATATCGCCTTTCATTGAAGTTATTTTTGAAGGGTCAGTGACATCGTAGTCGATCAGGGCTACAAGTGAGATAGACTGTTCGATCTCCTGGGTAAGAAAGGCCAGATTTACGGCAAATACCGCAAAAACACCTACCAGAAGCAGAGTGATAGTTACAGCTGAAGCTGCCGAAAGAGCGTTGCCGAAATGTCTGCCGACACCGATAAATCCTTCTCTTATATGTCTGAAAAAACGGCGGAAATACTTCATCAGATTCCACCTTCTCTCTTGATTTCTTCAATCACCTTGAGCTGTTCGGTTATCTCATTTATCATCATATCCTGCATTTCCGTCTCTGAGACGTGTTCAGGATTGTGGACATGGACAGGTTCCTCGACAGGTCCTGCAGTTTCCTGAGTTTTAACACTCGGAACAGATTCCACAGGTCGATCAGGTGTCGTTTCTTCCGTTTTTGCTGCTGCAGGTTTGAGGTTGATGCCATCCTGCTTCACTAGCGGATCATCCATTTTGCGGTCTTCCACCACATGACCGTATTCGATCCTGATCGTTCTTTTCGGATGGTATTCGACCATGACATCGTTATGAGTTACGACTAAAAGCGTCGTCTTTTCTTCGGTATTTATCCTTTCCAGCAGTTTGATCATTTCATCTGTCATAGATGGGTCAAGGTTACCGGTCGGCTCATCGGCAATCAGGATGCTTGGACGCTTGGCAATGGCACGGGCGATTGCCACACGCTGCTGCTGACCACCGGAGAGTTCTCTTGGCTTGACGTTTGCTTTATCGGAAAGATCAACGAGTTTCAGAACCTCTCTGACTCTTTTTCTGATCTTGTCGTTTGGCCAGTCCAGAACTTCCAGGGCATAAGCCACATTTTCAAAAACAGTCTTTTCCGGTAAAAGACGGTAATCCTGGAAGACGACACCGATCTTTCTTCTGTAAAGATAGACCTTGGATTTCTTGATTCTTCCGACATTCTTGCCTGAGACCAGGATGCTTCCGCCAGTCGGCACTTCTTCGCCATCCAGCAATTTGATAAGCGTAGACTTTCCGGCTCCGGTCGGGCCCATGATGTAGACAAACTCACCGGCTTCAACCTTAAGATTCACATTCTGCAATGCGTTGGTTCCGTTTTTGTATTTTTTCGATACGTTTTTGAATTCAATCATAATCTCTAAAATTATACCACTATTAAATGATAATATCCTTATTAATAGTGTTGTGCTGTTTATCGGGAATAATGCTAAAATAATAAAAAGGGAGGAACCTAAGTATGAAACTAATACTGGCTATTATCTCGACTGATGATACAAAAGCTTGTATCTCTGCTCTGAACCGTGCGTCTTTCCATGTTACACGTCTGGCAACAACGGGTGGTTTCCTTTCTTCAGGCAATACTACGCTTATAATTGGCTGTGAAGACAGGGAAGTTGAAAAAGCGATCGAGATCCTCGGTGGCGAATCTCAGAGAAGAAAAGAAGCAGTTCCTTCAACGATTTCCGGCGATATGTCCAATCTTGTTTCATATCCTGTTGAAGTTGAAGTTGGCGGCGCGACAATCTTTGTTTTGAATGTCGAAGATTTCAGAAAACTCTAAGAACTAAGCACTTAGTTCTTTTTTAAAAATGAACTCACTAAAAAAAGGCTTTAAAGACGGTATTCCAATTGGCTTAGGCTACTTTGCGGTAGCCTTTTCTCTAGGCATCATTGCTGCCAGCGCCGGACTGACCCCTTTCCAGGGCTTTTTGACCTCTTTTCTGGTCAACGCTTCAGCCGGAGAGAATGCGGCCTTTATTGCCATAAAGGAAAATGTCCCCTATCTGCAGATGGCACTGATCATGCTTGTAAGTAACATCCGCTATGTGCTCATGTCTTTTGCCCTCTCCCAGAAGATCAATCCTGCCGCCAGGATGATTCACCGCTTCCTGCTTGGCTTTTATCTTACCGATGAATATTTCGCCCTGGCCGTCTCACAGGATCCGTATTGCGATCCCTACTATTCATATGGAGCTTTTCTGTTTGCCGTGCCCTGCTGGGCGACCGGCACAGCCTTAGGCATAGTTATGGGCAACATTCTGCCCGGCAGAATCGTCTCTGCCTTATCCGTAGCCCTGTTCGGCATGTTTCTGGCGATCATTATCCCGCCTGCCAAAAAAGACAAGGCTATCACTATCCTGATTATTCTGAGTTTTCTTAGCAGCTATCTGCTCAGCCGCTATACAGATATATCCACTTCCCTGATCACGATCATTCTGACGATCGTCCTGTCAAGCCTTGGCGCATTGTTATTTCCGACTAAAGAAAAATGAGAAACATCTATGTCTACATCCTGGTAATGACTTTGACCGTATCCTTAATTAGGATACTTCCTTTGACACTGATCAGAAAACCGATCCGGAATAAGTTCATCAGAGATTTTCTCTACTATGTGCCATACGTCACTTTATCAGTCATGACTTTCCCGGCAATCATCGATGCCACCAACAGTCCGCTGGCTGGTCTTATCGCGCTTATCATCGGTATCATTGCTGCATATAAAGAAATGGGTCTTTTCAAGGTAACAGTCATCTGCTGTCTGACCGTACTGATCCTGGAATCATTTTTGTAGCATGGGAATCACATTCAGTCAAAAACCGGAAATGTTCGGCACATTCCATATATGTGCTCTTTTTGGATGCGTCATCTTCAATCTTTTTGTTTACCGGTATTTCAAGGATAAGGAAGAAGCAATTCAGCTTAAATGTATCCATTACTGCGGAGTGTTCATGATAATAATGGAGATCATTAAGCAGATCTACTGTTATCATTATGTCTTTTCAGACAGCATCAATCTGTGGTTTTTCCCCTGGCAGCTATGTTCAACGGCGATGTATTGCGCCTTTGTGATAACCTATGTCAGAAGAAATATTCAGAATACGCTGCTGCTTTATCTGAGCACCTATTGTCTGCTTGGCGCCATCATGGCTCTGCTGGTACCGCCCGATATGTTAAGAGAGCAGATCTATCTGACCTGTTACAGTTTTCTTTATCATTATCTGATGATAGGCATAGCGATCCTTTCGATCCTTATCCTAAAAACAAGAGAAAAAACGGACTTTTCCGGAGCGACAATCCTGTTTCTGATAATGGCCTCTATCGCTGAGATCATCAACATCGTTTCCCATCAAATCCTTAAAGATATCCGCGTTGAACCCAACATGTTCTATATCACTCCCTACTACCCTACAACTCAGCCTGTGTTTTCCATTATCGCCAATAGATTTGGCATATTCACCGAGATCGTTCTTTATCTCGGACTGATTGTTTTAATGAGCAGCCTGATATACAGACTGATAATTAAAAAGCTATAATTAAGACAAGGAGATAAATTCTAAATGGAAATCACTAATGATATCAAGTATGTAGGTGTCAACGACCATAAAGTTGACCTTTTTGAAGGACAGTATAAAGTCCCTAACGGTATGGCTTATAACTCCTATGTCATTATGGATGAAAAGATCGCCGTCATGGATACAGTCGATCAGAACTTTACTCACGAATGGCTGGATAATATTCAGAATGTGCTCGGAGATAGGCAGCCCGATTATCTGGTTGTTCAGCACATGGAACCGGACCATTCCGCCAACATCGCCAATTTTATGAAGACCTATACCAAGGCAACAATCGTATCCTCGCAAAAGGCCTTCGATATGATGAAGAACTTCTTTGGCACGGATTTTGAAGAAAGACGCGTCATCGTGAAGGAAGGCGATTCACTCCCTTTGGGCAAGCATACTCTGAACTTTGTTGCCGCACCGATGGTACACTGGCCGGAAGTCATCATGACCTATGACAGCTATGAAAGAGCCCTGTTCTCCGCTGATGCCTTTGGCAAGTTCGGTGCTCTGGATGTGGAAGAAGACTGGCTTGATGAAGCCAGACGCTACTACATCGGCATCGTAGGCAAATACGGGCCGCAGGTCCAGGCTGTCCTGAAGAAAGCCGCCACACTGGATATCGCCATGATTCTGCCGCTGCACGGACCGTTCCTTTACAAGAATCTTGGCTACTATCTGAATCTGTACAATATCTGGTCCAGCTATGACATTGAAAAAGACGGCGTTGTCGTCTGCTACACTTCAGTCTACGGTCATACCAAAGCGGCCGTCTATAAGCTGGTCGATGAACTGAAGGCTTTCAATGCACCTGAAGTAAAAGTCTATGATCTGGCCAGAGACGATATGTCGGCTGCCGTAGCTGATGCTTTCTCCTACAACAAGCTCATCCTGGCTACTACGACATACAATGCGGATATCTATCCGTTCATGAAGGAATTCATCAATCATCTGACGGAAAGAAATTTCCAGAACCGCAAGATCGGCTTTATCGAAAACGGTTCCTGGGCTCCTTTGGCAGCCAGGACTATGAAGGATATGCTGTCAAAGCAGAAAAACCTCACTTTCATCGATCCTGTCGTTCATATCAAGTCAGCCATGAATGATGCAAACAGAGAAGAGATCTCAGCATTAGCCAAACAGATGTGCATCGACTATGTAGCCCGCGATGACAAGCAGGCCAACAAGAATGACATGAAGGCTCTGTTCTCGATCGGTTATGGCCTCTATGTCGTTACATCCAACGACGGCAAGAAGGATAACGGACTCATCGTCAATACGGTCGTTCAGCTCACCGACAATCCGCACAGAGTCATGGTTTCCATAAACAAGGAAAACTATTCTCACCACGTCATTAAGCAGACCGGTGTCATGAATGTCAACTGTCTGAATATCGAAGCGCCATTTAAAGTCTTCCAGCAGTTTGGTTTCCAGTCCGGACGAAATGTCGACAAGTTTAAA
>JAEEGL010025483.1_pt1 | contig 11036 bp, 7 predicted proteins | sample 9134231 | NCBI WGS metagenome assembly JAEEGL01 (sample SAMN16246548, study PRJNA631951) | gut metagenome | biome: gut microbiome; feature: rumen; material: fiber-attached | host: Bos | place: Iran: Karaj | collected 2018-10
AAACGCTCTGTTCCCCATGAAGGTAGGTAATTGGAGTGTAATACTCAAAGATGACATTGTAGTCAAGGCAATGTCTGCAATTCCCATGCGAGCATAACCAACGGCTGCCGAGCCGCGTAGCGGCGAAAGGTGACAGCCGTGGGCAAGCGCAGCGCCGGAGGCGCAAGCGCCGCCCACGGTAGGTTGTCAATAATGGATTGCAAGCCCCGGAGGGGCGGCAGATGCGAGGGTCTCTGCCGCCCCTCTAAAGATAATGCCTCAAAACACTTTTGCATACATCAATACGCTTTTTCTCAATTTCCGCCAAATCCATTCGCTTTTTTCAAATGCACTATTAAATTATTGATTGTTGGCGGCCTCTCTGCATCCAAGCGGGCGGATCGCACCTATATTCAATAACATATAATAAAGGAAATGACAATGGAAAAGGACATCCTTCTCGGCACTTTGGTGCGTGGCGACAAAACGACGGAAAACTATCTGAAGCAGATTATTCCGTATGGCTTCGAGAGTTTCGCGTTCACGTTCGGACACAATGCCCCGACAATCAGGGACCCGGAGGAACTCGCGGACAAGATCATGCCGCTTCTTGAGGAAAACAACATCAAGGTCGGAGCCATTTCACTCTACGGGAACCCTCTCGGCGAGACTGAGACCGACCTCAGCATCAGGAAGAACCTCATGAGGCTCGTCGAATGCGCGCACTTCTTCAAGACGGACTGCGTGACAGGCTTCACGGGCCGTGTCCCGAATTCCTCCATTCCAGATTCCATCGCCAAATTCAAGGAGGTCTGGACCCCCATCGTCGAGAAGGCAGGCGAACTCGGCGTCAAGGTCGGTTTCGAGAACTGCCCGATGGACGGCAATTGGACAAAGGGCAACTGGAACATCGCAATCAATCCGTCCGCATGGGCGCTGATGTTCGACGCAATCCCGCTCCCTAACATCGGACTAGAATGGGAGCCATGCCATCAGATGACGCAGTTGATAGACCCAATACCGCAAATCCGCGAATGGGGCAAGCGCTTCATCCACCTCCATGGAAAGGACGCCACCATGAGACGCGATGTCATCGCGAAGTATGGCTACATGTCCCCCGAGCCGTACATCTTCCACCGCACGCCAGGCTTCGGCGACTGCAACTGGACTGATATCATCTCCGAACTCCGCATGATCAAGTTCAAGGGCAGCATCGACATCGAAGGATGGCACGACCCTGTCTATTCAGGCGACCTCGAAATGACGGGACAGGTCGCAGGCCTCAACTACCTCAAGCAGTGCCGTGCGCAATACATACCGAATCCAGTATAATGGTCAAGAAGCATATTCCAAAAAGCGCAATCAGCATCCCCGAATCGGAACTGCAGTTCGTTTCCTGCAGGGCGTCGGGGCCAGGCGGGCAGTACGTCAACACGACGGACAGCGCCGTCCAGCTCCGCTTTGACTTAGCGAACAACACAACCATTCCAGAGGACATCAAGGAGCGCATGCGCCAGCTCGCGGGCAGCAGGCTCAGCGCCGATGGCATTATCGTCATCGACGCCTCCCAGAACCGCAGCCAGGCGATGAACAAGATTGACGCCGTCGCAAAACTGCAGGAACTTCTCGACATCGCATCCATCAAGCCAAAGATGCGGAAAAAGACAAAGCCATCCCCCGCAATGCGCGAACTGCGCCTGAGACTCAAGCGGTTCCGCTCGGAAAGGAAACAGAGAAGGCGCAGGCCAACTGACGATTGAATATTTGTAACATCTTGATTACCAATAATTTACAAGGAGCAAGCAACAATGAGAAAACTAATCGCATTCACAATGGCGCTCTGCGCAGCCGCACTTTTCGCAGTGGAGTACCCCACCCCCAAATACATCTTCCTCTTCATCGGCGACGGCATGTCCACGCCCCAGAGGATGATCGCAAATGAGTACGCGACTCACACCGACCATGGTCCGCTGACGATCAATACCCTCAAATACCATGCGACGACCTACACAGCCGCCGCCAACACGCTCATCACCGACTCGGCCGCCGCCGCCACCGCCATCGCGTGCGGCGAGAAGACAAACTACCTCTCCCTCGGCGTCGATACCACTGGCGAGAGGAAACTTGAGTCCTGCGCCGAAGTCGCGCACAGGAAAGGCAAGAAGGTCGGAATCGTCACATCCGTCATCATCAACCACGCGACTCCAGGCGGCTTCTACGCACACCGCAAGAACCGCTCCATGTACTACGGCATCGGACTCGACCTCATCGCCTCCAATTTCGAGTACTTCGCGGGCGGCGGATTCGGCGGCCACCACGACAAGAAGGACGACCCTGAATACAAGGGCAACATCTACGACCTCGCCGCAAAGGCAGGCTACAAGGTCTGCCGCGACAAGGCCTCCTTCGAGGCACTCAAGGCGGGCGAAGGCAAAGTCCTCGCAGTCGGATTCAACGGCAATGAAAACAACCTCCCGTTCGCAATCGATGGACAGGAGAAAGTCCCAACCCTCGAGGCCATGACCGCAAAGGGCATCGAGCTTCTCGACAACCCCAACGGCTTCTTCATGATGGTCGAGGGCGGTGAAATCGACCACTGCGGACACGCCAACGACGCGGCGGCGAACATGGAGGAGGTCATGGCGTTCGACAACGCAGTGCGCGTCGCTCTCGCGTTCGCGGAAAAGCACAAGGACGAGACGCTCATCGTCGTCACTGGCGACCATGAAACAGGCGGAATGACCATGGGATTCGCTGGCGGCGGCTACTCCTTCAGCATCGACCTCCTCACGAAACAGAAATGCTCCGCAGCCAAATTCAACTACTTCTACTCCGAGGCCCGCAAGGCAAAGAAGGACTTCAATTTCGAGGACGCAAAGGCCCTTCTCAACAAGTACTTCAGCTTCAAGTTCGATGGCGACCCGAAACAGGACAAGCTCGTCGTCAAGCCAAACGAACTCAAGACGCTTGAGGACGCCTTCAACAAGGACCAGGCCGCAAAGCCGCCAACGACAGCAGGCCTCACATCCGCCGCAAGAGTCCTCCTCAGCACCAAGTCGGGAATCGGCTGGACATCGAACAACCACACCGCCCTGCCCGCGCTCACGACAAGCCAAGGCGTCGGGGCCGAACTCTTCACTGGCCTTCTCGACAACACGGACATCTCGAAGAAGATCAAATCGCTTCTCTGAGATTCCACGCGCCGTCCGTCCAAATGATGAGGCTTCCATCCAGACATGACATCTGCATCTTCTCGGTGCTGGTGGTGTGCTCTGTCCTGCTGTGCCTCATTCCGCCACCGCCGCAAGTCGCAAAGACGACAGGATTCAAGACAAGCGGCAAGGTGATTGAGACGGACGACTCGTCCGTCGAGCGCCATGACCTTGTGCTGTTCGGCTCGCAGCGCCTGAAAGCCAGAATCACGCGGGGGCGCTACAAGGGCATGGTGGTCAACGCAAGCAACGAACTCCGCGCGCAGATGGACCTCGACAAACTATTCAAAAAAGGCGACAGAGTCGTCCTCACCTACGAGACGGAAGAAATCAACGAGCACACCGCACTCATCGCCCGCGACTACGACCGCAGCCTCTGGTCGGCGCTCCTCTTCTCGCTCTTCTGCATCCTCCTCTGCGCATTCAGCGGCTGGACAGGCTTCAACGCGCTGCTCAGCTTCGTCTTCAGCTGCCTCGTGATATGGAAGGCCGTAATCCCCCTCTCGCTTCGCGGATGGCCTGCGAGCTGGACCATTTTCGGCGCGGTCTTCCTGCTCACGGCGGTCATCATGTATCTCGTCGCAGGCTTCAACAGGCGCGGAATCTGCGCCTTCCTCGGCGCGATTTCAGGCGTCTTCATCGGCCTGTTCACAGCGCATTTCTTCACATGGGTGATGAACATCAACGGCGCCACCATGCCATACTCGCAGGCCCTCCTCTTCACAGGATATGGCGACCTTAGCCTGCGCGACATCTTCGCGGGAGCCATGATCCTCGCCTCCTCAGGCGCCGTCATGGATCTCGGAATGGACATTTCATGCGGCATCGAGGAGGTCGCCCGCCACAATCCCACGCTCTCGCGCATGGAGCTCACGAAATCAGGCCTTCGCATGGGGCGAAGCGTCGTCGGCACCATGACTACGACACTCCTGCTCGCCTATTCGGGCGGATACATCACCCTCCTGATGATGTTCTGCGCACAGGGCCAGTCGCCAGCGGATTTCATAAACAACCCGCTGGTCGCCTCGGAGGCCGTCAAGACCCTCGTCGGCAGTTTCTCACTCGTTCTCGTCGCGCCGCTGACGGCCATTCTCGGCGGATACATCTTCAAGCGCCAGAACCTCTCGAATCAGAGACAACATGAACCTTGAATGCATCATTCCGACAGCGTCGCTGTTTTTCGCTGCCCTCGCATACGGCATCGAAATCGTCCTGCCGTCCAATCCCGCGCCAACGGAAATTACCGCCCACAAGGAACTCATTGAGTTCATCCCAAAGACCGCCGAAAGCATCGCAATTGACGGGACGGCAATCAAATCAATTCACGTCGGCGACACGCCGCAGGCCCTCAATGCGGGATTCTCTCGCGCATCGATGAAGGACGACTCATTCGTCATACGCAGAATCAACGACACCATTGTCATAAACGGCGGCGGCACGCGCGGTATATTATATGGTATATATGGTTTTCTGGAGGACGTCTGCGGCGTCAGGTTCTTCAGTCCCGCCTGCATCCACATCCCGCGGAAGCGCCCCATCAGCGTAAAGTCCGTCGATAAGGACGGCTCGTTCTTCTTCCAGATGAGGGACATCTACACATCCAAATTGCTGCCGCCCGACGGCGGACGCACTGCCATCGCCAATGGCCTATCTCGCGACGGCGACCGCCCGATCACAAAGGAGTTCGGCGGCGCCTTCGACTACGGCCCCCCGTACTCATGCCACACCTTCGACCACTACATCCCCGCCGCAAAGTACCTTAAGACGAATCCTGAATATTTCAGCCTGAAGGACGGAAAGCGCGTCGGCGGGCAGACCAAAGGCCAACTCTGCCTGACGAATCCCGATGTCAAACGCCTTTTCACTGAACTGCTCCTCAAGAACATCCGCGAAACGACTGAAAAGGCCCGTCAGGACGGCATTGCTCCGCCAGCAATCTACGACGTCTCCCAAAACGACAACGGCTCGTTCTGCCAATGCCCTGATTGCAGCAAACTCATCGCGGCGGAAAACGCGTCTGGATACATGCTCGCTTTCGTCAACTCGCTCGCGGAATCCGTGAAAAAGGAGTTCCCATTCGTCAAACTTCAGACGTTCGCATACTTCAACACTTTCAAGCCGCCGAAGACGACAAAGGCGGCCGACAACGTAATCGTCCGCATTTGCAACACCTCTGGCGACCAGATCAGCGGCGCCCCCAGCAATCCGCAACTGGTGGAAAGCCTCGACGGATGGCAATCCGCCGCAAATGAAATCTATGTTTGGGAGTACGGCATCACCTACGGCGACTCGACAGGCCTCCCATACCCAAGCGAGTTCCATTTTCCAGAAGTCTTCAGATTCTACGCAGGCAGAAACGCAAAGGGCATGTTCTGGGAACTGGAGGCCCCCGACAGAAGCGACCTATGGGAACTCAAATACCACATGCTCTCAAAGTACATGGCAAACCCATTCCGAGATGATTTGGACGCCCTTCTCGACGACTTCCATTCCAGTTATTTCGGCCCCGCCGGCAAATTCATGGCGGAATGGCGGCGCCTTCTCGACAAAGCCGCCAGCGCCCCCCGCCCGCTTCTCGGATGGGTGCCTACCAACGGCGACTTCGAGTTCATCACATGGCCTGTAATGGAGCAAAGCCAAAGCCTTTTCGCAGCCGCCAGAATCGCCGTCGGCGGCGACACCGAACTGCTGTACCGAATCAACCGCGCCGCAATGGGAATGGACAGGCTGCTCGGATACGAGGCCACGCGGCGATTCATCAACGAGTTCACCTCTGGTGGAAAGGACAGGAACTCCTTCCCTGTCGATGTCCACGCCGTCCGCAAACGCTTCATCACGACATGGAACGAGAGCCTCAGGCGCAACGGCGGCATGAACGAGAACACGAGAAAGTCCCTCATGGCGCGCTTCGAGAACTTCGACAAAGTGCCATACGACTATCCTGAAGAGCCGCTGTTCGCGGCTGTCCCCCACGTCGATGTCACTCCAGGCGACATGCCCCTCGTCCTCGGCAGGGAGATGGCCGTCATTCAGGATGACACTTCACCCATCGGAGCCACCATGATGATAGACGCCGACACAAACCGCAAGACATACAAGTTCCCGATGACGTTCGGAATGTTCAACAAGTCCAAGGCGCAGGGCATCGTATCGAAGGTCTTCCAGAAGGAGAAGTTCGTTCCCGAGAAGTACCAGTGGGTGGCCGTCGAGGACATCCTGCTGCCGCCAGACGACAACTGCTACCTTTGGCTGACCAACAGTTGGAAAATCCAGATTCCACTCGCCAACCTGCGCCCGCTTGACCGTTCACGCCGCATCACAGCCAACATCCATGTCAAATTCAGCGGAGACCTGTACTATGGCGACGGAAAGCCAAGCAGAATCTTCATAGACCGAGTAGTCATAACTCAGGGGAAAGATAAACAATGACCATCAAATCAATTGTCACAACAGGAGCCGTCATGTGCGCATCCATCGCATTCGGAATCGAAATCGTCCTGCCAGCCAATCCATCATTGACGGAAGTAACTGCACATAAGGAACTTACAGAGTATTTACCAAAGGCGACTGAGAAGTTGTCGGTAAAGGACACGGAAATCCGCTCCATCCATGTCGGCGACACGCCCATCGCGCTCAAGGCGGGAATCTCACGCGCCGCGCTGAAGGACGACTCGTTTGTGGTGCGGCAGATAGGCGACAGCATCGTCGTCAACGGCGGCGGCACGCGCGGCGTCCTCTACGGCACGTACCATCTGCTCGAACAATGCGGCGTCCGCTTCGTCAGCCCCGTCTGCACAATCGTTCCGCAGATGCGCTCCGCCGTCAAGGACTTTACGACTGTTGACAAGGAGGGCTCGTTCTTCTTCCCGATGCGTGACATCTACACTTCCAAACTGATGCCAGCCGACGGAGGGCGCACGGCCATCGCAAACGGACTTTCCCGCGACGGCGACAGAATCATCACCAGGGAGTTCGGCGGCGCCTTCGACTACGGCCCGCCATACTCATGCCACACGTTCGACCACTACATCCCCGCCTCAAAATACATGGAGTCGCACCCTGAATTCTTCAGCCTGCGCGACGGCAAGCGCTACGGCGGCCAGCAGGAGGGGCAGCTATGCCTCACCAACAAAGGCATGCGCGAGCTGTTCGCCGAACTCCTGCTCAAGAACATCCGCGAAACCACCGCGAAGGCCAAGGCCGAAGGCATCGCCGTCCCACTCATCTACGATGTATCGCACAACGACAACAGCCGATACTGCCAATGCCCTGAATGCGAGGCCTTCGCAAAGCGCGAGAACCAGGCGGGCCTCATGGTCGATTTCCTCAACTACCTCGCCGACAAGGTTAAGCCTGAGTTTCCCGATGTGAAACTGCAATTCTTTGCATACCAATATAATGCAGAACCACCAAAGACCATAAAGGCGCGTGGGAACGTCATCGTCAGAATCTGCAACACAGGTGTGAACCAAATCACTGGCTGCGGCAACGACAAGACCGCCGTCGCAAAATACAGGAAATGGCAGGAATACGCCAGCCACATCTACGTGTGGGACTACGGCATCACCTACGGCGACATGACAGGGCTCCCCTACCCCAGCGAGTTCTTCTATCCAGACGTCTTCCGCTTCTACGCCCAAAACCATGTCTCAGGCTGCTTCTGGGAACTTGAGGCTCCAGACCGCAGCGACCTATGGGAACTCAAGTACTTCCTGCTCAGCCGCTACATGGCGGATCCGTTCAGAGAGGACTTTGACATTCTGCTAAATTCCTTCCTATCCGACTTCTACGGCCCCGCAGCCCCTTGCGTCTTAAAGTTCAGACAAATCCTGCACGAGACGGCAAAGCGCAAAAACGCCGTCATCGGATGGTTCGCCTCTCCCGTCGATTTCTCATACGTGGACTGCAAGGACATGATGCTCATGCAGGACGCCATGGACACCGCACGAAAGGCCGTCGCCGAAAATGAAGAACTCACATTCAGAGTGAATCGCGCCTCCATGGGAATCGACCGCATGCTCGGCTTCGAGTTCCTCCACCGATACAGGATCGAAGCAAATCACGACATCACCGCCCGCGCCGAAGCCGCCCGCAAACGCTTCTTCGAGACATGGCGAAAGAGCGCAAAGCTCTTCAATCTCGACATGGACGGCACCATCGCCCGCATAGAGGAACGCTGCAAAAACCTCCTCTCCCTCCCCGAAATCCATCTCAAGAACGATGCTCCCGACGGCACCATCTCCCGTGACTTCTTCGCTCCAGACATGGCAACAATCGGCAGCAGCGTCTCCATCGCGCCAGACGCGGAATCCGAATACGGCTCGTCCGTCAAAATCGACGCCGCCAAGAGCCCCGTCCAGGACTTCCCGCAGTCGTGCGGCATATACAGCCTCTCGCAGAACAAGGAGATTTTCCACTGGAAGTTGCCAGAATCCGTCTGGAAAAACAATGAATGGCAGTGGATTGAACTCAACGACATAACGCTTCCGCAAGGCGAAAACTGCTATGTCTATTTCACCAACAGTTGGGTCGCGCAGATCCTTCTCGTCTATATGGACCCCATCGATCTGACAAAGACATTCAATATCCGCGTCCATTTCAAACTAAGCGGCGACCGATTCTTCAAGGACGGCAAGCCCAGCGTCATCTCAATCGACAGGGTCTCCATCCGACAGACCCCTCAATGATTTACACGCCAACATGAGCGCACGCCACTCTGGCGAACGCAATAAAACAACATGAGTGCACGCCACTTTGGCGTGCACAATAGAAGTATATGAACAATCTCGAAAAACTAATCGAAAAAGTATATGCATGCGACAATTCCGCATGTTTCATCGAGCGCGAGGAGATTCTTTTCACCAACAGGGATACTACGATGTCCCTCCCTGTCCAAGACAGATACCTTCATGAGGCCACTCTCCTCTTCGACGGCCTCTCCACGCCTGTCGAACCAGAGGACATGTTCGCTGGCCGCATGGTTGAGGCCCGCTGGCCGCGAAAGGAACCATTCTCCGCAATCGGCTTGTTTTCATCGGGACACATCACCCTTCCCATCCACAAAGTCCTCACCATCGGACTAGACGGCATCATGGACGAAATCGCCGCCAGCTCCGCCCGCATCGGCTCCGACGAGGCACGCTTCTTCGAACGGCAGGCGCGCGGTTGCATCGACGGCATCCGACGCTTCTGCCGCCGATACGCCGATGCCGCCGAAGCCGCTGGAAAGCCCGAAATGGCGGCGGCCCTCCGCACCGTCCCGAACAAGCCCGCATACGACCTTTACTCCGCCCTGCAGTCCGCATGGATGCTGCATTTCATCTTCAGCTGCATAATCGGCAGCAGGGACTTCGCTCCAGGCCGCCTCGACCAGTCCCTTCTCCCGTTCTACAGAATGGAGCACGACGAAGAGCGCGCCACCACTCTCCTGAGCTACTTCCTCGTGAAATTCAACGAGATAACAGGCACCGCCACCGACAACTTCGCCCAAAAGCCAACCCCATGCCAGTCCACAAAGGAGTACATCACGCTCGGCGGTCGCGACATCAACGGCCACTGGCAGTTCAACGAACTCTCACGCCTCTTCATAAAGGCGGCGCAACGCCTCCATCTCCCACAGCCGACTTTCAACTTCCGCATCGGCGCCGACATGCCAGAAGACGCATGGCAGCTCGCAGGAGAAGCCGCCTCCACTCTTGACGCACAGTGCAACTTCTTCAACGACAATCTCATACACGACAAGCTCATCAATTCAGGCATCCGCCCCGAAGACGCATGCTCATTCACATTCACCGCATGCAACCGCGTGGACATTCCAGGACGTCTCCACAACATCATGCCCCGCATCGACAGGTTCCACAACTCGTTCGCATGGTTCCGCGAGGCAATCTTCGCGGCGGACACAAACGGTTCAAATGCCGTCGATTCCGTCCTCGCCGCCCTCCGCCGCATCGCAGAGGAGATCATCGCGACGGACATGCGGGAGAACATCGCGAAGCAAATTGTCGCAGACAGGTACTGTTTCCGCCTAGAATCTATCTTTCTCGACAGCTGCGTGCAATCATGCAAAGACATTTGGCGCGGCGGCTGCGAAGAGTACCGCTGGCACCACGTCATGTTCTCCGGCATCGCGAACATGGCGGACAGCCTCGTGGCCATCAAGCGCCTCGTCGATGACGAGAAGCGCATGACGCTCAAGGACATCCGCACCATTCTAGACGTCGATTTCAGCGGCCACGAGCCACTTCTCGCCGAACTGAATACACGGATGCCGAAATTCGGAAACGGCATCGAAGAGGTGGACTCCCTCGCCGCACGCGCCGCCAATGCACTCATAGACGCCGCAGAGGCCGCCGCCCTCCGCGAAGGCTTCCTCGCCATGCCGTCGATATACTCGCTAACCAATCACTCGAATTACGGCTCCGTCGTCGGCGCCACGCCCGACGGCAGACGAAAAGGGGAGACCATCTGCGAGAACCAGTCGCCAGTGCATGGCATGGACACCAACGGACCGACCGCCCTTCTCAAAAGCGTCTCATCACTCCCGCTCCGCCGCTGTGTCTGCGGCGGCCTCAACCTTAAATTCGCCGAAAGAATGCCCCCGCAGACTCTTATAAGCCTCCTGCAAACTTTCTTCTCAATGGGCGGACTCCACATCGGATTCACCATGGTCTCCCGCGCCACGCTCGAAGATGCGCGGAAAAATCCCCAAAACCACCGCTCGCTCTTCATCCGAAAGACAGGATTCTCCGAATACTACATTGCCCTCTCCCCTCAGGAACAGCAGGAAATCATCGACAGGACAGAATACTAGTGCGGCGACGGCGGCCCTGTGTGGCGACGGCG
>JAEEGL010358021.1_pt1 | contig 11036 bp, 10 predicted proteins | sample 9134231 | NCBI WGS metagenome assembly JAEEGL01 (sample SAMN16246548, study PRJNA631951) | gut metagenome | biome: gut microbiome; feature: rumen; material: fiber-attached | host: Bos | place: Iran: Karaj | collected 2018-10
CAGAAGTCAAGCCAGGCAGAGCCCTCGGCGAAGGGCTGGAAGTGGAACACGCTGTAGCCGAGCGCAGTGGTCAGCGCGAGCAGGAAGATTCCGACGCCGCAGGCAACGCAGCCCTTCGGACGGCTCCAGCCGGTCAGCTCGCGTACGCAGGCGAGGATGTTTTCAAACACGGCAAGCTCGGTCGAGAAGGCGGCAAACACCATGAACAGGAAGAACAGCGAGCCCCAGACACGGCCGCCGGCCATGTTGTTAAAGACGGTCGCCATGGTGTTGAAGAGCAGGGCGGGGCCGGCATTGACCTCAATGCCATAGGTGGTGCAGGCGGGGAAGATGATGAGGCCTGCCATGATGGCGACAAAGGTGTCGAGCAGGATAACGTTGACCGATTCGCCCAGCAGGCTGTGATCCTTGCCGATGTAGCTGCCGAAAATCGCCATCGAGCCGATGCCGATCGAAAGCGTGAAGAAAGCCTGGTTCATGGCGGCGACAACGACGGAGCCGTTGATCTTGCTGAAGTCAGGGACGAGGTAGAACTTCAGGCCTTCCCCTGCGCCGGGAAGACGCGCGCTGTGTACAGCGAGGATGATCATCAGCGCGAACAGCGCGACCATCAGATACTTGGTGACGCGCTCGAGACCGCCCTGCAGATCAAAGCTCAGCACGGCGAAGCCGAGGACGACGGCGATCAGCAGATAGACAACGTTGATGCCGGGGTTGGTGATCATGGCGACAAAGCCGAGATCCGCGCTCTTGCCGGAGACAAAGCGGACGAAGTAATACATCATCCAGCCGGTGACGACGGTGTAGAAAGCCATCAGCGCGACATTGCCGAGCAGCGCAAGATAGCCGTGGACATGCCATTTCTGGCCGGGCTTTTCCAGCGCCTGATACATTTTGACCGGGCTCTTCTGCGAGGCGCGGCCGATAGCAAATTCCATCGTCAGCGCGGGAAGACCGAGCAACAGCAGGCACAGCACATAGACGAGAACGAAGCCGCCGCCGCCGAACTGACCGGTCATCCACGGGAATTTCCAAACATTGCCGCAGCCGATCGCACAACCGGCGCTGACAAGCAGGAAGCCAAGACGGGAATTAAAGGATTCGCGTTCCATACAATCACTCTCCAAAACGAAAAGATAGAAACAGTATACAGGTTTTTTTAACAAGATGCAATATTTTTTGAATAAAAAACGCGCGGACGATAACTTGTCCGCCTTTTCGTGCAAAGAGACAGCGGGAGGGCATTGCCGCTTTCGGAAGCGTCTGGTATAATAGAAGAAATTGGAAGGAGGGATGAAACATGAGGCGGAGCATCGGGGAATGGGCCCTGCGGATCGCGATCTTGCTGCTCGGACTTACGATCGCCCATCTGGGCGTGACGCTCTTTCTCCTCTCGGACCTGGGGTCGGATCCCTTTAACGTGCTTGTGCAGGGACTGTTTCGCACGCTTGAACGCCTGACCGGTTGGGACTTCCTGAGCCACGGGCGCGTGCATATCGCGGTGAGCCTGCTGATCATCCTTCTGCTCCTGCTCACCGACCGCAGGTATGTGAAAATCGGCACCGTGCTCTGCATGGTCTGCGGCGGCCCGATCATCGACTTCTTTACCGTGCGGCTGGCTTTTCTGCCGGAGCGGCTGAGCACGCTGCCGCTGCGCATCCTCATGCTTGCCCTCGGCTGTGCCATTCTGGCCTTTGGCATGACGATCGTGATCCGCTCCGATGCGGGTACGGGCCCGAACGATCTGGTGGCGGTGGTACTCAGCGACAAGCTGGGGAAGAAGTTCAGTCTGGTGCGCGTCGCGGTGGATGCGGCGTTTCTGGCGCTCGGCTGGCTGCTGGGCGGCATCGTCGGTCTGGGCACGCTGATCTGCATGCTGCTGGTGGGGCCGGTGGCCGGTGTGTTCCTGCCGCTCAACGGAACATGGATCGACGCGCTGGCGCGGCGGTTTTGTAAGCCGAGGCCCAGGTGTTAACATAACAAAAAACTACCTGAAAGACCCGGTAAACGGGGCGGTTCATGTTGACAGGTGAGAGGTACCGTGTTAAAATCGGATTAGTTATTTTGGTTAGCGTGCGCTAAGCGCAGGACGGAAGGACTGTCATGCGGTATCGGGCGAATCAGAATTTTGAGCTGCGGACCATCGCGGGGGAGCATATGCTGATCCCCACGGGCGGGGAGGACTTCGCGCCGGGAACGCTGCTGCTGCTCAACGAGACGGGCTGCTTTTTGTGGGAGCTGCTGCGGGAGCCGAAAAGTCCGGAGGAGCTGCTCACGGCGGCACGGGCAGAGTTTGAGGACCCCGACGGCGACATGGAGACTTCGATCCGGGAATTCCTGGAGAAGCTGAAAGCCCGGAACCTGCTGCGCACGGAAGGAGAAGAGTGATGAGAGTTTGGACCAAGCCGGAACTGATTGTCGATACGATGGAACTGAGCCAGCGGTTTGCGGCGGGATGTGACATTCTAAGTACAAACACAACAGCATATCCATATGTGTTTAGAAGAGCTAAGGGAGCAAACCCCGGCCATCCAGACGACTACAAGGATTACAATTATCAGACCTTGCAGTCGATGGATCAATATGATCCGATTGGGTCTATTTCAAAGGATGAAGTTGAAAAGTATTATAAAGACCATGGCGGACATAGTGACTATATTTTATTTTCAGGGCAAACAGGAAAGCTTCAAGATTCTTAACGACAAAGAATAAAAAGAGGGACGGAAGTCCCTCTTTTTTTGACCGGGGGACGGCGCGATGTTATCCTACAGGATTACAGATTTACAAATTGGTATCACGTGTGATACAATATTGTTTCAAGAGCAATTCGCTCCCTTCCGCGTGGAGTCCCAGCGGGAGCCGGATTGCAAAGTCACTCTCGACTTTATCCCAATGGACGACTGCCAACCGAAGTTGAGAGCCGAAACGCTCTTTGAAAACGATTTGCTGCAGGTCGTTGCAGTCGGGGAAGAACAAAGACTGTATTTCCGGGAGCCGCTTTCGCACGCCTTCGTCTCTTTCCTGGATGACTGCGGCGCAGAGAAAACCCTGTGCGTGCGGGAGGACCTTCGTCCCTATTCGGAGTTTCTGCTGCTCAATCACCTGAATCTCGAAAAGACCATGAACGAGCACGGGCGGCTGCTGCTGCACGCCTCGTTTATCGAGACCGAGCGGGGGGCGGTGCTCTTCACTGCGCCTTCCGGCACGGGCAAGAGCACGCAGGCCGAGCTCTGGCGGCAGCACCGGGGAGCTACGATCATCAACGGCGACCGCGCCGGGATCTGGCGCGGAGAGCAGGGCTGGCTCGCCGGGGGCGTGCCCTGGTCCGGCACCTCCGGCATCTCCCTCAACCGCATCCTGCCGCTGCGTGCGGTGGTGATTTTGCGCCAGGGGCCGGAGAACGTGCTGGAGACGCCGCGCGCCTCCGAGAGTCTCAAGGCCCTGATGGAACAGACGACGATCAATCCCTGGAACCGGGAGATGTATCTGCGCACGCAGCAGCACCTCATCGACCTCATTCAAAGCGTGCCGGTCTACCGCCTGCGCTGCCGCCCGGACGAGGGCGCCGTGGAGGTACTGGCCCGCGAGCTGGGACTATAGGAGAGCCCGATGGACAACGCACTGGAAAAGTATCTCTTCGCCCGGGCGGACAGGACCGGCGTGCCGCTGAAGGCCACGCTGGAGCTCACGCCGCTGTGCAACCTCGCCTGCCGCATGTGCTACCTGCGCCACGAGCCCGGAGAGGTCCGTGACAAGGGCGGACTGCTGCCGCCGGACTTCTGGCGGGGCCTGATCCCGGCGCTGCGGGAGGCGGGCACGCTCTTTGTCGCCCTAATCGGCGGAGAGATCTTCACACTGCCCTGGCTGGAGGAGCTCTATACCGAGCTGCACCGCAGCGGTTTTTATCTGAACTTTACCACAAACGGCGTCCTGCTCGCCGACGGTGTGCCGGACTGGCTCATATCCCACAAGCCGCGCTACGCCACCATCTCGCTCTACGGCGCGACGGATGAGAGCTACCGCCGTCTGACCGGAGCCGAGCACGGTTTTACCCGTACGGTCGCAGGGATCGAGAACCTGATTCGCGCCGGGGTCCCCACCAAGCTCAACGCCCTGATCGGACCGGAGAACGTCGGAGAGCTTGCGGAGATCGCACGCTTTGCGAAGGAACGGGAGCTGCCGCTGCTGGCGACGGCTTATCAGTTTCCGAACGGCGTACGCAATACCTGCAGCGGCTATCGGAGACTGGAACCGGAAGCGGCGGCCCGGGCGGAGCTCGAGCTGCGCCGTCTCACCAGGCCCCCCCAGGCCTTCGCTGACTGGCTCGCCTGGATGCAGAGCCCGCCGTTCCCGGAACCTGATCGCGGGCGGCGCTTCCGCTGCCGCGCTGCCGGCAGCACGGTCTGGATCAGCTGGCGCGGTCGGCTCTCTGCCTGTGGGATGCTGGAGGAACCGTCCGTCGATCTGCTCGACGGCACGCCCTTTCCGGAGGCCCTGCGCCGGCTGCGTGAACAGACTGCCGCCGTGACGCTTTCCGAGGACTGCGCGACCTGCGCAAAGCACAGCCACTGCAGCGTCTGCCCCGCCATGCTCTACGCCGAGAGCGGGAGCTTTGAGCAAGTGCCTCGCTACCTCTGCCGCTTCACGGAGGAACTGATCCGCCTGGCGAAAAAAGAGCCTCTCCCGGAGGGCCTGACCGGGAATCCCGAGAGCATACGAAACGAAGGAGCCGAAGAATTATGCTGAGAGTTCTCAAACGGGCCCTGATCGCGGTCCTGCTGATCTCTATCCTGCTGTTTGGCCTCGGCTATTACCGCACCCGCATGCTGCGCGACTCCGACGGACCGCACATCAGCGTAGAGGAGGCGAGCATCGTCGTCTCGGTCGGGGACGGGGAGGACGCGCTGCTGCGCGGGATCCGGGCCATGGACAGCAAGGACGGGGACGTTACGGCCTCTCTCGTGCTGCAGGGCCTTTCCAACTTCGTGGAAACAGGCCGGCGGCAGATGACGGTTGCGGCCTTTGACAGCGACAACAACGTATCCAAAGCGACGCGCGATATCGTCTACCGTGATTACGTCTCGCCGCGCTTTTCCCTCGAGCGGCCGCTGAGCTTCCCCATCGGCACGCAAGAGGCGGAGATAGTAAGCGCAGTCCATGTGGAGGACTGCCTGGACGGAGATCTGAGCCGGGAAGTCGCGGTCGAAATGGAGAACCCCGACGCCTGGCTGGATACCACGATCGAGGGGACGTCACGGCTCTCCTTTACCGTGGTCAACAGCGCGGGCGACGTGGGGGAACTGACGCTGACCGTGCAGATCTATAACAACGCCGAGTACAACCGCGGCACTACGATACAGCTCTCGCAGTACCTGGTGTATCTGGATCGCTATGCGACCTTTGATCCCTGGCACTATATCCTCGGGATGCAGAAGTACGGGGAAGCGATTCCTCTGGTGACCTCACAGATTCAGATCTCCAACCCGGTGGACACCGCTGCCCCCGGCGTGTACGAGGTGCTCTACTCAGTCTCGGATGAGGACAGCGAAACTGTCACCCAGTTGCGGCTGCCGGTGATCGTGGAATAGGGGACGACCGATGGCGGGAAAAGATAACAGACAATTTGACAGCGCCTATGGTCTGCCCGTGATCGACTGGGACTGCCTGCTGCGGGACCTGATGCACGGCTGGTGGATGATCGTTCTCGCCGCGTTGACGGCGGCGCTGCTGCTCGGCGCGGTGCGCGAGCTTAGCTACCGGCCGCTCTATCGCGCGTCCACGACCTTCGTTATCGGGCGTGCGGGCTTCAGCTATCAGCAGATCTATGACAACCTGAACCAGGCGGAGACGACGACCAAGCAGTATTCCCAGGTTGTGAACAGCTCCATCCTGCAAAGCCGCGTGTGCGAGGAGCTCGGCTTGCCCGCCTTTGACGCCTCCGTGAGCGTGAAAGCCGTGGAGTCCACGAACCTGATGGTGATGAGCGTGACGGCGGATTCGCCGCGCAAGGCCTTCCTGATCAACCGCGCCGTGCGCGCGAGCGCGCTGGACCTGATGGGCTTCTTCCTCGACGGCGTCACCATGATGGAGCTTGAAGCGGCACAGATCCCGGAACGCCCGATTAACCCCTTGAGCCTTTCGCGCGATATGCGTCTTGCGGCGCTGCTGGGTGCGGCGGTGATGGTCGTGCTGCTTTCGCTCATCTCATACCGGAAGGATACGATCAAGAACCCCGAGGATATCGGCCGCAAGGTGGATACCCATCTGCTCGGCACGATCTATTATGAGAAGAAGCGCCGCAATCCGCTTCAGAAGCGGCTGAACAAACGCAGCCGCAAGACCTCGCTTCTGCTCACAAACCCGATGCTCAGCTTCGGCTTTCTCGAATCTTACCGCATGCTGGCGGCCCGGGTGCGCCTTGCGCTCGACCGCGGCAGCCGGAAGGTGCTGATGATTACGAGCGTCTCGGAGAACGAGGGCAAGTCCACCGTCTCGGCCAACCTGGCGCTTGCGATGGCTCAGGAGGGCAAGAAAGTCCTGCTGGTCGACTGCGATTTTCGCAGCCCCTCTCTGTATAAGATCTTTGATATGGACGTCAGCGAGGACGAGGATCTCACCGTCGCGATCCGGAACAGGCGTGTCCCGGCATTGGGTAAGATCAAGCGCAGTCCCGGTGTGTTTACGCTTTTCTGCCGCCGTCCGCGTATGAAACCCTGGGACATGGATTCCCTGACCTTCCTGGCCGACACGCTGCAGCAAATGCGCGAGTATGTCGATTATGTGCTGATCGACACCTCGCCCATGGCCTTCGTCTCCGACTCGGAGGAATATGCCGCACTGACGGATGCAAGCCTGCTGGTGATCCGGCAGGACCTGATGGAGGCCAGCTATATCAACGACGCTGTCGACAACCTCGAGGATACGGGCACCGAATTGATCGGCTGCGTGTTCAACGGGGTGCGCCGCGGCATGGTCGGCCGCGCACAGGAGCGCAGCCATTACCATGGCAGCGCCTACGGAAACTACTCACATTACCGGAAACTGGCTGAGAGCGGAGGTGGGCGCAAGTAATGGCAGAGAGCGATAAACGCACGGAGGAATCGACCGAACTACAGCAGATCGACATTACCCGCCTGCTGGCCAAAGCCTGGAAGCACTTCGGGAAGACCTGGTGGCTGCTGCTTCTGCTGCTGGCGCTCGGCGTCGGCTTGCAGCTCGGCTATCAGCAGTTCTTCCACGTGGACGAGTATGAGGCCTATGCCTCCTTCTCCGTCAGCGTGGGCAGCACCAGTTCCGGCATGTCCAATTACAACACCCGCGTCTCGCTGACCAAGCTGGGCGAGACTTTCCCGTATATCCTTGAGAGCGGCGCGCTCAAGACCGTGATCCGGGAGGAGCTCGGCCTGAACGAGCTGCCGGTTACGATCTCGGCCAAGGTCGTGAGCGACACGAGTCTTTTCCGTATCAGCGTGCGCGGGCGAGATCCTGAGCTCTGCGCGCGTATCCTGGACGCAGTGATCGAGAACTATCCGCAGGTTGCCAAATACGTGATCGGCAAGACGACGCTGACTATGCTCGACTATTCCGGCACCCCGTCGCGGCCGGTCAACGGCATCGGGCACCGCACGCTGATCGAGTGGGGGCTTGAATTCGGGGCGCTGCTCTATCTCGGCGTGTTGGCCATTTTGATCGTGACGCGCAAGACCGTCGAGAGCGAGGAGGACCTGAAGCGCTATACCAGCCTACGTTGCCTGGCCACCATCCCGCGGACCTTTCTCAAGCGCCGCAGCGGTAAGCGCCAGCCCAAGCTGTTGGTAAACCAGAAGTCGGTATCGCAGGCCTTCATCGAATCGATCAATCTCCTGCGTATCCGCGTTCTGCGCGAAATGGACCGGCGGGAAGCCAAGGTCCTGCTGCTGACGAGCGCGGGCGAACTGGAGGGAAAGTCGACCGTGTCGGCGAACCTTGCGCTGTCCTGTGCGCAGAAGGGCTTTCGGATCCTGCTGATCGACGGGGACCTGCGCCATCCCTCCGTTGCCGCCAAGTTCGGCCTGGAGACGAAGCGGGGGACAGCCGACGTTCTGGCCGGCCGGGCTCAGGTGGAGGATGTGCTTCAGCATTACCGCGGGACGACGCTGGATATCCTGCCGGGCTTCGGCATCGTGAAGGCGACAGAGGTCCCGCAGCTGCTCAGCCGCGTGGAGGCGGGCGAGTTGATCGCCTATGGCCGCAAGCACTACGATTATGTGATCATCGACTCCCCACCCTGCGGTATGATGCAGGACGCCCTGATGCTCGCCACACACTGCGACGCTACCGTTGCCATCATCCGACAGGATTTCCTCGCGCGCTCACGTATCCTGGAAGTGCTGGATCTCCTGGCGGAATCCAACGCCGGCATCCTCGGCTGCGTCATCAACGGCGAGGAGGGCAAGGTAGGCTCCTACGGGTATGGCCGCTACGGCTACGGCAGCGGTTACGGCAAGTACGGCGCCTACGGCAAGTACGGCTACGGCAGCAAATATACCAAAAAGAAAACCAGCTGAACACGAAAGCGGCCGGCCCTGAGAGGGGTCGGCCGCTTCTCTGTTTGCAGTCAATCGGCTGTATGGATGGCATCGAGCAGCTTTTGCAAGCTCTCCGCTCGTTCCAGATTCAGTTTGAACTCGCCGGTGTCGGTGGTGACAGCAAGCGTCGGACGTTGCTCAGTTACGCTGACACACTTGCCGGCGCTCACCGAGCGGTGCGATTCCTCCGCTCTGCGAATCTCACTCAGCGGAAGGTAAGTCCAGCGCAGACCGGCAGGAATGTAAATCGCTTTTGCGCTGACCCGATACTGTTCCACGCGTTTTGCCGCGCGGAAGTCCTCGGCCGGCGCGTCGATCGCACAGCCTTCCAACAGGCAGGTGGGCGTAAACATAGGCAAACCCCTCTCTTAAAAGGCCTTGGTCAGAAGGCCCCGTTCGCGCGCATTTCACTGATCAGAGATCCGGTGATGCGCCGGGCATAGTTGGTCGACGGCGTCTCGCAAATGTTGATGCCTACGACGTAGTAATCCTCGTCAAAGACCGGGCAGCCGCTGTAGCCGCCCTTGGTGTCGGCCCAATGCGAGAACTGATACTGATTATATGCGGCGACTCCGGTGTAGTCCTTGCGCATATCGCCGTTGCGATAGCCGCAGACTTCGTAGTAGCCTGCGTTCAGCTCGGGATCAGCTGGGGCGGACAAACCGAACCAGCCGGTTTTATTCCCGACCTTCGACTCAAAAATCAGATAGGCATAATCCCAGTCCGTATAAGCGCCGTACGTGTGGCCGCCGCCGCCGAAGTCTGTCCCGTACCAGTATTGCGTACCCTTCTTGTAATGGTAGACGTAGCCGCCTTTCCGGTAACCGAAGTAGAAATCAATATGATCCGCTTTGCCGCCGTGCTCCACGCAGACCAGGCAGTGTGCCGCCGTCATGGCGCAGCGTTTGCTGACCATGAAAGCCGTGCCGGTCCAGTTGCAGCCGCAGCTCGCATGCACCATCATGTAACCGATCGCGGAATAGGGGTACTCCTTGTTATTCTTGACCTTGATGCGGTCATCAGTGCCGATGATGGCTTTGTCGTCGGGATCAGCGATGGGGATGCCCTCGGGCACAAAAGGCCCGTCGAGTTCAAGATCTTCGAGCAGTTCCGGGGGCAGGGTCTCATTTTCCTGATAGTACTCCTCGAGAGACATGTCCATTGCCGGGGAGGCAACGCCGACGACTTCCTCTTCGTCGTCTGCAACCTCACGGACAAACCCAACCTCCTCTGTGTCGGCGTAAGCGAGAACCATGGGGAAAAGAAGAAGCAGGATCATCAGAACGGATAGTAAGCGTTTCATGGTGGAACCTCCTGTCTTTTTTTAAATTATAATATGGTAACCCAAAGATTGTCAATATACGCGGAGATTGCCGCGACGGCAGGAGGAAAAAACCCGTTCCGGACGGCCTGACGGCATATCCGAAACGGGGCTTGATTCAGAAGCAGGCGATATTGCTGTCGGTACGGGATTCCGTCCCGCCCACCAGTACGCCGTTGGGCAGGCGCACGATCATCTGGCCGCGGCCGAAGAGCGGCGTGTCAAGGCTGCAGCTGAGCTCATGTCCGCGTCGTTGGAGGGCACGGGCAAGGTTGGGATCAAAGCGTGATTCCACGACAACGCGGCCGTCGCGCAGCCATTGCCACCGCGGAGCATCCAGCGCCTGCTGCGGGTCCATATGAAAGTCCACATAGTTCATGACGAGCTGTACGTGGCCCTGCGGCTGCATATAGCCGCCCATAACCCCAAAGGGGCCGACCGGCTTCCCGTCCTTCATCAGGAAGCCTGGGATGATCGTATGGTAACTGAGCTTTCCGGGCTTGAGGAAATTGGCGTCTCTCGGATCGAGGGAGAAATCCGCACCGCGGTTTTGAAGCGCGATGCCGGTCCCGTCTACGACGATGCCGGAGCCGAAGCCCATGTAGTTGGACTGAATGTAGGAAACCATGTTGCCCTCGCTGTCGGCGCAGCAGAGGTAGACGGTGCCGCTCTTTGGCGGGAGAGCATGAGACCAGACCTGCGCCCTGTCGGTCATAGCCGCGGCGCGCGCGGCGCCGTAGGCGGGGTCAAGCAGACGTTGAAAGTCGATCTCCATCTCGGCCGGGTCCGTCACGTAGCGGAATGCATCCGCAAAAGCCATTTTGATAGCTTCGAGCTGCCGGTGGCAGGTCTCGGCGGAGTCTTTTTCAGAGAACGAAAACTCCTTGAGGATATTCAGCGCCATCAGCGCGACGATACCCTGGCCGTTGGGCGGGATCTCACATACCTCATATCCGCGGTAATGGACCCGGATAGGCTCCACCCATCTCGCTTCATAGGAGGCCAGATCTTCCGCCCGCAGATAACCGCCGTATTTGCGGCTCTCGGCGTCGATGCGCAAAGCGAGCTCCCCACGGTAAAAGCTCTCCGCATTGCTCGCTCCGATTTCCTCGAGTGTCACGGCGTGATCCGGCAGGCAGACAAGGTCG
>JAEEGL010545469.1_pt1 | contig 11036 bp, 8 predicted proteins | sample 9134231 | NCBI WGS metagenome assembly JAEEGL01 (sample SAMN16246548, study PRJNA631951) | gut metagenome | biome: gut microbiome; feature: rumen; material: fiber-attached | host: Bos | place: Iran: Karaj | collected 2018-10
GGTACTATCGTGATGAGAATAGGCTGGTAGGGCCATTTGTTCATCCTACTATGTGTGCGGGATACATTTTAATAACTTTCATTTTAGGGTTAGTAGTTGTTAAGAATAAAGCATTATTAATTATCTCATCTGTTATACAGATGTATGCTCTTGTTTTGACTAGTAGCAGAATGGCTTGGGGTGCCATGGCTTTATGCTTTTTTGTGTGCGTTTATATATTTATGATCAAGAAGGGATATGCATTGTTCATGAAAATGGACAAAAAGCAAAAAACAATAGCAATAGTGGCGATGAGTTTTTTTGGAGCTGCCTCTGTTGTTGCAGTTTTGTTATCGCCTTTGGGTCAGAAGATATTGCAAAGAACAATATATAATCCATTATCACAAGATACATCAGCAGGATATCGTATGTATGCTGCAAAGACAATAATGCGCATTTTCTCTGATAATACATTGATTCATAAAATACTTGGATGTGGCATTTTGAGTGGTAATCAGGCTTTGTGGGTTGATCCGGAATATATGTCTGTATATGGGCAAGGTACATGGCCTGTTGATAATGGCTACTTATCATTGTTTTATGATTTTGGTGTTCTTGGAATGATTATGGTTGTTATAACTATATTTATTGCTGCCAGGATTGTTTTTGATAAGAGAAATGATTACAGAGATATGTTAATAGCTCTATTGTTGTTACTTCTAGCTGTTACAATGGCAACGTATGATATGTTGTACTTTACTAATATTTCATATTTTGAATTTATTTTAATTGGAATGATATTGAGAATTTATGATCGGAATTATCGTGTTAAGACTTAATATGATATTTAAGAGATGGCATAGTCAGTTTATGTAGTTAAAGGCTATATGCATAGTCGAATTTATATAACATACAAAGGAAGACTATGTAAATACAATTACAGAGAGTCTTCCGAAAAGTTGCATCAGGAAGTTAGGGAAAACTATTTGCTGATTGCATATGCATAGGTATAAGGATGTTTAGCATTTGATAAATGGAGAAAAGCTTACATGGATGGAAATTTGAATATTTCTAAATTGCCAATAAAACATCTTTTCATAATAGGGAATGGTTTTGATCTAGCTCATGGCTATCCTACTTCTTATAATAATTTCCGAGACTATTTAATGGAACGTTTCCCAGGTTCGAATGAGTATGATGAACTTGTCCCAGAATCCACTACAATGCCTGATGGTGACGAGGTATACGTTGATGAGGATATAGCAGGTTATATTTCAAGAATTCTTGATGCTTGTGGAGGGGACGACTGGAATAACCTCGAAACATATCTTGGATCACCTGTAATAGAGGAATTAGAGAATGATTTAGATTTTATAGATCCGGAAGATATGGTATCGGATTCGCACAGAGCAGAGAAAGAATTCCGTCATGCAGTTTATAATAACGAAGATCGTTCGTTACATATGAAACGAATATTCCCAAAAGTTAAGGAGCTATTCTGTGACTGGATTATGGATTACTACAGCAGATTCGATTACGGATTAAATAATATGATCGCTAAAAGGAGTGCTAATAGCACTGACTTAAAAAAGGATATCGCAGCTGTTCTTAAAGAAGGGGATGGCTTTATTAATTTTAACTACACATATACTTTAGAACGTGTTTATAAAATAAAAGAGGATTTAGTATGCCATATTCATGGCAAAGTTGGTGATGCTAATGAAGATATTTACTTGGGGCATGGTGAAGAAGATAGTGTGTTTGAATCGCTCCAGACAATGGGGGCAGAATCGAATTTATCTGAGTTAAAGTATGCCTTGTATAAAAATACAGATGAGGCTTGGGATAAACATTTAGACTATTTGTGTCGCATAGGTGATGAATTAGTGGACATTCATAGTTTTGGATTCAGCTTTTCTGATGTGGATTTGAAGTATATCAAGAGGATTGCTGAAATGATAGGCTCTGATAAGATCAAAGGAATAACCTGGTATATAAATCGATATACGGATATTCAGCGACATAATGGAAGCATAGACGGAAACAAACTGGCTGAGCAGATTAGTAAGGTTGAGGATATGGGATTCAAGATGGCTGTGGATAATAGGTGGTAATTCTGGAATTCGTGCAGGGGATATTTTGGGTGATAAAGGTTAGGTTGACAGATATTTTTAAAGAATGATATCCTGCACTTAGTTAGGTTAATAGACTTATGGGTCACCTGTCTTTTATAGAGTCACAAGAGGAGCGAACATGAAGAAGGATACAATGAATGATGTTTTATACCAAAATATCATTAAGAGTTATCTCGATACGAATTCGGTTCAGAAGACAGCGGAGAAGAACGAAGTCTCTGCTGTGAAGGTTAGAAAAGTGCTTATTACAGAGGAACTATGGTCATCAAAAACCAGTGATGATATCAATCATTATGTGGCTATGGGAAAGAGCACAGAGGAAATAGCAAGAATTCTATGTACCACAGAGAAAGCTGTACAACAGTATCTGCCATACACTCGGGGACTTTACATGGGGGATAAAAGAAGCGTAGCGGCACTGAACTCAGAGGATTATCGAAAAAGAATTGAAACTATAAAGGAGAGAGTGCTTAAGAAAAGAGCAGAATCGGATAATAGTTACAGTAATAGTATTACCATGGAGGATGATGGATTGAGCAAGAAGGGGAGTCAGGAAAACAGGGTATCCATTCTAGAATGGCAAAAAATGGATAATCCTTTATTTGAACAATACCCAGGTATTATTTTCGGTCGTGAGCTTCCACGGGAGAAAGAACAGGATATGTTGAAAAAGCTGAAAATGGAAGGAGAAGATATTTACCGACTTCATTTGGATTTTGTACCTGACTGGCTTCCGGAAGGGGAATGGGGACGTTATGAAGGGAGCGAGTCAGAATATACTGATATTTTGAAAAAGTATGGTGGGGTTAAGTATGGGAACACCATAAGCAGGGATATTATTATACCGGGCGGAACAAGGCTCTTTTCTCTTAACTACATCATTCAAAGGCTTTTTGGTTGGCAGAATTCGCATCTGCATAGATTCCAATTATCTGATGAGCAAATGAAGGCTCTTTGCGATGATAAACTTGAAAGATTTGCGAATCTTATAGGTGTCGTTTTCAGATCCCCATGGATGAATGAAGAGGATGAATTCTGGGCTGATGATTATGAGAATGGCAGCTTCAAGAACTGGCTCAGGAAGAAATACACAGGGAGTCCTGTTTCTTTTTGTTATGGGGAGGGCTTCTTTGAATGCCGAAAGGATGTGTTTAAGTATTATGATAGAACAGTGAATCATATCATAGAGCAGTATTGTAATGAAGCAAAGAAAGATCAGAGCTATGTACGGGAGGAGATTTTCGAGCATTACAAGAAGATTGCTGACATAGCGGAGACAAAAGGTAAGAACGCAGCGATAGCGGCATTAAATGCTAATGATGTAAGGCGTATGGGAGATGGCTATACCGGGAACCTTTTAGAGAGGCTCTCTATAGAGGAAGTGCTGTGTTTTGGAGATAGGAGACTTCTTGGGGATAAAGTTGGTGAAGACGGCAAGATATATGACCGAATCAGCTTTGAAGAGAAGATACCTGCAAGTTTTGATGAGTTTATGAATGAGGAAATGTTAGATGAGGTAGAGGAGGTTAAGCTGGGGGATGATTCACCTTATAATCAGCCTATGACTAATCCATTTACTGATGAGATTTTTTATAATTATGATTTTGGAGATAACTGGACTGTAAGAATAAAGGGGAGCTGTGGCTGCGAGGATCTTATTGAGGCAGGAAGGATTACGCAGGATGAAATTGATGATGCCATTGTCCAGGTATATACAACATACAGACCTGTGGTAATAGCGCAGGATGGATTATCTGTATTTGATGATGTCGGAGGGATGACTGGTTATTGTGAGTTTCTTAAGGGGACATATGGTAAGGGTGAATATGACGGACCATATGAATACGGAGATAAGAAAGAGAATCTTGAATGGGCGAAGAGTCTAGGATGGACAGGGAAGATGTGTAACAATAGGACGATGCTGTAAACGGGTATATTGCTGATTTACCTTAAGAAAATAAAATTTCTTTATCAAAATTTTAGATTTGTAACAGCTGAGAGACATAAATTCCCATATATAATTATGTCAAAGTAAGTATCATTATTGATTATAGGAAAGGAAATAACATGTCCGCATCTAAAGTTTCAAGCTATCTAAAGATCATACAAACATTAGCAACTGAACAGAAGATTGTATCCGATAGATATAGTCGGATGCGGTGGGACTATAGAAGATCCTAACCTATCAGGATTCATAAGTTTTGTGGTGAATGAAGAGCCTATTAAAGAAATCAAAAATAATACTGATTTTATAAACAGCAAGGGCTATGAAAGCCATATACTTTATTACTGATAAGGATTCAGTGATATTGGATGTTCCACAGGGATTGTATTAGTGAGAAAATCCTATTGATTTAGAGACAAAATTCTGCCTATCGCAAATCCCGTCATTGGTACTGTGTTCTGTTACCCAAACACAAATTCAGCATGGGAGAAGAAAGGATAGTGTAAAAGTCAGCTGCGAAAGCCGTGATTAATTGGACTTGAGTTTAACACTCTTTTCAGAGCCATTTCTATTTGTTTTATTTAAGATTTGTGTTTAGCTTGTAACTTACTGGAGACCTATATGAAGAAAGAAAATAATATTCCTTCAGAAGAATATATGGATGCTGTAGCATCTGAGTATGGGGAACCATATGATGATCGGATAAAAAATACATCACATTCCTCATTATCAGAACTTGCAAATAAATATGATACCTCTACTGTTAGAATCTGAAAAATTCTGATAACACGAGGATTATTCAACACTGCGATTATAAGAGAAGTCGTCCGGTTTAGGAATGAGGGTAAAAGTATTGAAGATATCTGTAAGCTTACCGGATAAAAGCCTGCAGCAGTGAAGGCTTCATTACCTTATGAGAAGCGCATTTACAATATTGATCCAAAGACTTCTCTGGGGATGCGTGTTGAAAGAAACAGGAAACGTAAGGCTGCAGCCGATAATTTGAGAGAGTTGATTGGCAGTTGCTCCAATGATGATTTATCCTCATGTTTTGACACACTTTGGCTTTGTGTGGTTCTTTATCAGGGATATCCATTCATGACAAGTGGCAGAGGCGGTAAAGGTGCTGTTAAGTTCAATTATTTACTTAAGGTTTCTTCACGTACTGGTGAGACAACAGAGGAAATTATTATTGACCGGAAAAACATTCTAAGAGTATTACCAGATCTACTATAGAGCTTGCATTTATCAATGCTATGAAGGAGCAAGAGATAGTGGGATGTGTTAAGGGACCGAAGAAACTGGGGGGGCTTTGGGGCGAGTTATTTGTATGGGATGTTTATAGCGTGGAATATTATCAATAATGATCAGTAATTATGTTTAAAAAGAAAGGACCAACGATTATGGAAAGAATCATTGCAAGTTTCAAGGCAGATTCTAGGTTAAGTAATTGTGAAAATGAGCATGTAGGAGAGATTATTATCAATGAGAATAACATAGAGTTTTACATTAGGGACAGTAATAATCCCTTTGTCCATGCTTATATAGGTAGTGATGAGCACTATAGTTATACGGTATATGTTAAAGGTCCGGAATATATCGGGATTAACAATACGTTAAGCGGCTCTTCATGTTACAGGGTTCTTTGTGTTCTTAAATCGGCAAGATCTTATAAGGCGCCTATTGATAAAAAAAATATCACAGATATTTCGTTTACGATTCCCGAATTGATTCCATGGATCAATATGAAGACGGTTACGTATGATCAGGTGTCAATGAAAGAAGCTATAGGTCTTGAAGAAGATATAGCGGATATATTATTACTTGATAACGATGACGTTAATGTAAAATTTACGTTCTCATCAAAAACATGTAATAATTATTTGAGCTCATGGTCATCAACAAGAATTATCGTTGAAAAAATACCTGAAATCCATATCAAATATAAGCATCCCGTTTCGCTTGAAACAGTTCGTAGCGATATACAGATGAATATGGAATTTTGGGGTATTATCATTGGTCGTGTTTCTACTGTAGAGGATATTCTTATTCATTTTTGTGATAGCAATACTGCTGGATGTCATGATTGTAAGCAGATGTATATAAATGCAGATTATTCATATAATTTACGTGCTATGGATCTATTTCATAGGACCACTACTGATTGTAAATTATTAAAGGATTCTATTAGTACATTTTATGAAGGATGGAGTAATTTTTATCATAACGAAAAGTACGATTACATTCGTAATAACTATTTTATGGTCAATCGGAAAACGCAGCCCTTTTTAGAAGATATCTTTGTTACTTATGTCAGATTTCTTGAGGGTTATGAGCTCAGAATATCTGGCGATGATAATAAGAAAGAAACTATAAAAAAACAAATCAAGAGCATTGAGAAAGAGATAAAGTTGGCTATTCGTGTTGATGATATAAAGAAAAAGATCGAAGAAGCTATTGCTCCAATAGATCCTGATTGGAAACTGAATTCGGATCATTCAGGAGAAATGGCAGCATGGATAGCAAATGGATTTATTGGAAACATCTCGCTTGATTCACGATTAAAAAAATTAGATGACAAATATTTAAATATTATCTCAAAAAATAAGGCTATTATAGAAAAAGATACTGTTAATGAAACTTTATCTGCAAATGATTATTACAAGATGATAGCAAACACAAGACACTATTTTTCTCATTTTAAAGAAGACGAAACAGGAATCTTAAGTACAAGTCAGATGACGGATACAGTAAATGTACTGAAAGGCCTTATCCTGATGATTTTTTATGATAATATGGGTATGAGTACAGATTATGCAAGATCTATTTTGATAAGAAACTCAGAACTTGGATTTGAAACACAATGCCTTTTGACAGAAGAAGAGAAGAAACATTCGAGAGCATCAAATGCAGTTGATGCTCAAGTAATTATTTGAGCGTAATTTAGCTGACACTAATCAAAAATCAGATCCTTCTGAATCATTATTAATTTACACCAACACAGAACATCATATTTCAGGAGAAGACACCTTATGACAACACGCAATTTACGTCTTGTTTTTTTTCATGGAAGGTCTACTTTCAACGGAAAAAAAATTGATATCAAGCTGTGCAGTAAGTACAATGTTACAATCGATAATGATAAGTATACCATAGAATTAAATCCGCGATATGTATATGATTTCTGGTATTATGGCATTGAAGATATAGCCATGATAGTTGGTAATAATGGTAGTGGAAAAAGCGATATCTGTAATACTCTTATAGATTTTTTATGTTCCACTGGCTCTAGAAGCAGTGATGATTCATTTTTATTATGTGAGGTCAATAACACCCTAAAAGTAATCATCCGCGAAAATCATAAATATACTCCGGTAGTAATCTGGAAAACAAAACGATTGCCGTGTGAAATATATAGTCTATCAGCAAAAGATTCGCTTTTACCATTGCAATGCATTTATTATAAGCCGTGTCTTGATGAGTATGATTATATGAGACAAAGTATATATTCTAATCTATACGACGTCTCTGTTGGCGGTTTAATCCATAAAGCAAGGTCTTCTCAATATGATTCAAAACCAACAGCAACATCGACTGTAGTAGATTATAGAGACGATATAGTTTTCTATTATTCCATGGAATTGAAGGAAATCCTTATATTTTTCAGAGATGTCAAAAAATTTATAGACAAAGATAATAGCCCTAATATTGATATCGTTAAAACTTTGCTACGATATCCTCAAAGTTTAATTATACATGTAGCGGATTATAACAATTATCTTGATTTCATAGCTAATTGGAAAAAATATAGACTTAGTGACCTTCCAGATGTTGAACCTATTTCAAAAGTTATACGTAGACTAAGGCAAAATACTACTACTGAATCGTGCATCTTTAATCTGATATTAAATATAGTGATAGCTCCATTATATTTAGCATGCTCTAAAGTTGTTCCAACGTCAGTTAAACTGAAAAAAGAGTATGCAACCTTTTGTAATAATTTTTTGCTAAACTTGGAGTCTGCACAGCTTAACTCAAATGATGCTTCAGCACTCAATGAATGGGCTCTCATGTTTATGAAGAAGCTGATTTCTGTTGATACACAACATATTAACCCATATATTGAAGAAGCAATAGAAGCACTTGACAGTATAAAACCTGCTTTTGATATGTGTATTAAAGATAATATCTATGGTAACGAAGCACTCTTGAATTTCTCTACTCTGATAAATGAGAATACAGCAGATAGAAAATTTGATAATCTGTTTCATTTTATAGATCAGATTAACAAACTGGAATTGGAATATTCTTTTATTTCCTATGATTTTGCATTAAGCACTGGTGAAATTGCTGTATGGAAGATACTTTGCAAACTATTTAATGCTGTTCATAACGACACTTATACATTTAATTATGTCATATTTGATGAACCTGACATGGCACTTCATCCAGAATGGCAACGAAGAATTATATATATTCTAGATTGGTTTTCTTCAATTCTTTTTAAGAAATCCAAAAAGGGGTTACAGTATCTTATTACCACACATTCACCCATATTACTTTCAGATATGCCGATGAGCAATGTAGTTTACCTGTATCCTCCAAAAGATAATTCGTATAACATTTGCAACAATCGTAATTTTAATACTTTGGGTAACGTTATCTATAGCCTATATAATGATGCATTCTTCCTAAATGAAAATGGGCAAGTAGGAGAGCATGCAAAAAAATGGATAAATGGGCTGATACAGGAGTTAAAATCAAATGATAATTCAGAGGATTCTAGATTTTTTAATGAAGAGCAAATCGCAATCCTAGAGAAAAAAATATCTATAATAGGTGATCCTATTTTACAGGGGCAACTGCTCAGAATGCTATATCGTAGATCAAAATCCAATGAACAGCAAATGAAACTTGTTGACCGTAAGATTCTGGAAACAGAAAAATATCTGTCATACCTTAGAAGGATAAAAATAGCAAATGATACCGATCAGATATAATGACAAAATAGGAAGATCTCTTGATGATATATGCGATGAGATCCTTAGCAAATGTAGCAAAAATAAGCTTTCTACTCTTGATAATTGGTGTAAGAATAATATTATTCTTAACGGGAAGTCTTACAAATATAGGGACATAATGATTGCTGATTATCCCACTCTCGTAAAAATACAGACTCTTTCTTCAATACAGAAACACAAAAAACATCTTGAAGCTCAAATAAACGCCAAAAAAGCTGATCCTTTAAGCACCTATCTTATAGGAACGCTATACGAAAAACATGTCAAGGAAATAAAAGATGAGCTCGTCGAAAAACTTGAAATAAGCGTTTGTCCATACTGCAACAGGACATTTATCGATTCTGTTCATAACAGGCGTACATATCAATTAGACCATTTCTTCAATAAGTATGAATATCCGATATTTGCAGCTTCTTTTTACAACCTAGTTCCTTGTTGTTATGGATGTAATTATATAAAGCGCAAAGAAACTTTTAGCTACTCCCCGTATAATCCAGATTTCATACATGCCAACGAGCTAACTGATTTTGATATTGATATATCAAATATGGATTATATCCGGAACAAAGACCATTTTAAAATCGTCATAGAGGCGGATCCAATTATGGATCAAAACATAAAACTCATAAAAATGGAGGATTTATACAGTCTACACAAAAATGATGTTCTAGAGATAATAAGACGTAGGAAGATATATCCTGAAGGATATGTAAATAATATATTTAATCAATATAAAGATTTGTTTTCATCTAAGGAGGAAGCTGAGCATATTGTATACGGATATGCTCTTGATGAAGAAATATTTAAGCATGAACCATTATCTAAGATGCGTTCTGACATAGGCCGCTATAATGGAGGTCCGTATGCTGACAATTCTTCTGGAATATAACCTTTTATAATGGATACCTAAATCTTTCACTGTTAAAACATGTCAGGCTGGATGCTTCATCCAGCCTGAATATTTTTGGATTCCTCTGATGTCGCAGTCTGAGATGCCTCCGGTAAAGCCTCTTCCTGCTGTATCGGAGTAACCATTGCTTTTTCCCTTTCCTGCTTGGTCATATACAGTTTGCCCCAGGATGGAGGATTTTTCATGCGTTTACTGTAGAACAGGAGTATGGCTTCGGCATATCCGAGGGATCCTGGGCGACGCTCCTTTGCTAATTTGGATATCTCTTTCATTGAAACTGTTCCGAGTTTTTCTTTAAAAACATCTTCTTTCAATTCATTTCCATATGAATATATAAGCCTGGCTACGGCGTTAAGCATATTTGCCGAAAATGATTTCTGCTCTCCCTCCCAGGTGATGATGATGAGATGAAGAACTTTATCAAGCATGTCATAACCATAGCGGTCAAATATGTTTTCAAGAGCACCGACAGCACATATGCTTCCCGGGACATTGCCTGCGGTCACTTTCAAGTCATAGGATTCAACAAGCCCCTTGATAACAAGCTCTTTTTCATTTCCTGCCTCGCAATTTGCCTTAAATATTTCAAGTGGCTGCAATGGTTTTACGTTTGTCATCTGATGCGCGAATATATCTGCTTCCTGTTCATATTCCAGGTCATCATATATCATGCACCAAACCGGTGTTTCACGGCTCCCAGATGCCTTTGCAACTATTTCTGCAGTATGCTGGCCGTTAAATACATAGTTTACCCCATCCCTGCGACTTACCTTTACAGGATTGATCTGGTTAAGGTCAAAATCCTCAACTGCTTTTTCTACATGATACATAGAAAGTTTCCGCTGATATTCCTGGTTTGAAACCAGATCTTTTATAGGAATCAGTTCAAAATGGACATTCGGAACGAACTCATTATAATTTTCATTCATGCGTTTATCCTTTCTACAAGAGATTTCTGAAGGCTCCCCGATGAGTTATCCAGAAATGATAGTTTTTTCCTTAAACGAATCCTTGCGTCAGTAGTAATATGATTAAGCTTTACTTTA
>JAEEGL010639353.1_pt1 | contig 11036 bp, 11 predicted proteins | sample 9134231 | NCBI WGS metagenome assembly JAEEGL01 (sample SAMN16246548, study PRJNA631951) | gut metagenome | biome: gut microbiome; feature: rumen; material: fiber-attached | host: Bos | place: Iran: Karaj | collected 2018-10
AAAGAATATTTGAAAACAGAGTTGAAGTCATAAGATATCAGGTCCTCAGGGAAATGGCAAGACATGCCTGGGAGGGACACGATGCCTTTACCGCTTTCAATGAGATATCCAACGTAGTGGCCAAAAAAGGCGAACCGCCCATGAGCTGCTGCATATATAAGGACAGAGCCATAATAGCAGAACGCATGAGGATCGGCCTCGGCGAATTCCACGGTTCAAAAGATACCATCCAGGTGGTATCCATCGCCTGCGACGAGTGCCCCAAATCAGGTCATATGATCACCGACATCTGCAGAGGCTGCGTTGCTCATAACTGCAAAGAAGCCTGCCCCAGAAACGCCATCGGAATCGACGAACGAGGATACGCCCACATCGACAAGGAACGCTGCATTGAATGCGGACGCTGCGCTGTGGCATGTAAATATAACGCCATCATAAACATGAGAAGGCCCTGCGAAAAAGTCTGCCCTACGGGAGCTATCTGCATGGACGAAGAAGGTTCGGCAGTCATCGATCAGGATAAGTGTATCGTCTGCGGAGCATGCGTTTACGAATGCCCCTTCGGCGCAGTAAACGACATTTCAGGCATCATGAAGGTGGTAGACGCCATCAAGAACAAGACCGAAGACGATAAGATCTTTGCCATTGTGGCCCCTGCCGTTGCAGTGCAGTTCCCCGGAACCTCCGTTGGACAGGTCTTCAGCGCCATCAAGGCTCTTGGCTTCGACGGAGTATATGAAGTCGCCATGGGAGCAGATGAGACAGCGCTGACCGAGGCTGAGGAACTCAAGGAGAAAGGCTTCCTCACCAGTTCCTGCTGCCCTGCCTTTGTGGAATACGTAAACGTTGAATTCCCCGAACTTAAGGATCACGTATCCTCTACCCTGTCGCCTATGGCGCTTACAGGCCGGGCCATCAAGGAAAAATACCCTGACTCTCAGATTTACTTCATAGGTCCCTGCATCGCAAAAAAATACGAGTGCAAGACAGACCGCGCAGAACAGTATATCGACAAGGTCCTTACCTTCCTTGAACTCATGGCTCTTCTGGACAGCAAGGACATAGACATCGCTTCAATGGAGCCCAAGGATCTGCAGGACGGTTCAGCCTACGGCAGAGGTTTCGCCAAATCCGGCGGAGTTACCAGAGCCATCACCCAGGCCATCAAGGAACTGGGCTATGAAGACTTCGATTTCAGACCTGTTGTAGCCAACGGAGTCAACGAATGCCGCGCTGCCCTCATGCGCGCCAAGGCAGGAAAACTCAACGGCAACTTCATCGAAGGCATGATATGCGAAGGCGGCTGTATCAAGGGAAACGGCACTCTGGTGAACAAAAAGAACACCGACCTTCACATCGACGACTATATGAGCTCATCAAAGAAACAGACCCTCAAGGGATAAAGAAAAAACTCCGGACTTATGATCCGGAGTTTTTATTATCAATTCTTTACAGTGAAAGGCCGAAGTCTTTGAACTCTTTCAGCTTTTCCTCGGACTGGTTCTGGTCGCCGTACGCGGTGATGATACCCATGTTGGTGGCTCCGAAGAACTTCAGGATGGATTTGTACTCACTGACGGGAGCATCGTATACTCCGGGAGAACCTGAGCTCAGGAACAGAGCGTACTTGTCTGCAGCCGGTCTGCCGGGAGCATAGAATCTAGTGATCAGGGACATCATCTGTCCGCTGAATCCCCAGTAATAGATAGGGCTGGCGATAACTACCATGTCAGAATTTGCAAGATAAGGATAGATCTCCTGCATGTCGTCCTTCTGCACGCATGCTCCGTCACCCTTTGTATGGCAGTATTCACAGCCAAGGCATCCGTTGATCTTCATGTTTCCAACGTTGAATACTCTTACGCTGTGTCCCTTTGCCTCTGCGCCTTCTTTGAAAGCCTCAATGTGTGCTTTGGTGTTTGCCTTGGGACGAGGACTTCCGTTTAAAACCAAAATATTCATACACAAACCTCCTTTGGTTTAATCTATAAGTTCAGGCAGGTCAAAGTTGCCTGTTACTGTGCAAAATTATTTTACGTCGGGAAGTACTCCGAAGAAGACGAAATCCTCATCGAATTCGTTTACCAGCGAATGGCTTCCCATGTTGGGACAGTAAGCCACCATGCCGGGTTCCAGCAATTCCTTTCCCTCAGGGCTGACTTCATAAGCCTTGCCGCTTATTATATAGCATACCTCAAAATTCGTTGTATGCTGATGAAGGCCTATGGAACATCCGGGAGGAATGGTGTTGATAATGATGCCGCCCATACCTTCCTGATCCACTCTTTTGGTGAAGACATGGCCTTCCCCGTCTCTCATGTGCTCTACTTTTTTTGCTTCAAGATCTCTGAAATCGAAAACCATAAGTAACCTCCGTTATATGTTATTTGACTCTTCTTCCAGCGCCTTGTTCAGCGCCCCTCCGATGAACAAAATCATGATTATGACCCTTATCCATAACAGCGCCAGGAAAAGCGCCGCCAGGGATCCGTACAGGCTGGAAGCGTGATAGAATCTCGGTACGAAAAACGCAAACAGTTCGGTGAATACTATCCAGCCTATACCGCAGAACAAGGTTCCGGGTATCCTGCTCTTCAGGGTGTGCCTTTTAACAGGCAGATAGGCGTACAGCAGCAGTATCACCAGAAAAGCGGTCAGTATTATTACTAAATTACCAAAATTCAGTATGGAAGAAAGACGAAGCTCTATGCTTTCCAGACCCAGCTTCTCCATGATGCCGGTGATGATGTCTTTGATGGATTCCCCCAGCACTTCAAATATGAGCAGCGCAGGGATCAGCAAAATAAGGGCCAGCGTGAATAACAGCCTTTTAATGATATTGACCGTGCCCTTTCCCGGTTGGGAACCTTCAAGCCCGTTCAGTCCGGCCTGTATGGCAGCCACACCTGCCGATGCCGACCACAGAGTGGTAAGAGCAGCTGCAGATGCCAGAAGTCCGCCTGACTGGTTCTTAAGATTCACCACCATTGCAGTAATCAGTTCTTTCAGCGAATCCAGATCCGGAAGGATCTTAAAAAAGATGTCTGCAACGTCTTTCGGAGAATATCCGGGCAGCATGTTGACTATGGAAATGATCAGCATGATGAAAGGAAAAGCCGCGGTGATTATAAACAGCGTGGCGTTCCCCGAATAAACTGTCATCTTGTTTTCTGCGAAAAGCTTTAAAGTTTTGATGCCGGTATCCTTCAGTCTGTTCATTTTACGTAGCCCTTCAGAAAACTTTTTCTGTGTATCGGTGTGATGCCGTGGGATACTATTCCTTCGTAATGCTTCTTAGTGCCGTAACCCATGTTGGACTCAAAAGCGTACCAGGGGTATTCCTCGGCGTAGGCCATCATCATCCTGTCCCTGGTGACCTTGGCCACTATGGACGCCGCAGCTATGGAAAGACTGGTGGCGTCGCCCTTGATGATGTTGGTCTGGGTCTGAGATATGCCGGTAAGCTTAACAGCATCGATCAGAACGTGCTCCAGAGAGCCCAGATTTCGCTTCTGAAGCATTTTATCAGCCTTTTCGATTGACTGGACCATCGCCCGCTTAGTGGCCTCCAGAATGTTGATTTCGTCTATAACGTTATTATCGCATATGCCTATACCTACGGCAAGAGCCTTTTCCATTATCTGATCATAAAGCTCCTCGCGCTTCTTCAGGCTCAGTTTCTTTGAATCGTCAACGCCCAGCACGTCAAAATCCTCAGGCAGCACTACGCAGGCTGTGACCACAGGTCCTGCCAGAGGGCCTCTGCCCACTTCGTCCACTCCGCCGATGTTTCCGTAAGCTCTGCGGTACTGAGCGTCATAGGCGCTCATCTCTGCGTGGCGCGCTCTTAACTTTTCTTCTCTCTCAGCTTTCGTCATGTCAAACCTTCTCCAGCGTTATCTTTCCTATGGCTGCTGAACGGAATTCATCCAGAAGTGTCTTGGCTGTGCGCTCATAGTCTATGCGCTTTCCCGGAAGGATGAAACCGCGTTTCTTTGCGATGGCTTCCATATTGGCCAGGGCGGTCTCCTGCTCTCCTTCGATCTCACGCTCGAATGTATCGGAATAGTCTCCGTCCTTCAGCAGTTCGTCCAGCTTGTACCTGGATACCAGAAGTTCGGGATATTCACGGGAAAGGACCTTTATAAGTTCCAGAGCCAGCTCTGAAAGATCCATGATCTCGTCCTTTATGGATCCGCAGAATGCCAGGTTGAGTCCTACCTCCGGATCTTCGAACTTAGGCCAGAGGATGCCGGGTGTATCAAGAAGCTGCATGCCGTTATCCACACTGAGCCACTGCTTGCCCTTGGTGACACCGGGCTTGTCGCCGGTCTTGGCAGATTTGCGTCCCGTCATGCGGTTTATCAGCGATGACTTACCGACGTTTGGTACGCCTACGATCATCATGCGCAATGGTTTCTTGAGAGCCTTGTCGCGGTTCTTTTCATCCTGGAGTTTCTCCAGCATCCTGAAGAGTTCCTTGACTCCGTCTCCCCTGTTGGCGTTCATCTTCATGACCAGGTTGCCCTGAGATCTGAAATAGTCCGCCCAGGCGTTGTTGGCCTTGTCGTCAGACAGATCGCTCTTGTTCAGTATGATTATTCTTTTTTTGTTCTGGATCAGCTCGTCGATTATGGGATTCCTTGAGGATCTGGGGATCCTGGAATCGATGACTTCGATGACCAGGTCCACCATCTTCAGGTTTTCCTGGATGAGCTCCCGGGTCTTCTTCATGTGACCCGGATACCAGTTTATGTTTTTAATTCCTTCACCCATTGTTTTCAGTGCTTTCTTTTATTTCGTAACTGTGTCTTTCCACGTCAAGATCGTAATACTTCTTAGTTCCGTCGGGAGCTTCAAGGATCAGTCTGGTATGACCGGTCTTCCTGAATTCGACGTTTACCATGTAGCATTCGATGTTGTCCTCGTATACTATATCGCATTTTCCGAAGTTCTCGTCTTCAAGATATGCCGTGTAGGTATCATCGAACTCAGCAGCCAGTTCCCCGCCCTCAACAAGAAGAGTCGTATTGTAGTGGTTGCTGCCCTGTAACAGCGCCACAGCCGTCATGCCTATCAGGATGCATAAAGCTATGATAAAGCATGCCTTGACGATCTTTTTGTCCTTGAATATGAACAGAGAATAAATGATTATGGTGGCAGCGCAGAATATGGTGCTAAGCAGATGGTTCGGGAAGAATGAGATGACCTCCCTCAGGAAGCCCATGTAATGACATCCCACGAAAAGCATCACAGGCACCAGGATACACAGCCCCCACCACTTGTCTTTCTTCAGATAGTATCCGATGAAGCCCATGGGGAATGTCAGAAGAGTCCAGATGAACCATCCTTTGTAGTACTGGAAGATGCCCCAGCCAAGAGCGCTGAAAGGCACCTGCACCAGGTATACCAGAGGCTGGCTTATCAGGAAGAAAACGATGCATTTCAGGGCAGAATCCAGGTTGGACTTGCTGTTCATGATGATGATGGTGCCGAAAAGTACCCACCATTCAAAAGTGATGGATATATCTGCAAAGGAAGTGTCCCTTGCCTGAGGCAGATATGCCATGAAGCCGGTGTATAAGCCTGCGATTATTGCAAATATTATGACTTTAGGCCATGTAAGGTTTAGCCCGCCGAATAGTTTTCTCATAAATGAGTTCCCCTTCAGTATCTGATGTTTTTTAATTTGGAGACAGCGTCTTTCAGTTTGTCATATGCCTCGCTGTCCTCCGGAAGTTCCGGCACGAAACGCTTGATGTTTTTAAGATTGCTCTTCTGGAAACCGTTTATCTTTCTGACGAATTCTTCCGCCAGTTCCTCACGCCTTACGCGGCGTTCCTCAGCGGCAGTCTCCCTCTTTTCTCTGATCTCTTCGCCTATGGCTTTCAGTTCCTCACGTCTTTCATGAACAGCTTCCTTCAGTTCGACGGGAGCTTCGCTTATCCTGACGTAAGTCTCCTGAGCTCTTTCATTGAAGTCAGCCTTGTATTCCTCCATGCGCTTGAGCAAAGCATTCAGGCTGGCTTCCGTAAGTGCGTAGTCCGCGCCGAAAACTGCTGCAAGGAACATGGCGATGCCTTCGTATGCCATGCCGGGAATGGTCTCGTGCAGCCCGGACATGAAAGGTATCAGCACCTTCACGCAGAACACACCTGCAAAGCCGAAACAGATGCTGACGGGCACGCAGATCCTGCCCTGGATGTTAAGGGGCATGTCAGAATAGTCCCACCACCTGGCATGGAAACGCTTTTCCAGAACCCAGGAAGTGCCGAATTCGGCTATTGCCGAACCGATATATGAAATAATGAATATCGTAAGGAAAGACATGTTTTCCATGCCGCCGGGTATCAGATGTCCGAAAACGATCTCCGCTGCCACCACGCAGGAACCGTAGATGGGACAGTAGGGTCCGAAGAGGAAGCCTCTGTCCTGCCAGTGTTTTTCCTTGATGGTGCAGTATATGGATTCCCAGACCCAGCCCAGAAAGCTGTAAAACATGAATTCCGTAAAATACTGTGCTATGAGCATTTATCCTCCTTCGGCATGTACCAGTATGAATGCATGCCGCTCATATAAGTTATTCCGCCCTTCGGGACCTGGGTTATGCAGTTGAACACGTTGGTGAAATCCCCTGCTCCCGAAGCTATGGCCATGGCTCCCCAGTAACCCAGTACTGCCAGATCAGTCCAGATCATAAACAGAATATAAGGGATGAATCCGAAGACGATGTTGGGACACATGCTCATGGCAACGAAGCGCCATTTAGGCATATCCTCGGTACCCACTACGAAAAGCATTCCCTGCTTCAGGTTATGATGGTAATATACGTCCTCTTTGAACCAGATGGCATGAAGGAACTCATGTGGTACCAGAGTCGCTAAATAAAGAGCGAAGCCTCCAATGAAACCTTTGGTAAAAACAAAGGACGTTCCGCCGTTTGCAAAGCTGTATTTAAAAAGCCTTAAATAGAACAGTCCCAGCGTAACTATAAGTATGGCTATGGCCAGGAAGTTCATATACAGAGCGAACTTTTTCATGTTTTCCGGTTCTTTGAAAGGCACGTATCCTTCAGGATGTTCTCTCTGAGGCAGTGAACTTTCATCGCCGCTGTATTTTCCTGCGTTGTGTAATCTCATGTCTGCTCCTGACGTAAAAAAGTTTAATTCTGATCGTAATCGAAACCACTGGGTTCGCCCAAAGGTTTATCAAGCAGTTCGGGATTTTCAAAGATGTGATGGAGAAGCCTGAGGCTCCTTGCAAAATAGAATCCGTCAGCTATCCTCTCATCAAGGATGGCGCCGAAATCGATCACGTCCCTGATCTCCTTATGTCCGTCCGGCATCAGCACTTCTTCCTTATGGAGAGTACCGATGGTGACCATAATGCTGTTTGTGCCGTAGTTGTTCAGATGGTGATATACCGACGGACATTTGATGCTTCCCAGATTACTTGCCAGCACTGTGCTGTAATTGGGATCCCCTTCGGTTATGAACTCAGGATTTACACCCCAGAAATCAAGCCAGCGTATGATCCTGATAAGACTCATTATCATAAATCTCGGCATGGCAGCGAACTTGTCCAGCAATTCATCCACACCGCCGGTGGCAACTTCACTCTTTCTGGTTTCCTTTACGTCGCCTACGATCTCCCTGCTGAAGGAATCTATGGTGTCATCATCCTTAGGAACAAGGAACAAAAGAGATTCGTTTGCCCCGTCGGCAAATCTTCTCTTTGCAACGAAACTCAGACTGATCTCTTCCCTCTCATACATCCTGTATCCCTGTATGAATCTGTTCAGAAGAGGTCTCTCCTTAATGATCCTGGCTATTGAAAAAAGAGCGCAATGGAAGATCGTGGTCTTGTATTCGGGATGTTCCGCATTTTTCTTTTCGATATATTTGATAAGCTCTGTGGCGTCTATCTTGTCGTTGAGATACACTTCACAGTCAGTTCTCTTTGGGAAAAGATAGCCCATTACAGTCTGCAGTCCCGGGGCCTTCACGTAATGGCCGTCAGGTCTGTCACCGCGCTTTTTGTTTTTGATCCTCGTTTTCATATTTCATACTCCTTACCCTTTTCAGGCTTTATAGATGTTATCCCCTGCTTCTTTGTATTGATCTCGAAACCCAAAGTGTCTATCTCTCCGCTCATTGGAGGGAAACTGTCGTCGATGTGATAAAGCATTATCTTTTTCGGTCTGAGCTTTTCCACGAATCTCATGGCGTATTCATCCTGATCCGATCTTCCCTGGAGCGCCATGATCAGAAGATCTGCTCCCGCAGGGTATTCTGTATCAGGATCCATACCCATGCTTCCCATGATCTGAATACGTTTGCCTTCTGCGCGAAGCTCGTAGAAGAGCATCTCTCCGTTTTCTTCATATAGTTTTCTCAAAGCGCTTATCTCCCTTATGCGCTTGAGATGTGTCAGAGTTCTTTTGTTAAGAAGAGTCTTTAAGACGATGGGTAAATCGAACCTGCAGTGTCTGGCCTGATATGCTTCGATCTCAAATGGACCGCAGGTCTCACGGTATCCCGGAGCTATAAGCTTAAGCTGTCCGGGATCCAGTCCGTCCCTCTCCAGTGTCTTCATTGGTTCTGCAGTTCCGTATATGGTCGTTCCGGTTCCCCTGTAAATGTTCCTGAAATGATAAATGTGGTCAAAGTGTCCGTGGCTGATATATACTCTGTCAGCTTTTCTGTACAGGTCTGCCAGTTCAGGCCTTCCGGGCTCGTCTATGGCATTATCAAGTGGCATCTCCATAAAAGGATCGAAAGCAATGATGCATCCTTCTGATTGGATAATAAGGGACGCCGTAGTTGTCCATGTTATTTTCATAAATCAGCAACATCCTGTCCGGAAGTCTCTGCAAGTTCTTTTTCGGCTTCCTCTTCCAGCACTCTGAAGGCAACTTTGCCCACCAGAGTCTTTGGCATTGATTCTTTGAATATTATCTCTTTAGGCAACGCATATGAAGCTATGTGTACAGCAAGCTGCTCCATGATGCTCATTCTGGTCTCTTCCGAAGGCTCATATCCTTCGTTAAGGACCACGTACGCCCTTACTTTCTGCATGCGGCGGGGATCTTTAACGCCTATAACGCAGCTGTAAGCTACTTCTTCGCATCCGTCCAGCACGTTTTCAATCTGTCCGGGATAGATGTTATATCCGTTGGATATGATCATGCGCTTGATGCGCTGGCTGAAGTAAACGTAACCGTCGTCATCCATCCTGCCCAGGTCTCCCGTGTAGAGCCAGATATTGCCGTCGGCCAGGTGTCTCAAAGCCCTTTCAGTCTCGTGGGGGTTGTTGAGGTAACCCTTCATTACCGAAGGGCCTCTCATTATGATCTCTCCCTCTTCGCCGTTGGGGACCACTTCGTCTGTATCAGGCTTGACTATGGCATAGACGGTGTCTTTGAAAGGAAGTCCTATGCTGCCATCCCTGAAAGTGTTCTTTGGAGTAAGGCAGCTGGCGGTAACGCACTCCGTAAGGCCGTAGCCCTCTCTTACCTGTATTCCGGCATTGTGCTCGTCCAGAAACTTATCTATCTTGTGTTTAAGTTCCACTGAAAGAGTATCTCCGCCTGAAAACATACCTATAAGGAAGCTCATGTCGAAACCTTCAAGCTCCGGTATATGAAGCAGAGCCTCGAATATGGTTGGAACTCCTGCGATTATATTCGGTTTCTTCCGGATGATCATATCAGCATATGATTTAGGATTGAAAGTAGGCATCAGAACACAGCAGACACCATGCATCATGATCGCATGAATGTTGATGCCAAGACCAAAACCATGAAATATGGGCATACAGCCGAGACAGCTCAGACCTACTCTGAATTCTTCGTCTATAGCGTCCCTTGCCTGGATGGCGCAGGAGTTAAAGTTAAGGTCCGTAAGCTCAATGCCCTTAGGCTTGCCGCTCGTACCGCCTGAATAAAGTATGACCGCTGTTCTGCTTTCTTCATATTCAACTTCAGGAAGTTCTTCAGTCCATCCGGTTCTCAGGAACTTCGTCCAGAGAACTGCGTGATCCGTATTGGGATAACCCAGATACTTCCTGCCCTCCCTGGCAATGTAAAGTGCCTTCAGATGGATCGGAAGCTCGTTCTGCATCCTGGCTACCAGCACAGTCACAGGATGATCCACTTCCTTGAGAGCAGCCTCTACCTTAGCGTAGAACATATCAAGTACAAGTATCATTTTTGAGCCTGAGTCATTGAGATAAAAAGTGATCTCAGACTGGGCCGACTGAGGGTGGATCATGGAGGCTACTGCTCCTATTCTGTTAAGCCCGTAGAAAGCATTCAGCGCCTGGGGACAATTAGGCATGCAGATAGTGACTTTATCGCCTTTGTGCACTCCGTTTGCCCTGAAAGCTTTTGCGGCATCCTCTATCTTTTCCACGAAATCGCGGAAACTTGTCTTTATATCAAAGAACTCGTAAGCCGGTTCGTCAGGATATTCTTCTGAGATCTTCTCGATCATCTGGAACATGGTCTTTTCCGGATAATCGAGGTTATATTTACCATTCATAAATAATACCTTTATACAAAAAATTTGCGTCGTACAGCTTATTTCTGCAAAACGACGCAAATATTATAGCACAATTTGTGATCCAGTACAACCGGACTCATTCATGACAGCCGCAGCTGCTGTTCTTTGCGTGGATGAGGACGCCCAGGATTCCGTAAATAAGCGCGACAGTAACAGCTATGTTTACATACGGGTTTTCCCTGAACAGGATCATCAGTACAGCGAAAGCCACAAGAATAAGCACTATCTTGACTATGAATCTGGCGCTGGGCTTCATGCGGTTCTTCATGTATATCCCCAGCATGAACAGGAAGATGTAATAAACCACGAAGGAACCGGTCAGGAAAAGAGTTTTCGGCATCAATGCCACCTCTTCTTCCCTCATGAACTCTAGAGCTACCGTTATATTGCTGAGGGCGAAGATCAAAAAAAGATGTATCATCATGTATCCGATTCCGTTCGTAATTATACCTCTGTCTATCAGATGATCGTAAC
>JAEEGL011954033.1_pt1 | contig 11036 bp, 9 predicted proteins | sample 9134231 | NCBI WGS metagenome assembly JAEEGL01 (sample SAMN16246548, study PRJNA631951) | gut metagenome | biome: gut microbiome; feature: rumen; material: fiber-attached | host: Bos | place: Iran: Karaj | collected 2018-10
AGTCTGGTCTCGATGATCGAATTGCCGAAAATGAAGTAGATTTTCTGATTGTCGATGGCGATCGTGACTTCTTCTTCACCGGTGATGGAATGACAGATCTCATTGAGATATTTTGAAGGGACCGTGATATTGAAACGCAGATCCTGATCGATATCCAGAGTCTTGGAGGCAAGACGGTAAGAATCGGTCGCGTTGATATATAATTTTCGGTCGGCTGCTTTGAAGTTGACACCGGTCAAAACAGGCCTTGTCTCTTTGTCTGAGCAGGCGAAGGAAGTTTCGTCGACGATCTGTTGGAAAAGAGAAGTCTTGAGTTTGAACGGTGAATTGTCACGGATATCGAATCCGATGTTCGGATATTCCGAAGCATCCATGCCGTTGACTTTGAATTCGGAATTACCGCCGTAGATCTTCATCAAAGTTCCGTCGATCGTTTCCACATTGATGAAATCCGCATCGATCTTCCTGACGATCTCCAGGATATATCTGGCTTCCAGAACGATCTCACCCGGTTCGGTGATGATCAGGGCGTTTCTGTCATTATTGTTGATCGCCGTACGGATCGAGATATTGGAATCCGATGAGACCAGGACAAGAGATTCGTTGCTGACGGAGATCTTGATGCCTGATAAGGATGGCAGTGGTGTCGTGGAAGAGATGGCTCTGGATGAAAGTGAGAGTACATCCAGGAATTCTTTCTTTGAAATTTTGAAATTCATAAGCGCCTCCGTGCGTTTTTATTATTCATTCTGTTAAAGTTATCATCATTACTTTGTTGAAAAATGTGGAAAACTTTGAAACAGACTGCATTTATACTTAAATTTTAACATTTTTACTGTTGTAAAAATCGTTCGAAACTCTAGCGGATCCTGCCCTCGATCTCATTGATTGCCTTGAGATACAAAGGATCGGTCTTGATCTTCTTTTCCACCGAAGCGATGCCGCTCATGACGGTGGAATGATCCCGTCCCCCGAATTCCCTGCCGATGTCATCATACGTGGCATCCAGAAGCTTACGGCACAGATACATTGCGATCTGACGTGCATTGGAGATGTTCTTGGTACGGTTGGCGGATGTGATTTGCTGTTTGGTGAGGTTGTAATAATCACATACCGCCTTTCGTACCGTTGGAATAGCTAATTCATTCTTTGATTCTTTGATCTGATCCTTGAAGGCATCGATCGCCAGTTTCAAAGTGATGCGGTTTCCTTCTTCAAGATTCGGGAACATCGCCGAATAAAAAAGGAGCCGGTTTACCGCTCCTTCCAAAGACCTCACGTCCTGGGAGAAGTTGGTAGCAAGATAATTGAAGACTTCATCATCGATATCATCGATGGAAGATTTGTTGTAACCCGGATAGTTGGCGACCTTCATCTTTAATATATTGATGGAAGTCTCATATTCCGGAGCTTCGATATTGACGTTCAATCCCTGATTGAAACGGGAGATGATACGGTCGGAAAGACCGCGGATCTCGCTTGGCGTGCGGTCGGAAGTGATGCAGATCTGTTTCTTGTTGTTGATCAGTTCGTTGTAGATCGTGAAGAACAATTCATTGGTCTTATCTTTTCCGGCAATGTTCTGGATATCGTCGATCAGAAGCAGATCCAGATCCTCAAAGACCTTTTTCAACTCATCAAAACGATTCTCCTGCGAAGCTTTTTTGACATTGTCGACGAATTCCAGTCCGCTCAGCATACCGATATTCTTTTCCGGGAACATCGTCCGGACCTGATTGCCGATGGCGTTCAGCAAATGTGTCTTGCCCAGACCCGGATTTCCGTATATAAATAAAGGATTGAAAATAATGCCGAGATTGGAAGCACAAGTCATCGCCGCCAGCTGCGCCTGCGCATTGGAACGTCCGACGACAAAATTGGCGAAAGTCTGGTTGCGGTCGATCTTCCGGGTGAGAAAATCCGACTGCATCATCGGCTTTGCGCTGTCGCTTTTTCTGCTGTTATAGTCGTCCTGCTGGATGAGTTTGACATTCATCGGCCGGCCCATTACTTCTTCCAGACAGTTCTCGATCAGGTCGACATGTTCGGACATGATGGCGAAATTGATAAATGCCGGAACACTGATCAGTGCTTCGCTGTCATTCAAAGATTCAAGTTTTGAGTCAAAGTAAGGCAGCACACTTTCAGCGATCTGGCCGGAGTCAGCTATATTTTTAAGGGTCTGTGACCACTTGTCATTCAAGTAAAAATCGATCGTTGTCATACTGAAAACCTCATAGAGGTAAACAAATCATAACATAAGTTTTCCACAATTTTAAGTGTACCGGAAGTACAGTTTTCCACATTCCACAAATGATTTTTATCAAAAAAGCCGATATTTCCACATTGATATACAGTTTTCCACATTTTTCCACAAAATGATTTTTGTTGAAAAAATGTTGGATATTTTTCCACTTCTTTCTCCACTGTTGAAAAATGTTAAGAGATCCTGATTTTCATCATCCGGATCTTGATAAAAAATACAAAAAATCCCTTTATTTAAAGGATATTTTGAAGTTTTCAACTTTTCAACAGTTTGTTGAAAACTGTGAAATGTGGATGTGGAAAACTTAAAATGATACAGATTAAAAGAAAAGATAACGACGGTAACAAAAATAAAGTTCTTCCACAATTCATGTAAAATAAAACTATGAAACGGATACACCGATGCATACTGACGAATATCTGCCTAATATATAAAGATGATGAGATCCTGGTTGTGGACCGAAAAAAGAAAGACTGGCCCGGTCTGACCTTTCCCGGCGGTCATGTGGAAGAAAATGAGGATTTTCAGGCTTCCGTCATCCGTGAAGTGAAAGAAGAAACCGGTTTGACGATCAGGAAGCCGATCTTATGCGGGATCGAAGAATTCAAAACAAAGGAAGAAGACCGGTACCTGATGTTATACTACAAGACTGACCGGTTCTCCGGCAGACTTCACTCTTCCAAGGAAGGAGAGGTCTTCTGGATCAAAAAAGACGATCTGGATAAATATAAACTGTCGCTGGATCTCAAACGGATCTATAAAATAATGATGAGTGATGAACTCAGTGAATTGATCTATTACGAAAAAGACGGAAAATGGAGGTCGAAGATCGTATGATTGAGATCGAACTGAAAACAGTCAGAAATATCCGTGATCTCGGTGAGACGATCACAAAAAACGGAAAAAGGATACGCCGGAACAAGCTGATCCGTTCCGCTCACCTGGCGGGCCTTTCTCAAGAAGATCTGAACTATCTGAAGAGGGAACATCATCTCGATACGGTGATCGATCTCAGGACATACAAAGAAGTAAAGGAAAAACCGGACTGCTTTTACGATCTGAATTATTTTCACATACCGATCGTGAAGAATTTTGAAGACGGCATCACACATGAGAAAAAAGAAGTCCGCCGCTTTCCGGATCTGACACAGACCTATATCGAGCTGGTCAATAGAGAAGATTATCTGCAGGGTTTTCATGATGTCCTGACAAAGATCCTGGAACGAAAAGAAGAGGAAGGTGCCGTTTTATGGCATTGTTCGGAAGGAAAAGACCGCTGCGGACTGACCAGCGTGCTGATCGAGATGATCCTGGGCGTCGATGAAGATGTGATACGCAAAGATTATCTGTTCACCAACAAGATCAATCAGGCAAGAGCGGAAAAGATTTATGAGGAAGTCTTCAGAAAGACCGGCAGTGAAGAGATCGCCGCCTCGGTCTATAAAGCCTTCATTGCCGATGAAAGCTATCTGGATGCCGCATTATCTTATATAAAAGAAGATTTCTTCGAAAATAAATTAAAACTCGATCCGAAACGGCTCGAAGGATTCTGAAACAGGATACTGGTCTGAAAATAACGCATTTTAACGTATTTGATTGATTCGATCACAAATAATAAACAAATCATTTTAAAAAAAGATCAAGGAGATCGGTCATAAATGATAAAACAAAAAGAGTTGCCGTGATATGTACCCTCCTCACTGGTTTTTTCCAGTTTGGAGGGTACATATCAGAGTTCCTTTTCTTTTTTTGTATTTCCGTTTAAGGATCGACGGTCCATAAAAAAGCCGCTGTTTGAAGACAATGATTCCTTAAGATCCCCGGACGGGATCGAAGATACCGGGACTGCCCACGGGTCATTTTTTCTTCTTTACGATCAGATACATATCGGAACCGTAATCCGGTGGTATCCTGACATTTTCGTTATAGCCGGTACCCAAGAAGACCGGATCGAGCAGGATGCCGTCCTTCAGTGCCGTGCCGCTGGCTTCATATTTATGAACGTTGGCATTGAGCCCTTTGTATTTGCCGATCAGTTCGATGAGCTTGGATTCCGAGTTGACTTTGACCGGGGTGATGAAGTTGATCAGGTTCCCGAATTTCTTCAGAGGATGGATGAACGGTCTGGTCGATACGACATAGTCTTCGCTGTCATTCATGTCCTTGACATAGAGTTTGTCGTAGATCGGTACCGCATGAACCATCCTCCTAAAACGGGTGACGATGGCTTCTTTGCTGCTTCTTGCCTCAAAGGTCTCATAGCTGTCGTCCTTGTTGAAACGGTAGAACTGTCCGAACTGGAAAGTCTTGCGGTGTTTCTTGTAGTATTCAATCTGTTTGATGATCTCCTTTTTCTCCAGAGCCGTCAGCAGGCTCAGATCGAGTTCATATCCCAGACAGCCGTAGGCGGAAACGCCGAAGCGGGTCTCCAACGGCGTGTGTCTGAGAGTATGCATGTGCGGCGAAGCGGAAACGTGGGAACCGATCGTCGAAACGGGATAGAGATAGGACAGTCCTTTTTGAATGTCGATCCTTTCGATCGGGTCGGTGTCGTCCGATGCCCAGATCTGAGGAGAATAACACAACATGCCCAGGTCAAAACGGTTGCCGCCGGAAGCGCAGGACTCCAGCAGGACCTGCGGTCTCTTTGTGAAGATCCGGTCGAGGATTTCATAAAGCCCTTTGATGTATTCGTGATTGTAAACCCCGCTGACGGCATTCATCAGCCTGTTCATATCCCATTTGATGTAGTCGACCTTGTTGTCGTCGATGAGCTTTGAGACGTTTTCAACGATATAGTCCCTGACTTCCGGATTGCATAGATCCATCAGCAGCTCGTTCCTGCCGTAGTAGAGATCCCTGTCTTTTTCATGCAGGGCATATTCCGGATGTTTCTCATACAGAGCCGAATCGATGTTGATGGCTTCCGGTTCCACCCAAATGCCGAACAACATGCCCAGATCGTGGATCTCCTTGGAAAGGGAAGAGATACCGCCCGGGATCTTTTTAAGATTGCAGTCATAATCGCCGAGGCCCCGCTTGTCGCTGTCGCGCCTGCCGAACCATCCGTCATCCAGAACGAAGAGTTCGATGCCCATGGACGCGGCGTTCTTTGCGAGCTTGTTGATCAGGTCGCTCTTTTTGAAGTCAAAACCAAAGCCTTCCCAGGAGTTGATCAGGATCGGCCTTTCCTTCTTCTTCCAATCGGAACGGACGATGTGTTCGTTGATGAAATCATGGAAGTGATGAGAGAGGGTATTGAGGCCTTCGTCCGAATAAGTTAGGACGGCTTCCGGCGTTTCAAAAACATCGCCCGGTCTCAGGCACAGATGGAAACGTTCGGGAGAGATGCCTGCCTGGATCCGTTTGATGCCGTATTCGTTTTCCGAAACGGAACTGTAGTGGTTGCCGCTGTAGACCAGATTAAAACCCCAGGCTTTGCCGTGATCCTCGTCCGTCATCTTCCGGCGGATGATGAAGCCCGGATTGTTTTTGGCACCGGAAAAACCGATACGGGAAGAGGAGAGGAGGGTCCCTCTGCTGATCTCGTGTTCGTAAAGATGGGTCTCCTTGTCCCAGGCGCCGCAGAAATTCATGAGGATCAGATCTTCCTCACACAGATCTACGCAGAAGGACATCAGTTTATGCAAAGTATATTCGTTCTTTGTTTTGTTGATCAGGACGGATCTGCGGGTAATGACGTCTTCTTCCGGATAGAGCGTATAGTACAGATCGAGATAAAGCTCTTTGGCTTTGTCTTTCAAGTGGACGAGCAGCGTTTCTTCCGCTCCGTAGGAAGAAGGCAGATCCTTCATCCTGACGTTTCCTTTGACGGTCTCGTGGGAAAGATAAAGGAAATCGCAGGTATAGGAAGACTCGCCCTCGATCTCGATGGAGGCTTCGTTGAAATCACCGGTGCCATAGGTGCCGAATTCCTGCGGAAGGGAATCCATCGTATAGATGTCGTTGTTTTTGTCGTAGACGATCGTCGTCCCGTGGCAGATCTTCTTCTTGTAGGAGAGAGCTTCCGCATCGGAGATCAGACAGCGCTTGCCGAAATGAAGATGTTCGAGGTGTTTGTAGCGGTCGACCCTGAACATATAAGAAGTGTCTTTCGTGCTCAAAAGAAACACACGGTTTTCAATCCTTATCATTTTTTATATCCTGCTTTCATCAATATTCTAACAAAAGGAAACAACTAAAGTGATGCAAATAAAGAAAGAAGGAAAGACTGTACAGTACAATGGAAGTAAGAAGAAAGAAGGCACATATGATCAAAGGCATCATCTTCGATCTGGACGGAACGACGCTGGATACTTTACAAGACATCACGGAGAGCTTCAACCGGACCCTGAAGGAATTCGGCTACGAAGAAAAAAGCATCGACGAGATCCGCATGGGCGTCGGCAAAGGTTTTAAAGTCCTGACGGAAAAGATGCTTCCGAAGGATACGGACGAAAGAACCAGGGAAACGGTCGCCTTTCGCTACAGACAGATCTATTCGCGCAATTATCATAAAAACACGAGACCTTATGAAGGCATGAGTGAAGCGCTTGCGAAGCTGCAGGAAGAAGGTATCCGGATGGCGGTCCATTCCAACAAGAGCGATATCTTCGTCAAGGATCTGATCGCCAGGAACTATCCCGGGATCGCTTTTGTTGAAGTCTGCGGTGCTCTGGAAGGCGTACCGATGAAACCGGATGCGAGAGGTGTGTTCCGTATCCTGGATCTCATGAAACTGTCAAAAGAGGAAGTACTGTATGTCGGCGACAGCGAGACCGACATGAAGACAGCACACAACGCGGATGTCAGACCGGTCGGTGTCTTGTGGGGCTTCCGCGACGAGAAGACCTTGAAAGAAAGCGGCGCCGGTTTCATCATCCGGCAGCCAAACGAATTATTGAACATCATCAAGGAGGAACTATGATCTGTCCGTATTGCGGAAAAGAGATGACACAGACATTCATTCAAAGCAGCTATCCGATCTATCTCAACAGAAACAAACCGCGTTTCTTTCCTTCGGGAGACCTTTCATCCAGGACGCTTTCGAGTTTTTCCATCACAAAATCACCCTTCGTAAAGTCTTATTACTGCGAAGACTGTGCCAAGATCATCATCGATCTCAAGGAGAAGAAGAGTCATGAAACAGGTGTTCGTAAACGTTCCCACAAACGATAAACAGAAAGACCGCTTCAGAGCAATCTCAAAAGAATATGAATTCATCTTCCGGGAGGAAGGCAGAGATCCGTACGGCGCACAGATCATCATCGGCAACGTGCCGATCGCCAAGCTCGGAAGGTTCGAAAAACTCGAATGGCTGCAATCCTCGGCCGTCGGCATCGACAAGTACATCAAAAAAGGCGCCCTGAAAGAAGGGGTCTTGCTGAGCAACGCGGTCGATGTCCACACAAAGGAAGTGGCGGAACACTGCCTGGCGATGCTGCTGGCGATGGTGAAGAAACTATTTGTCTATCACGACGATCAGAAGGACCATCGATGGGTCGATGAAGGAAAAGTCAAAGAGATCTCCAAACTCAAAGTCACGGTCGTCGGCCTGGGCAACATCGGAAACCATCTGGCCAGACAGCTCAAAGCCCTGGGCGTCTATGTGATCGGCGTCAAACGAACGATGATCGACAAGCCCGGCTATGTCGATGAACTGTATACCGACAAGGACCTCGACACGGCGATCGGCGATGTCGATGCGATCATCTCGATCCTGCCGGGAAACAAGGCCAACGAAGGGCTGTTTACCTATGAGCGTTTTTCCAGAATGAGAAAAGACGCGATCTTCATCAACGTCGGAAGAGGCAATCTGTGCTCAAGTGAAACGATTCGCAGGGTACTGGATGAGAAAGTGATCGCCGGCATGGCACTGGATGTTTTTGAAAAAGAGCCCTTGGACAAAGACGATCCCCTCTGGGAACAGGAAGGACTCATCATCACTCCGCATGCTGCCGGAAGCTATCACCTGGATTCCGCATTCGAAGCTTTTATGGATCTTTGCGAAGAGAACCTGAGAAGGTATATCCGCAGCGAACCTTTAAAACATCTGGTGAGCGAAAGAGAATAGTAAGTCATCTTATATAGAAATATGAATAAAGGAGGAGGCCTGAATGAAAAAGATCATCGAATGGATGAATGAAGTCGTTGCCCCGAAGACGAAGAAGCTGACGGAGAACCCCTGGGTGACCGCGGTACAGGAGACGATGGTCTCGACAATGCCGGTCATGGTCATCAGCTCCTTTATCACGATCCTTTCCATCGTGAAGGATTTTGTCCCTTCCTTTCCCGACCTTTCCTATCTGTCGCAGTTCACGATGGGCTTGAGTGCCCTGATGGTCGCTTATCTGATCCCGACCATCGTTCTGGAAAAGAAGGAACTGCCCAAGTACCGCCGGCAGGCGGGCTTTATGGGTGTCTCTCTGCTGCTGGCGATGTCGCAAGCCGGAGTGAATGAAGAAGGACAGTTTGCCATCGAAGCCCAGCGCATCGGTGCCTCCGGCATGTTCGTGGCGATCGTTGCCGGGCTGTTTGTCGCCTTCATCATGAAACTGTTTTCTTCCCGCAGCATGTTCTCTGAAAACACCAAAATGCCATCGTTCCTGGTCGACAGCTTCGATTCGATGGCGCCGATCCTGCTGGTCGCACTGACAGCTTACGTCTTGTGTTATTTGTTTAAACTCGATCTCTATGCGATCGTCAATCTGCTGATCTCACCTTTGGTCAATGTCGCTCAGAGTCTGTTTGGTTTCGTCTTCATCAGCTTCCTGATGGCATTCTTCTATTCGTTCGGTATGTCACCGTGGTTTCTGACGCCGGTCTACTATACGGTCGGTATGGATGCGATCGCCAAAAACGCGGCTGCCGTGGCAGCCGGTGAAAAAGCGACACTGATCTTATCCAATGAGACCTTCGGCGGCTGGATCTGGCTGGGCGGAACGGGCTGCACACTGACGCTTTGTGTCTTACTGCTTCTGTGTCGTTCGGAAAAGCTCAAAGGACTGGGAAAGACCTGCATCGTGCCGGCCATCTTCAACATCAATGAACCGGTGGTCTACGGAACGATCGTCTTCAACCCGCTGCTGATGATCCCGATGTGGATCAACCCGACGCTCGTGGCGATCATCACCTACCTGACCATGCGGGCGGGACTGGTCGATGTTCCATCCTCTTCCTTTTTGCTCTGGTATATCCCGATCCCGATCCTGACCTATCTGACCAACCACGATTTCCGCGGTGTGATCCTGGTCTTGATCCTGCTGGCGCTGACAGCGCTTATCTGGTACCCGTTCCTTGCGGCTTACGACAAACAGTGTCTGGCGGAAGAAAAGAAAAACGCACGGAAACAGGACTAAAGGCTGGTCATAAAGAAAAAACCCGCTATAATGGTTTACTGATGAAAGAAGATGTGAGATTACTGATCTGTGATATCGATGGAACGATCACCGAAAAAGGCGGCAAGCCGATGAAGATCACCGAAGAAGCTTTGCGAAAGTTTCATGAAGAAGGCGTTCTGATCGGTCTGGCTTCCGGCCGGCCGGTGGATCATCGCACGATCGGCAAATTCAAAGAATGGGGCTACGGTTTCGATCCGGACATCGTGATCGGTTTCAACGGTTGCGAGGTCTGGGACAGGATGAGCGGGAAAAAGAGAGAATACTCCTTCCTGCCGAAAGAAGATGTAAAAGAGATCCTGGGCTACATGTGGCCGCTGGACGTCAATCCGGTCGTCTATGAAGACGGCTACGACCATGTCCTGGCCAAGCGGAGCGATCACATCATCGAAGCTTCGATGAAGCGCAACGAAGGAACGGTTGAATTCTGTGACAAGGAGCGTTTCTGTCTTCACGACGTTCCGAAGATCGAGTTCCGTTACATCGAAGAAGATATGGAAGATATCGTGATGAAGACGGCCAACGAACACAAAAGCGACCGTTACATCTTCTTGAAATCGTTCTACGGAACACTGGAATACATGAAGCCGGGGATCGACAAGGGCGTTGCCCTGAAGCGCATCTGTCAAGAGCTCGATATTCCTTTAGACAAGGTCGTCGCCTGCGGCGACATGGACAATGACATCGCGATGCTGGAAGCGGCGGGGACCGGGATCTGTCTGCTGAACGGGTCGGAAGCGACGAAAAAAGCCGCCGATCACATCACCGAAGAAGATGTGCTTCACGACGGCTTGGGAAAGTTTTTAATGAACTATTATTTCTAGGGCAGCAGTTCTGCCAAAGTGTCGATGAATTCATCGGCATTTTTTGTTTTCAAGACCTTGGCGAGATTGTTGGGATCGACCAGGATCATCGAGATCGGTTCAAAAAGTTCGTTGAACAGGTAGCGTTCGTTGATGTTGAAACAAAGCATCATGACCAGTTCCACCTTCCTTTCATCCCAGTCGATGGGGTTCCTGGCGATCAGGATGTTGATGCCGGTGCGGATCTCGTGCATCTTCATGGCGTGCGGGATGGCAAAGGTGCCGAAGGCCGTCGAAGAGATGGAATCCCGTTCGATGACTTCCGATTCAAAACTTTCACCGACATAACCGAGCGAGCGGAGCTGTTCGGCCATCCTGTGGATGGTCTCTTCTTTGTTCAGAGACGTTTCAGTGACGTGGAAGAGCTCTTCTTTGATCAGATAGGAAAGGTGTTCCCGGAACTCTTTTTTCTTTTTTACCGAACGGATCTTTTCGATGGCATCAAAAACGTTTCGCAGATCCGCCTCTTTCAGAAACGGAGAGACGATGACAGTCGGAACGTCCAAAGAA
>JAEEGL012167111.1_pt1 | contig 11036 bp, 14 predicted proteins | sample 9134231 | NCBI WGS metagenome assembly JAEEGL01 (sample SAMN16246548, study PRJNA631951) | gut metagenome | biome: gut microbiome; feature: rumen; material: fiber-attached | host: Bos | place: Iran: Karaj | collected 2018-10
AAAGTGAAATGGTTGACGTGTTATTGGGTGACCTGCACGGTCGCGCAGCGCAGCACGCGCTCGCCCACGCGGTACCCTTTTTCAAAGACGGCCGCGATGGTGTTCTCGGGCAGCTCGTCGCTGCTCTCGACCGTCATCACCGCGTTGTGCAGGTTGGGGTCAAAGGGTTCGCCGACTTCGCCGAAGCTTTCGACGGCAAGCCGTTTGAGAATATCCGAAAACTGGGTGACGATCATTTCCACACCCTTGCGGTACGTTTCAATATCGTCGGTCTTGTTCTCGGCGGCGCGGTCAAAGTTGTCGATGACGGGGAGCAGGGCCTTGAGCGTGTCGGCTTTCGCGTCGCCGTAAGCGGCCTCTTTCTCGCGCTGACTGCGCTTGCGGAAGTTATCGTACTCCGCCAGCGTGCGCAGATAGCGGTCTTTGCTCTCGTCCAGTTCTTTCTGCAAGCGTTCGGCCTCCGCCTTGAGAGCATCGGCGTCGGCTTTTTTGTCGGTCTTTTTCTGTTTTTTCGGTTTCGCCTCTTCTTCCGCGGCAGGGGCGGCGGTTGGGGCCGTTTCTTCCTTCTCTTCCGGGGAAGTGGTCGGTTCGGTAGCCATGACTTGCCTCCTTCTATTCGTCCAGGGTGTCGGAAAGCAGGTTTCCGATCACGCCCGCAAGGTACTTGATACTGGGAATCAACCGCGCGTAATCCACGCGCATGGGGCCGATGATGCCGATCGAACCGCTGTCACTGTTGCCGACCGCGTACTTGGAAAAGATGGTGGTCGAGGTGTTCAGTTCGCTGTAGGCGTTCTCGCTGCCGATGGCGATATTCAGCGGTTTTTTGTACGAGCCGAGCATACTCTCCAGCGGCGTTTCGCGGTGCAGGAAATCCAGCAACCGGAACGCGTTGCCGGCATACTCGCTGTGCTTTAAGATGGTGGCCTGCCCCTTGAGGTGCAGCTCCGTCGTTTTGACCGAATCGCACAACTGCGCGAGCGTCACGAAAAACGGCGTCATCACAAACGCTTTGTCGCCGAGCGACGCGACCAGCGTTTGAATGAAGGGGACGTCCACGGCCGAAACGCTCTTGCCGACGAAGTTGCGGCGGCAGATATTATAAAAGGTTTCGGCAACGTCGACGGTAATTTCGGCGTCGCTGCGCACGACCGCCGTCCGCAAAATGCCGCTCGTGGCAAGCAGCACGACCATCGCGGCGCTGTGGCTCAGGGGCACCAGCTCAATGCGCTTGATAAAGGCGTTGCTGTCGGCAGGTGAGGACGAGACCGCCACACAACCCGTCAGTTCCGAGAGAATGCTGCCGGCCTTTTCCAGCAGCTTGTCGGGCTCGCCCGCGACGTTGCTTAACCACGATTTGATTTGATTTTGCTCGCGCGCGTCGAGTTCGTACTCGGCCATGAGGTTGTCGACGTAATAGCGGTAACCGAGTTGAGAGGGGACGCGCCCCGCCGACGTGTGGGGCTGTTCAATCAAGCCCAGGTCGGTTAAATCGGCCATGTCGTTGCGAATGGTCGCCGACGAAACGGTGTTGCCCATATCGGCGCAGATTGCCTTGGAGCCGACCGGCTCGCCCGTGGCGATAAACCGCTCGACGATGTCGGCAAGCACTTTTTTCTTGCGCTCCGTCAACTTTGCCATGGCAATCACTCCTTTCGCGGGCCGTTCGCTTTTTGCATTGTTAGCACTCGATGTAGTGGAGTGCTAACTCTGTTAATACAATACACCCGTCGCCGGCGTTTGTCAACCTTTTTTCAAAAGTTTTTTGTAAATAGTTTGTGAATGAGCCCGTCGATTATTTTCGCTTTTTCTCTTGGCATTTATGCACGTTCGCGCTATAATATAAAAAAGTATAGGAGAGGGGGGCGTTGTATGGAACGTCGGGAAGAGGGGCGCTTGTGCCCGGTCTGCGGCCGCTTTGCGTTCGCGCAGCGCGCGTCGTTCGTCATTTGCCCCTTCTGCGGGTGGGAGGACGATCCCCTTCAGACCGAGGATCCTACCCTCGCCGTCGGCGCGAACGAGCTCTGCCTGAACGACTACCGCGCCCGCTACGAAACCTTATTGGCAGTCGATTCCGCTTACTGCTGGAAAACCGACGGCGTAACGCCGCAGGAGAAGTCCTGAAAAAACCAATAAAAAAACTCCCGACTCATCGAGTCGGGAGTTTTCATTTGCATGTGTTACTGCTCGGTGGGATAGACGCTGACCTGTTTACGGTCTCTGCCCAGGCGCTCAAAGCGGACCTGGCCGTCTACAAGCGAGAACAGGGTGTCATCCTTGCCCTTGCCGACGTTGGTGCCGGGGTGGATCTTGGTGCCGCGCTGACGAACGAGAACGTTGCCGGCCAGCACGTACTGCCCGTCGCCGCGCTTCGCGCCGAGGCGCTTGCTTTCGGAATCACGGCCGTTACGGGTAGAACCCATACCTTTTTTATGAGCAAATAACTGGATATTGATTTTCAGCATTTCGTTACACCTCCGTAATCGTAATGTGTTGGGGATACTGCTCGGCGAGCTGCGTCATGTGCTGACGGAACCCTTCCAGCACGTCCCTGACGGTTGCGGCGTCTTGGGGGGCGATTGTCAACTCAAGCAAGCCGTCTTTTTCGGTGACGTCGGCGGGAACACCCGCAACGTCGGTGACGGTGTTGGCGGTCAGATAGGCGGCGGATGAAACCGCGGCGCAGACAATGTCTTGACCGCTTTCCGCGAACCCGGCGTGGCCGCTAAGCCGAAAGCCCCTGAGGGAGCCGCTGTCGTTAAAAAACACGACGGAAATCATTGTTACGCGTTGATGGCCGAAATCTCAACCTTCGTATAGGGCTGACGGTGGCCCAGTTTACGCTTTTCGTTCTTTTTGGGCTTGTAGGTGGCAACGGTGACCTTTTTGGCCTTGCCGTTTTTCAGCACCTTGGCGGTCACGGTGGCGCCGTCAACATAGGGTGTGCCGGCCTTGAAGCCGTCGTCGGTACCCAGGGCGACAACCTTGTCGAACGTGACTTCGGAATCAGCCTCGGCATTGAGCTTTTCGACGTAAACGACGTCGCCGCTCTCGACCTTGTACTGCTTTCCGCCGGTTTCGATGATTGCGTACATACTTTTACCTGCTTTCTTTCAGTCTCGCCATGAAGGCCCCGCGGTGCGGATTTCGGGCGCGACGAAGCACCCGCCTTTTTTGTGCGGCAACGGGTATTGTAGCAGATTTCCCCCGCCTTGTCAACCATTATTTTCCCAATATAATAGAAAAAATAATTCTAATCTTTTTCGGGCTTTTCGGCCTGTTCGCGGCGCGCCGAAAGTTCGGCGTTAAAATCGGCGGGGAGGGGAGCCGTCATCTCCGTTTCGGCCCCCGTCACCGGGTGCGTGAAGCGAACGGTCGCGCAGTGCAGCGCGGGGCGCACCATAATCGCGGTGCGCGTGCCGCCGTACATATCGTCACCCACAAGCGGATGTCCGCACGAGGCGAGATGCACGCGAATCTGGTGCGTGCGGCCCGTGCGTGTCGTAACCTCCAGGAGCGTCGCGCCGCCGCACGTTTCCAGCGCGCGCCAATCCGTCACGGCCGGCTCGCCGCCCTCGCCGACGGCGCGCAAAGTCTTGCCGGGGTCGGGGCGGATGATGGGCTTTTCAATCGTACCGCTGCCCGTCAACTCGCCCTCCGCAAGGGCAAGATAGGTCTTGCGCAGAGCGCCGTTCAAACGGCTGGCGGCCAGCACGTTTTTGGCGAAGAGCATCACGCCGCTCGTCCCCTTGTCAAGCCGTCCTACGGCGCGCGCCGCGGCGCCGTTTTGCAGATAGGCGCTGACGGCGTTCGCGAGCGTTCCCTCCTGGTGGTTGTGCGTCGGGTGCACGGCAAGGCCCGCGGGCTTGTTGATGGCGAGCAGATCCTCGTCCTCAAACAGTACGTCGAGGGGAATGGCACACGGCGCGGGCGGCGTCGTTTTTTCGGGGAGCAGAACGGTCACGCGGTCGCCGGTTTTGACGCGGTCGATGACGCGGGAAAAAACGCCGTTCACAAAGACGGCGTTTTCGGTATGACGCAGCATCGCGACGATGTGGACCGAGAGCTTGGCGCCGCCCCTGAGGAAGTGCAGCAGGGGTCGTCCGTCATACTCGGCGGGGATTTCATACTCCAGTTTTCGCACGAAAGAATACTCCCTTGCGCCCGAAATCGCGGAATGAATATGCAAATCCGCGAAAACGGTCGAATGTTCAAAACTTTGTAGAAGTAAAGTCAGTCGCCTTTACAAAACTTTTCAATTTTGGAAAATATCGGGAATTTTGAATTCCAAAACGGATAAAAACCTGACAAAACTGACGGAGTTATCGACAATGACAAGTGTTTTGCTTGTCCGCTTTTTATTCACTCGGCGTGTATAATCGGCGCCCGCGGACGGGTCTATGCAGGATTATTCACCGAAAAATGTAAAAAATATTTTTTTCGCGCGTCACACAATCGGCACTTCGACGGGCTGTCGGTTGACGAATTTCACCACGCTTTTGAATCCCGCTTCGCGGGCCATTTCATACGCCTGCGGGATGCCGTTCCCGATACGTTCGGCGTAGTGCGAATCCGACCCGACCGAGATCAGCTTGCCGCCGAGCTCGTGAAAGCGCTTGACGGTGGCCGCGTCGGGCGAGGGGGCGTTGATGGGGTATTTCAGGCCGCCCATGTTGATTTCCAGCGCCTTGTCTTTTTTGGCGCAGAGCTCGAGCAGCGCGTCCACTTTCTCGCGGTAATGCGCGGCGTCCTCGACGATGCCGTAAACGTTAAACAGATAGCGGAACGGGTAGGTGATGTGGGCGACCACGTCGATGTTGCCCCATTCAATCATGGCGATAATCTCGTCAAAATACGCGTTCATCGTCTTTTCGTAGGGCTCGGCGTCAAACTCTTCTTTGGTCCAATCGTAAAAATCCTCACGATCCCGCAGATTGTGGATGGAACCGATCACGACGTCATAGGGCTGGGCCGAAAGAATTTGCTCGGCAAGCTCCGGCAGGTAATGGGGCTGCGCCAGCTCGATGCCGCGCAAAATTTCCAACCGCCCCGCAAAGGCAAGGCGCGCTTTTGAAATCTCGAAAAAGCTCTGCACGGTGCGGCGCGCAAAGCCGCGGCTGTAATAATAGTCGACCTCGCAGTGGTCGGTAAAGGCAAGCGAGCAAACGCCCTTTTCTTCCGCCTTTTCGGCCATATACATCGCGGAATGGTGCCCGTCCTGCGAATTGTCGGTGTGGGTGTGCATATCCATCAGGGGAATGTCGTTCAAAACAATCACGCTTTCGTCAGGTCTTTTTTAACAAAGAACAGTATAGCACAGTTCCCGTAAAATAACTACTGAAAATTACAAACTTTGCCTAATTTTGCGCGCTTTTGACCGAAAATCTTTCGCCGAAGCAAACTTCTTGCTTTTCAAACGCAAAAATCTATGATACAATAAAGGGGAGGAGGAGTGATTGGTATGAAAATCGACCTGTGCGCCTTTGCCAAAATCAACCTTCTGTTAGATATTACCGGCATCAAAGAGAACGGCTATCACAGTCTGTTCACCGTGATGCAGAGCGTCGGTCTGTACGACAAACTGACCGTCGAAGACGCTGCGGACGGCAAGATCACCGTCACCTGCAGCGATCCCGACATCCCCACGGGCGACGAGAACACCGTCACCCGCTGTGCCGCGCAGTTCTTTGACGCGGTGGGGCTTGCCGGCCGCGGGGTGAACATCCATATCGAAAAGCACATCCCCGCCCAGGCGGGGCTCGGCGGCGGCAGTGCCGACGGCGCGGCCACGCTGGTCGCGCTCAATACGCTGTTTGACGCGGGGCTTTCCGAGCGCGAACTCTGCGTGCTCGGCGGCCGCGTCGGGGCGGATATTCCGTTCTGCATCGTCGGCGGCACCGCGCTCGCGCTCGACACGGGGCTGATTGTCGCGCCGCTGCCCGCGCTTGCCGATTGCTGCATTGTGATTGTCAAACCCGATAAGAATATTTCCACCAAAGAGGCCTATGCCGCCGTTGACGAGATTGAAATCAAGCACCCGCGCGACACCGCGATGCTCGACGCGATTGTTTCCGGCGAGTTTGAAACCGCGATGAAGCTCTGCGCCAACGTCTTTGAGCAGGCCGTCAACGTTCCCGGCCGTGTCGATATCAAGCACGTGATGCTGCAGCACGGGTGCCTCGCCGCGTGTATGAGCGGCAGCGGCTCCGCGGTGTACGGCATTTTCAGCGACATCACCACGGCGGACGCCTGCGCCGAAGCGCTCGAGGAGGAGTTCCCAGCCGTCTATGTCTGCGAGCCGAAAAAAGCCGGCTGCGAAATTCTGGAAATTACCGCCTGAAACCCGCATAAACCCAAAACAAACCGCCCATACTTTCGGCAAACGAAAGAAGGGCGGTTTTTGTATGACCGAAAATGCTATCCGTAAATTCGTCGCGACGTTGTGCGCGGTGCTGGTTTTGGCGGGCCTTTGCTCCCTCGTGCGGTTCGAGGCGGCGGCCGATACGGTGCGCACCGACGTCGTGCGCCTGCACGTCCTCGCGAATTCCGATTCCGAGGCGGACCAGGCCGTGAAGCTCGCGGTGCGCGACGCCGTTCTCGCGGCGGACGCGGCGCTCCTCTCTGGCGGCGTAACGCCCCAAAACGCGGCGGCGCTGTATGCGCAATCGCGGGAACTCCTTGAAAACACCGCCGAACAAACCCTGCGCGAACACGGCTTTTCCTACGGCGCGCGGGCGGTCTTTTGCCGCGAATACTACCCCACGCGCGTCTATGGCGACTGCACCTTCCCCGCGGGCGTTTACGCGTCGGTGAAGCTCGTTCTCGGCGAGGGCGGCGGCCGCAACTGGTGGTGCGTGCTGTTTCCGCCTCTGTGCGTGCCCGCGGCGTGCGAAGAGGAAGCAGTCGATTGCCTGACAGACAGCGGCGCCGCCGTTGTCAGCGGCGGCGAAAAGTACGTTGTGAAATTCAAACTTGTCGAGTGGTACGAGGCCCTCAAAAGCCGATTCGACGAAAAAAGTGTAATCACAGAGTGATACTCTTGTGCCGCGTCACGTGACAGCCCACGTTGACCGCCACGGGCAGGCCCGCGATATGGGTTGGCGCGGCCTCGATATGCACGGCCAGCGCCGTGCAATCGCCGCCAAACCCCTGCGGCCCCACGCCGAGCGCGTTAATGGCCGTCAGCATAGCATTCTCCATCTCCGCGTAATAGGGGTCGGGGTTGGCGCCGTCGCGGCACAGGGCGCGCTTCGCGAGGAGCGCCACGCCCTCAAAATCGCTGCCGATTCCCACGCCGATGACCACGGGCGGGCACGGGTTGGAGCCCGCCTCGCGCACGCAGTCGGTTACATAGTGTATCACGTCCTCCGCCGTCGCGGCGGGGGTCATCATTTTCAGGCGGCTCATATTCTCGCTGCCAAAGCCTTTCGGCGCGGCGGTCAGGGTCAGGCGGTCGCCGGGGACGAGCGTCAGATGCACCACGGCGGGGGTATTGTCGCCGGTGTTGACGCGCCGCAAGGGGTCGCTCACGACCGAGCAGCGCAGCGCGCCGTCGCGGTAAGCGCGCGCAACGCCGCGGTTGACGGCCTCATAAAAATCGCCGTCAATATGCACGTCCTGCCCGAGCTCCGCAAACACCACGGCCATACCCGTATCCTGACAAATCGGCAGACTCAGCTCCCGCGCCGCGGCGAGATTTGCCTGCATATCGCCGAACACGGCGCGTGCCGTCTCGCAGGTTTCGCGGTCGGCTGCGTCGGTGATGGCGCTCTCGAGCGCGGGCGGCAGTTCGCGGTTGGCCTCGCCGAACAGGCGCGCCACCGCGGCTTCTATCTCCGAAGCACGGATTTCTCTCACGGCGTTTCCCCCTTGCCATTGTTTCTTTCATTAAACCACATTTTCCGCCGAAAAGCAACAAGTTTACAGATTGTTCAAACGAAAAACGGTTGCAAGACATTTGTGGACGTGCTATAATGCATACTGTATTGGTATGAGTATATCATCCTGTTTACGAATTTCTTTTTACGGACGTGTTGATATGAACAAGAAGATTACCGTTTTTTGCCTATTGCTTCTGACCGTGTGTCTTTCCGTGACGGTGCTGAGTGTGCGCGGGCCCAAAACCCCGTCGAACCTCTCCACCGCGACGGCCGGTGTCCATTATGCCGACTCCGACGGCGACGGTTTTGACGACGATGCGTTTGATTTCAATATCGACGATATTTTCACCACGCGCGCGCCGAGCGGCTCCACCACCAAGAGCAACGTTCAGGAGAGTGTCAGCAACGCCGCGGGCGAATTGGCGTCCGAAGTCGGCGGCAAGGTCACCCAGAAGCAGGAAGAAATCAGCAAAAACGCCGGCACCCTGATCGGCGCGGTCAGCAATTTCTTCGGCGACGAGGCCATCGGCAATATGGGCGACAATTTCAGCCACTACGTCAGCGAATTCCGCGGCAATATCGGCAGCGGCAGCGGCAGCAGTTCCTCGGGCGGCCTGTTCGGCGGGCTTTTGGACCGCATCCGCAACATCGGCGGCGGCAATAGCGACACCACCTACGAGGCCACCGTTTACACGCCCATCACCCCCGTTGTCACCGGCGGCTCTTACGGCGGTTCCTCTTACACAACCCCCAATAACAACGTGACGTCGGCCGCCACGCCCGCGACGCCCGCGTCCCCCGCGACGCCTGCCGCGGCGTCGGGCGACCCCGTCAATTTCAGCTCCAACGTCAACCCCTACACCAAACCCTCCGGCTCCTTCCAGCCCGGGGATGAGGATGAGACCATCAAGTGGCTGCAGTGGATTTTCGTCTATACCGGCTCGCTTCCCAGCACCGGCATCAACGGCAAACTCGACGATAACACCGTCGCGGCCGTCAAGACGCTGCAGCGCAAATACGGCTTGAAAGTCGACGGCGCGGTCACGGCCGACGTCGTCAAGGCCGCCGAGCAGGAATTCTATGCCGCCGTCGGCAGTCAGAGCACCGACCCCGCCGCGACCGACACCGTTCCCGTCAGCGAAGAACCCGCACCCGGCGATTACCACAACAACGTCGGGGCCATCGTGCTGATTATCTGCATCGCCGTCATTTGGTGCGTGGCGGCCGGCGCCATCGTGTTCATTCTGCTCTATAAAAAGAAAAAGAAAACCGCCGCGGCAGCGGCCAAGCCCGCCGAGGTGAAACCCGCGGCGCCTGCGGCGCATGCCGAGGCCCCCGCCGAAAGCGGCAATATGTCCCTTTCCGACCTCTTTGCCGAGGCCGGCACCAAGAACGAACCCAAGGCGTAATCATGGCTTCTGCGGAGCGCGGCTCCGTAACAATATAGGGAGGTAGCTTATGGACAGATATCTCATCATCAACGCAGACGATTTCGGGATGTGCCACGCCGGCAATATGGCCGTTATGGACCTGTTTGCCAAGGGCGGCATCACGTCCTCCACCATCATGGCGCCTTGCTCCTGGTCGCGTGAGGCGGCCGTTTGGGCGGCGCAAAACCCGCAGTACGCCGTCGGCGTGCACCTGACCACCACCAGCGAATGGGGCAACTACCGATGGGGCCCCGTCGCCAACGGCGACACCTCCTCGCTTCGCGACGAGGACGGCTATTTCTGGCACGAAAGCGACCAGTTTGAGGACCACTTTGACCTCGACCAGGTCGAGGCCGAAATCCGCGCGCAGGTCGAAAAACTCAAGGGCTTCGGCCTCAATCCGTCCCACCTCGACAACCACATGGGCTCGCTTTACGGCATCGAGGGCGGCCATTTCGAAACCCTGCAAAAGACCTTCGAGATTTGCGCCGAGTACGGCCTGCCGTTCCGCTTCCCCGGCAAATTCACCGACGAAATGCTCAGCAACGCGATGCTGGATATCAAAATCGACCCCAAGCTCATTCTTGCCGTATTCAGCCAAATCAACGCGTTTGTCGACGAGCTCGGCGTGCCGATTCTCGACTATCTCGTCCCCGGCGACTGGAACGGCCCGCAGAAAGACAGCTTTGCGAACTACCGCGATTACATCTTCGAGATGTACGCGCACTTCCCCGAGGGCGTTATCGAGACCTATATTCACCCCGCCCTCGAGAGCGACGAGCTCAAGGCCATCACCGGCAGCTGGGAGCGCCGCGTGTGGGAGTACAACCTCTTTGCCGACCCCAAAACCCGCGAGTACATCACCAAGGACCTCGGCATCAAGCTTATCAACTACCGCGACCTCAAAGCGATGCGCGCCAAATAAACGCATTTACTCACAAAAAAACTCCGGACAAGTTTTCTGTCCGGAGTTTTTGTTTGTCTGTTTGCGGGTTACCGCTCTTCGCGGAAGTAGGTAAGGCCCAGACTCTGCGGCGGCAGGTTCTCGCGCTTTTTGCGGGCGCTGACCGCGACCAGAACCAGAATCGTGACCGCGTAGGGCGCCATTTTAATCAGCTCCTGCGTCGCCATGGTGACGGTCGGGATGATGCCTGTAATGTAGTTGTGCACGATATACAGACCGCCGAACAGGAACGAGCCGAAAATGCTGACGTTCGGGCGCCAGATTGTGAAGATAACCAGCGCAATGGCGAGCCAGCCGCGGTCGCCGAACGCGTCGTTTGACCAGATGCCGTCGGCGTAATCCATCACGTAATACAGGCCGCCCAGGCCCGCAATCACGCTGCCCACGCAGGTGGCAACGTATTTGTTCTTGGTGACGCTGATGCCGTCGGCGTCGGCGGTGGCGGGGTTCTCACCGACCGCGCGCAGGTTCAGGCCGACGCGGGTGCGGTTCAGCGTGAACGAGCACAGAATCGCAATCAGCACCGCCGCATAGGCGAGAAAACTGTACGAGAGGAAGATATCGCCGAACCAGCCGAGCTTATTGGCAAAGGGCAGCGTTCCCTTGAAAAACGCGCTCGTTGTCGACAGGGTAATCGAAGGCACGTCTGTCTGCACCAGTTTAATCAGCGAGCCGCCGAAGAAGTTGCCGATGCCGATACCGAACGTCGTCAGCGCAAGACCGGTCACGTTCTGGTTGGCGCGCAGCGTCGTCGTCAGAAAC
>JAEEGL012898876.1_pt1 | contig 11036 bp, 7 predicted proteins | sample 9134231 | NCBI WGS metagenome assembly JAEEGL01 (sample SAMN16246548, study PRJNA631951) | gut metagenome | biome: gut microbiome; feature: rumen; material: fiber-attached | host: Bos | place: Iran: Karaj | collected 2018-10
TTCGGAATTCACGGTGAACAAACTGACCGACAGGGGCTCCCTTTCTTCAAAGGGAATAGTCACCAACGCTCAGGATTTTATAGTAAATATAGCAAACGGGCTGGGAGTATAAAAGATGAGAATTTGCATACAGACAGGCGATGTGATAGATGACATCGGCAAAAAAGAGGGATACGCTCTTTTCAAAAAGGCGGGTTTTGAGGGAATTGACTGGAATCTTGACCACGCATGGAATAACGGCGAAATCAGCAGAGGAAAATACGGCGGAAACTGCATATTTGAAAAGCCGCTGGACGAGGTAAAGGCGCACTACGCGGATGAGCTGGCTCTGATAGAAAAAAACAAGCTTTTTATCTCACAGGCACACGCTCCCTTCCCCTGCTATGTCAGGGAATATCCGGATTTCATTGACTATGCCATAGAAATCTATAAGAGAAATATCGAATTCTGCTCCGCGGTCGGCTGCGGCAGACTTGTAATCCACGGAGTCTCATACTCCCTTGCAGATGATGTTAACACCCGGGAAGACATTTACACTCTCAATAAAAAGCTTTATACCTCGCTGATTCCCGTGCTACTTGAGAATGATGTAATTGTCTGTCTTGAAAATCTGTTTGTGACTCATAACTCCGTAAATTATCAGGGATGCTGCTCGGACGCGTATAAAGCCGCGGAATTCATCGATATGCTCAATGAAACGGCGGGAAGGGAAGTATTCGGTCTCTGCCTTGACACAGGTCACGCGAACCTGCTGCATCACGATTTCAGGGTTATCATACCCGCCTACGGCAAAAGAATAAAAGCCCTTCACATTCACGATAACAACGGAGCCAACGATCAGCACAGAGCCCCGGTGACCGGCACAATAGACTGGAATCACTTCTGCTCCGCCCTCAGAGATATCGGCTATGACGGCGACCTCAGCTTTGAGACATTCGCTCAGACAAAGGTGGCTCAGAGATTTGACAAATCGCTCGTGCTCCCCTGGCTGAAGCTGATATCCGCGACCGGAAAAATTTTCAGAGAGAAAATAGGGGCGTCAATCTGACCACACCATAAGGAAATGAAGAACATCGGATAAATGCGGAATTTCGGAAGATAGAAATCAGCTAGCAGTTAGCAGGGAGCAGTTAGCAGTTTCGGGTCGCTTCGCTCCGTTTATATTATGCTCCGCATATCCTTATGTGGGTCGCCGCGTTCGTCGACCCCTACGAAATCACGACCGAACCGCCTGATATACATGCCGCGTGCGGCAACCGAAATTACTCATTACTCCTTTCTAATTACTCATTAAATGATCATAATTAAAATGCCAGGGCGACGGCAGTTAAGATGAAAAAGGCTTGCAGGATTCAGATGAACCCCGCAAGCCTTTATAAAATTATAATCCGGAGCGAAGCGACCCGACATTGCTCATTGCTAATTGCTCATTGCTAATTGAAACGAGCCCGCGCTAAGCGGACTCGTTTTTACTCTGTTTGTTTTTCGCTTAAATGCGACAGCCCGGGGCTTAGCAGTTAAGATGAAAACGGGGGATTTTCGAGTGAAGACAGTACATCCCGGGGTCCCCGAAAAGTCCAATAGACTTTTTGGGGAGAGGAGGAGCAGCGGAATGATTGAGAGCCTGCGCAAATAGATTTTTGAAGGCGCAGGCGCGAAAGATATGAAGCTTGTGACGACGAGGCAAACGAAAAAAGCACCCGAAAACAGACAAATATAATCAAAATACCTTATATTTCTCTTTCAAATATATAAAAGTAACAGATTCGCAGGTAAAATAAATTACCCGCGAACCTTTCTTTATTCCTGTCTGTTTGTTTTTCGCTTAAATGCGTAGCCCCCACTATATGCTGAAGAGCATATCTCCGTATGAGGGATAGGGCCAGTACGAGCTGTCTGTAATCTCTTCGGCAGAATCAACCGATTCTCTGATTTCATTCATAATGCCTATCACATCGGTTTTATACATCTCCGCCTGCCTGCAGATATCCTTTTCGCTCTTTGCCTGCGCGAGCACTTCGTCAAGCTTTTCAACCAGCTCAAAAATCCTGTATGACATCGCAGAGAGCCGCGCTATGATTATTTCTTCATAGCATTTTTCCTCGCTGAAGGTTGCCTTTTTTCGTGATATAACGGTATCAGAAAGAGCTTTCACATATTTTGTGATTGCGGGCAGGATATCTCTTCTGACCATTTCGGAAGCTGTAAGCCCTTCTATATTGACGGTCTTGCAGTAATTCTCCATATAAATCTCATATCTTGCCTCAAGCTCGGCACGGGTAAAAACCTTGTGAGTTTCAAAGAGAGTCACATTCTTTTCGCTGAGCAGATATTCAAGCGCGTCGGGGGTAGTGGGCAGATTGAGAAGCCCGCGTTTTTCCGCCTCTTTAATCCACTCGTCATCGTAGCCGTTTCCGTTGAATACTATACGCTTGTGATCCTTTATCGTTTTGCGTATCAGCTTGTGGAGGGTTTCTTCAAATTCTGGAGCGTCTTCGAGACGGTCGGCATAGGATTTGAGCGATTCGGCGACAATTGTGTTGAGCACTATGTTTGCGCTCGAAATCGTGCTCGCGGAGCCGAGCATACGGAATTCAAATTTATTGCCGGTGAAGGCGAAAGGCGATGTGCGGTTTCTGTCGGTTGAATCCTTCGGGAACTTCGGCAGCACATGAACTCCGACCTTCATGAGCGATTTTTCCTTCTGGTCATAGGCGGTACCGGTTTCAATCGCCTCAAGGATTTCGCCGAGCTCTTCGCCCAGGAACATTGAGAGCACCGCGGGAGGCGCTTCATTCGCGCCCAGACGGTGATCGTTTCCGGCCGTCGCTACGCTGATTCTGAGCAGATCCTGATAGTCATCAACAGCTTTGATTACGGCGCACAGGAAGAGCAGGAACTGAGCGTTGTCATAGGGGGTATCGCCGGGCTCAAGGAGATTCACGCCTTCCTGCGTGCAGATTGACCAGTTGTTGTGCTTGCCGCTGCCGTTAACGCCTTCAAAGGGCTTCTCGTGAAGCAGGCAGACGAAGCCGTGCTTCTCGGCAACCTTCTGCATTATTTCCATCGTGAGCTGATTCTGATCGCTCGCGATATTTGTCGTGGTGAAAATGGGAGCAAGCTCATGCTGCGACGGGGCAACTTCATTGTGCTCCGTCTTTGCCGGCACTCCGAGCTTCCAGAGCTCCTCGTCAAGGTCAGACATAAATTTAAGAACTCGCGGCCTTATTGAGCCGAAATAATGATCGTCCATCTCCTGACCTTTGGGCGGTTTGCAGCCGAAAAGAGTCCTGTTTGTAAAAATCAGGTCTTTTCTTTTATCATACATTTTTTTATCTATGAGAAAGTATTCCTGCTCCGCGCCCACAGTGGTCTTGACGCCTTTCGTCTCGTTTCCGAAAAGCTTCATAATGCGCTTTGCCTGCCTGTTGATTGCCTGCATGGAGCGCAGCAGGGGAGTCTTCTGGTCGAGCGCTTCGCCCGAATAAGACATAAACGCCGTCGGGATGCACAGCACGCCCTCTTTTATGAAAGCCGGGGAAGTCGGATCCCATGCCGTGTAGCCTCTCGCCTCAAATGTAGCCCTGAGACCGCCGGAGGGGAAAGAAGAAGCGTCCGGTTCGCCCTTGAAGAGCTCTTTGCCGGAAAAATTCATTATGACCCTGTCGCCGTCTTTGAGCGAAATAAAGCTGTCATGCTTCTCGGCGGTAACGCCGGTCATCGGCTGGAACCAGTGAGTATAGTGGGTGGCGCCCTTTTCAATGGCCCAGTCTTTCATCGCTTCGGCCATAACGTCCGCCGTCTCAAGATCAAGGCGGTGCCCTTCGGAAATCGCCTCTCTGACCTTATCATAGACATCGGGCGGGAGTTTCTCTTTCATCGCCTTGTCGCTGAAGACGTTGCAGGCGAAGTTTTCGGTGAGATTTACCATATCTTTATCCTCCTGACAAAATCGGGGGTTACCATATCAATAACCGATTCGGCTGCCGTGACGGCAGCGCACTTTGTTTCGGGCTCATCGGCGCCCTTTACCGGGATGAGATTCATATCATCGTCATAACACATAAACTGTGAGTATCCGCTTATATTGTCAATTGTCGGCTGGCCGCTGGCTAAAAGAAGCTTTGTGAGGAACTGCGTATATGCGGCGGTGAAATCATCATGCTTCTGCCCCTTGAAAAACCAGGTCCTGTCGGGGTAGAGGCAGGTTGAAGCGTCAATCTTTTTGTCGGGGGAGATATAGTTTCTGCCGCTGTGCTTTGCCTGCCTGTAATTATCACCGAAGCAGGTGCCGGCGTCTGCGCAGGTGCATCCTATCGACATATACTCCGTGTCAATCAGTACATCGGACTGGCTCTGCGGATTATCGGCGACCGGGATTGTCGAAATATCATACCCGCAGGTTATCGCGAATTTCATACCTCTGCTTTCGCAGTCTCTGAGTATGCTCTCAAATTTATTCTGAACATTGTAGTGATAATTGTCTATCCTCTTTATAAGGCCGGCGTATCCGGCCGGGTCGAGAAGCTTCGCCTTTGCGCGCTCGTAATATTCATCGGGGCAGAATGACCATATAGCCGGCATTGTGCCGAAGACTTTGAGAAGCTCTTCGTTGAGTATGGTCTCATACTGATCGTCGAGCATATCCTGCAGGATCCTTGTGAGATAAGGCAAAACGCCGCAATCGTTGAGCAGTGAAATCAATGCTCCTATAAATTGACCCGAGGGGGAATAACCGAGCATCCCTTTGAAATAAAGCTCGAGATCGTCAGACTTGTTTCTTATATCAAGCTCGGAGTTAAATAGATGCCCTATGAGTGAGAGCCCCTTGTAAGCGGGGGAGAGGAATATGACTTTTGAAACGTCTCTGTTTTTATACATCGACAGATACGCCGCCACCACGGTGTTGCCCTGGCTGTGGCAGACAACGGCGACTTTGCTGTGACCGGTGAGATTCTTGATATATCCGATATAATCATTCAGGTCTTTGGCGTTATCCATCGGGTCAAGACGGAAATCATAATAGAATGAATACTGCGATGTTTTTGTGATTTCATCCGACTGCGTATCAAAGGAGTAGTCGGGAGTCTTATGCCTGTCTTCGGTCGGGAGAGGCCTGTTTTCAATTGTGACATTATAGAGGGAATTGCCGTTTTTATCGCAGGCGAGGCGGCCCATCATATATTCGAGCACCTTCATGAAATCCTCGGCACTGCGCTTTGTGTTGCCCGTAACGGTGAGATTGCCTATAAGGTCAATGATTGAGGGCATGCTCTTTATTATCGCTTTGGAGTCGGGAGGAAAAACCTGAGCCGGGTTTTTGGAGTCGATATCCTCATAAAGAGAATAGGACCCGAAGCCGTGAACAAAAACAACGGGGTCGATGCCGCAATTGCAGTATCTGCCGTCGGCGACCGCAAACAGAGATACCGAGAGGGCAATAACAACCGTGAGAATAACAGAGATTATTTTTTTCATAATGGTTTCTCCTCTATCTGAAAAGCTCCGCCTGAGCGGTGGCAAGTTTATCGCATCTTTCGTTTTCGGGGTGCCCGTTATGGCCTTTTACCCAGACAAAAGTGTATGAGTGGGGTCCGAGCACGGTCAGCAGCTCCTTCCAGAGATCGGTGTTCGGAATCTCGGAGCTGCCCTTTTTCCAGTCTTTTTTTATCCAGTTGAATATCCATCCTTCGAGAAACGCCTTGCAGACATAAGACGAATCGGATGTGATGACGATTTCGCACGGCTCCTTCAGCGCCTTGACCGCCTCGATTACCGCGGTCAGCTCCATGCGGTTGTTGGTTGTGTCCGCCGCTCCTCCGCTGAGCTCTTTCTCTTTTCCGTTGAATCTGAGTATTGCTCCCCAGCCGCCGGGGCCGGGATTTCCGGAGCAGGCGCCGTCGGTAAATATATCTACATATTTCATATTGAATACCTGTTTAAATATATTATTTCAATTTACCATTTTAACCCATTTAGTTTATCATTACAAGTTTTTTTACAAAATAATCACCGAAAAACGGAAAAAATGCGCAAGATGTACCAAAAAAACACCACAGGTTGTGCATGCGCTTGACAATAATTCAATATGTGGTATAATTTACAGGATTTATATACTATTAATGAGGGATACGATGGCTAAGAAGAAAGAGTATAATAATGACAGTATAAGACTCCTCAAAGACGAAGAGCGCGTCAGGGAAAAGCCGGCGGTAATTTTCGGCTCGGACGGTCTTGACGGCTGCGAGCACGCGATATTTGAAATAGTTTCCAACTCGGTTGACGAGGCCCGTGAGGGCTACGGCGACAGGATAATCGTCACCAGATTTGAGGATAACTCCGTTGAGGTGCAGGATTTCGGCAGAGGCCTCCCCGTTGACTACAATACCAAAGAAAAGAGATATAACTGGGAGCTGCTTTTCTGCGAGCTTTACGCGGGCAGCAAATATGACAACAACAGCGGCAGCAACTATGAGTTTTCGCTCGGCACAAACGGCCTGGGTCTGTGCGCCACGCAGTATGCCTCGGAGTATATGGAGGCGGAGATTCACGCCGGCGGATATAAATACACTCTCAATTTCAAAAAAGGCAGGCCCGCGGGCGAAATGGTGAAAGAGCCCTATTCCAAAAAGGATACGGGCACGAGAATCAAATGGCGCGCGGACCTCGAGGTATTTACGGATATTGCGGTGAGCGATGAATACTTCAGAGATATGCTCAAGCATCAGTCCGTTGTCAATGCCGGAGTGCGTTTCATCTACAGAAATCAGGTCGGCAAAAACTTTGAAACAAGTGAATATTACTATGAAAACGGTATTCTCGACTACGTTAAGGAAAAGGCCGGCGAAGACACGCTCACATCAATCCAGTCATGGAAGCAGGAGACCGAGTGCCGCGACAGAGACGACCTTGACAGTTACCGCCTCAAGACAAATATAGTCCTTACCTTCTCAAACAAGATTCAGTTCAAGGAGTATTATCATAACTCCAGCTTCCTTGAAAACGGCGGCTCTCCCGATAAGGCGACAAGGAATGCTTTTGTATATCAGATAGACGCCTATCTCAAAGAAAAAGGCAAATACCAGAAAAACGAAAAGATAACCTTCCAGGATGTTGACGACTGCCTCGTGCTGATTATCTCATCATTCTCAACGGTTACATCTTATGAGAATCAGACAAAGAAAGCGATAAACAACAAAGGCATCCAGGACGCGATGACGCAGTTCATCAGAAATCAGCTGATGATATATTTCATCGAAAATCCCGCCGAAGCCGATAAAATCGCGAATCAGGTTCTCATCAATATGCGCTCGAGAGTCAGGGCGGAAAAAACGCGTCTCGGTATCAAGCATGACCTGATACAGAATGTCAACAATCTCACGAACAGGATTGAGAAATTCGCCGACTGCCGCAGCAAGGATGTTGCAAGGCGAGAACTCTTTATAGTCGAGGGTGATTCGGCGAGAGGCTCCTGCGTTCTCGCGCGTGATTCCGAGTTTCAGGCGGTTATGCCCATAAGGGGCAAAATCCTCAACTGTCTCAAAGAGGATTATGACAGGATATTCAAGAGCGATATAATCACCGATTTAATCAAAGTCATCGGTTGCGGTGTCGAGGTCAAAGTGAAACCGAAATCCGGCAAAGATGTCGTTTCATTCAATCTTGACAATCTGCGCTGGAATAAGCTTATAATCTGCACCGATGCCGATGTTGACGGCTACCATATCAGGACTCTGCTCCTGACTATGATTTACCGCCTGATGCCGACCCTCATATCCGAGGGCAAGGTCTTCATAGCGGAGTCTCCTCTCTATGAAATCACCTGCGGCGATGAGGTGTGGTTCGCCTATTCCGAGGCGGAAAAGGCACAGGCGCTTGAAAAGATAGGCGATAAAAAATATACCATTCAGCGCTCAAAAGGTCTCGGTGAAAACGAGCCGGATATGATGTCGCTGACAACAATGAATCCTTCCACAAGGCGGCTTATCAAAGTGAATCCGTCTCAGGTTGAGGAAACGGTTGAAAAATTTGAGCTTCTGCTCGGCGACAATCTCCAGGGCAGAAAGGATTATATCGCCGAAAACGGTTATAAATATATTGATCCCACAGAACTTTCCTGATTGGAGTTTTTATGGCTAAGAAGACGAAAAAAAGCGAAAAGAATTATACCAGAGAGCTTGACGACAAGACTCATATTTCTCTCGCGGGCGAGGTTGTCGATAAACAGATAACCGATACCATCGAGGAGAATTTCATGCCCTATGCCATGAGCATAATTCTCAGCCGCGCCATACCCGCGATTGACGGCTTCAAGCCCTCTCACCGCAAGATCCTTTACACAATGTTTAAAATGGGTCTGCTCGGCGGCGCGAGGACAAAATCGACAAACATTGTCGGCGAGGTCATGAAGCTCAATCCTCACGGCGACGCCGCCATTTATGACGCTATGGTGCGCCTTTCGAGGGGATATGAGGCGCTGCTTCATCCCTATGTTGATTCAAAGGGTTCATTCGGCAAGGCATACTCAAAAAATATCGTCTGCGCCGCCTCGCGTTACACGGAGGCGAAGCTCGATAAAATCTGCTCCGAGCTTTTCGGCGACATCGATAAAGACGCCGTCGATATGGTCGATAACTATGACAGCACCAGGAAGGAGCCGACACTGCTCCCGGTTACATTCCCGTCAATCCTCGTAAATCCCAATGTAGGCATAGCGGCAGGTATGGCGAGCTCAATCTGCTCATTCAATCTTGAGGAAATCTGCAACGCGGCAATTGAGCTGCTCAGAAACCCCAGGGCGGAGCTTTATGATATTCTTCCCGGCCCCGATTTTGCGGGCGGCGGGATTCTTCTCTATGACCGCGCGGCGATTGAGGAGATTTACAAAACCGGCAGAGGCAGAGTGAAACTCCGCGCGAAATACTCATTTGACAAAGCGAATAACTGCATAGAGATTACGGAGATTCCGGCGACAACGACCGTTGAGGAAATAATCAACAAGGTCATTGAAAAAGTCAGGGACGGCAGATTCAAGGAAATCAATGATATCAGAGACGAGACCGATCTCAAGGGCCTCAAAATCGCGATCGATGTCAAGCGCGGCACTGATACGGATAAGCTGATGCAGAAGCTTTACGCGGCCACTCCGCTTGAATCCGCTTTCAACGCTAATTTCAATATCCTCGTAAACGGCTATCCGAGAGTTCTCGGGGTCAACGATATCCTCAATGAGTGGATAGCTTTCAGGATGAATTGCGTCACGCGCAGGACCCGCTTTGATCTCAAACGCGCTCAGGAGAGACTTCATCTGCTCAAAGGTCTTGAAAAAATCACTCTCGATATTGACAAAGCCGTGAATATCATCAGAAACACCGATGAGGAGAGCGAAGTCATACCCAATCTGATGATAGGGTTTAAGATAGACAAAACACAGGCGGAATTTGTTTCCGAAATCAAACTGCGCCACCTCAACAGGGAGTTTATTCTCAAACGGCTTCAGGATATTGCCTCTCTTGAGGAGAGAATCGCGAAGCTTGAGGCGGATCTTGCCGACCCGCGCAGGATCAAGCAGATTATCAAATATGAGCTCAACGAGGTCAAAAAGAAATACGCGAAACCCAGGAAGACTGAGATTATTTATTCTTATGAGACCTTTGCCGATGAGGAGACCGAGGAGATACCCGATTATCCGGTGACTCTTTTCTTCACAAAAGAGGGTTACTTCAAAAAGGTTACGCCGCAGTCTCTCAGGATGAGCAACGCCCACAAGCTTAAGGAAGAGGACGAGATAGCGCAGACGGTTGAGACCACAAACGCCCGTGAGCTGCTCTTCTTCACCAATAAATGCCAATGCTACAAAACAGCCGTTTCGGCGTTTGATGACACAAAGATAAGCGTGCTCGGCGATTATGTTGCCGCGAAGCTTGAGATGGAAGAGGGCGAGGTGCCCGTATATATGGCTGTGACCGGCGCGGATTACGCGGGCAGCATCATCTTCTTCTATGAAAACGGCAAGGCGAGCAAGATAGAGCTTGCCGCCTATAAGACGGTCACAAAGCGCAAAAAGCTCATCAAGGCCTACTCGGATTCATCGCCGCTTGTCGCGGCGGTCCAGCTGCCGGAAGAGAAGGAACTTGTTGTGATCTCCTCCGCCGGCAGGTATCTGCTCATTAACACCGCCGTTATCAACACCAAATCCACCAAGGACGCGGCGGGCGTGAATATAATGACTCTCAAAAAAGGTCAGAAGATTTTCAGAGTCAGGGAATACAGAGAGGGCGAATTTGCGAAGGCTTACAGATTCAAGGCAAAGAATCTGCCGGCTACCGGCGCTTCTCTCTCCGCGGAAGACAGCGCGGAGCAGATAACATTTGACAATTAAAAGGATTTTTGAAAAATAACGGCAATATTTCAAAAAAACTCTTGAAATTATTGTTTTTATGTGTTATTATCCTTCAGTACAAAATCTTACGGAGGTTTTACCGATGCTGTGGTATGAAATTCTTATCGGAGCAATCCTTGTAGTTACATCAATTGCTCTCGTTGCAATAGTTCTTATGCAGGAAGGCCGCTCAGACGGTCTGTCGGGCGCAATCGCCGGCGGCGCAGAGACATTTTTCGGAAAGAACAAAGGCAGGACCATGGAAGAGAAGCTCGTCAAGATCACGAAGGTTCTCGCGGTTATATTCTTTGTGCTTTCACTTGTTGCAACTCTTGTGGTATTATTCGTTAAATAATTTTTTTCGGAATAATTAAACAACCGGGGCGGCAAAGATATCTTTGCCGCCTTACTTATGCAAAATCGCGCCTTTAAGGGATACAAAAATATCTTGACAAAATACCAAAGTTTTGATATTATGTATCACGCTGTGAATAAGGGCCATTAGCTCAGTTGGTTAGAGCACTCGGCTCATAACCGAATGGTCCGGGGTTCGAGTCCCTGATGGCCCACCATTCTTTAGGGGTATAGCTCAGTTGGTAGAGCAGCGGTCTCCAAAACCGCGTGCCGAGGGTTCAAGTCCTTCTGCCCCTGCCAA
>JAEEGL013778571.1_pt1 | contig 11036 bp, 5 predicted proteins | sample 9134231 | NCBI WGS metagenome assembly JAEEGL01 (sample SAMN16246548, study PRJNA631951) | gut metagenome | biome: gut microbiome; feature: rumen; material: fiber-attached | host: Bos | place: Iran: Karaj | collected 2018-10
ATTTCCTTAACGGAAAATGATCCATGGATTGAAATCATAGCTAAGGAAAAAATGTAAAATTACTATCATATATACCGATTTAATAATACAAAAAGTTTTTAGTTTGAGCTGTTGAATACCGTCTGAAAAGGCGGTATTTTTTTTGGAAAAACGGAAATTTTTACCTTAAAAAGTCATGGAAAAACGGCAAAAAATAACAAAATTTTCATGGAAAAACGGAAATTTTGTTTGCAAAATCCATGGAAAAGTGGTAAAATCAGAAATATGTTAAGACGCAAAATACTTGAGAAGCTCGATGAATTCTACAAAGAGAACCCTAATAGGGCCCTTCTGGTGACAGGTGCCAGACAGGTGGGCAAATCTTACATCATAGAGCAGTACGCAAAAGAGAAGTTCAAATCCTTTATCCGGATTGATTTCATAAAGAATCCGGAGTACAAGAAACTGCTTGACGGAGCCCTGAGTGCCGATGAAATACTTTTAAGAATCTCCTCTGTCTTCGGAAAAGAGATGATTCCCGGCAAAACACTTATCTTCTTCGACGAGGTCCAGGAATGCAGGGAGATTGTCACCCAGATCAAGTATCTGGTGCAGGATGGCCGGTACACCTATATATTAAGTGGTTCACTCCTGGGGGGTATTTTCACTGACCTCCTTTCTGTGCCGGTGGGGTATATGGGGATAATCCAGATGTTCCCGTTGGATCTGGAGGAGTTTGTCTGGGCCAACGGGGTGGACGACAAGGTTGTGGAGGCCCTGAAGCACTCTTTTGACAGCAAGACACCTGTGGACAGCTTTATCCATGAGAGGATGCTAGAGCTTGTCCGGCTCTATCTGATAGTGGGGGGGATGCCTGCCGCTGTGGAGACCTTCATTAACAGCCATAATCTCTATTCCGTGCTGGAAGTGCAGAAAGACATAATTGAACTTTATAAAAAAGATATCTCTAAGTATGATAAAGAAGAAAAACTCTATCTGAACGAGATCTTCGACCTTATCCCCAGCGAACTGAATGAAAAGAACAAGCGGTTCATCCTTAAGAATCTGAACGAGAATGCCAAGAGCAAGAAATATAACAACAGTTTCCTGTGGCTTAAGAATGCCGGTGTAGTTCTTCCTGTGTATGTGGCAGAAGAGCCCAAGATACCTCTGCTTATTTCCAAAGCAACCAATAAATTCAAGCTTTTCTTGGGCGATGTCGGGCTTCTTGCATCCCAGTATGCAGCAGATATACAGAAGAAGATCCTCGAGAAACAGGTTGATATCAATTTCGGCGCTATATATGAGAACATGGCTGCCCAGGAACTGGCTTCCCATGGCTTTACATTGTACTACTACAATAACAAAAGGTTCGGCGAGCTGGATTTCCTGGTTGAGCGTGATGGCCAGGTAATTCCCATCGAGGTCAAGTCTGGAAAGGATTATTACCGGCATAAAGCCATGAACAATGTACTCGATAAAAAGGAATATGCACTTGAAGAAGGGTGTGTCTTCTGCAACGGAAACATCGAGAAGAAGGACAATGTGACCTATTACCCGATCTATATGGTTATGTTCCTCAAGAAGAAAGAACTGGACAAAAATGCAATCTATAATATTGATTTTTCAGATTTGAACAGTTTTGTTACTGAAAATAAAGAGAAGTATGGTAGAATAAAGTATGGCACAGATTTATGACAATTTAAATCAGAAATTTATTGATGGCTTACGTGGCATATTAGGAAATCTTGGTGTCAAAAGAGCCGATTTCTGCGTAGGTTATTTCAATCTCAGAGGCTGGAAATGTATCTATGATTTAATAGATAAGCTTGTCGGGCAACTTGTTTATGAGGAAAAGGATGAAAAGGAACATCTGCGTTTTTGCCGCCTTTTAATCGGAATGCAGCATCCCAGCGAGGAATTGATTCAGGCTCTATATTCTGTGGATCCCAATAAAAAGGTGGATTCAGAAACTGTACAGCGTGCCAAGAGAAAGATTGTTGAAGATTTCAGAAAACAGCTTGTGATCGGTGTCCCCTCCGCTGATGACGAGAAGGCTCTTAGAGAGCTTAAAAGACAGCTTGAAGAGGAAAAAGTCGCTGTCAGATTATATTTGAAGAACCCACTCCATGCAAAACTTTACCTGGCATATCGGCCAGATGATAATTTTAACCCTATTCAGACCCTTATGGGTTCCAGCAACCTTACATTCTCTGGCTTGAAGGGGCAGGGCGAGCTTGATGCCGAGATTGCCGACAGTACAAATGCCAGGACTCTTGCAGACTGGTTTGAAGACAAATGGAATGAGAAATTCTGCATAGATATCACCGAAGAACTTAAGGAAGTCTTGGATGAAAGCTGGGCTTGTATCAAGGATTTAAAACCATACTATATTTACCTGAAAACAGCATATCATCTTAGTCAGGAAGCCCGCACCGGTATTAATGAATACCAGCTTCCAAGCGTTTTCCGGTCTCAGCTCTTTGATTTCCAGCAGACAGCGGTTAAAATTGCGGCAAGGCATCTGGAGAAGCGTGGCGGTGCCATGATTGGCGATGTTGTAGGTCTTGGAAAAACCATAACTGCCTGTGCTGTTGCAAAGGTATACGAAATGCAGCATGCATGTAGCACCCTTATTCTGTGTCCTGCAAACCTTGTTGATATGTGGGAAAGCTATGTAAAAGAATACGATTTGAAGGCAGATGTCAAATCTGTGGCCGAGAAGTTTGACCCGCAGAATATGCGCTATTACCGCCTTGTGATAATTGACGAGAGCCATAACCTAAGAAACTCAAACGGAAAGCGTTATAAGAATATTAAAGATCTGATCAGCTATCAGGGCTGTAAAGTCCTTCTGCTTACCGCAACACCTTACAATAAGGAATATAAAGACCTTTCCAATCAGCTTAAGCTGTTTATAACCGAAGATGATGACCTTGGAATAAGACCTGAGGATTTTATAAAAGAAATCGGCGGAACCGATGAATTCAGCATCCGGTATTCGGATGATTTCATCCGCAGTATTAAGGCGTTTGAACATAGCACCCAGCCTAACGACTGGCAGAGTCTTATGCGTATGTTCCTTGTCCGCCGCACCAGAACTTTCATCAAGAATAATTATGCCTTTACCGATGAGCAGAACGGCAGAAAATACCTGCAGTTCCCGGATGGCACAAAATCTTACTTCCCAGACCGGGATGCAAAGGCCATCAAGTTTGATGTCTCAAAGAATGACCAGTTCACAAGGCTCTATTCCGAAGAGATGATGGAAAAGCTCGGCTCGCTTAAGCTGCCCCGTTACGGTCTTGTAAAATACATAGATGTTGTAAATGCAAAGAATGCCAATAAAGAAGAGAAGCAGATAATAGATAACCTTACAAGAGCAGGGAACACTCTTATGGGCTTCTGCCGTACAATGTTCATGAAACGGCTAGATTCCTGCGGTTATTCCTTCCTGCTTTCTATTTACAGACATATTTTGCGGAATGCTATTTATATCTATGCATTGAAGACCAACCAGCCGGTTCCAATCGGCGATGATGGCAATCTGCCAGATGATTATATAGAGGATCAGGACAATGAAACCTTGATAGATTCAAAGATTGTCAAGGTGAAGAAAAATGGTGCTTCTATATCTTTCCCTATAAAGCTGGAAGAGTATATAGAGATTGCCAAGAACTATTATCCGCAGATACGCAAGAACATCTCATGGCTTAAAGCCGACTATTTTAACGATGAGTTTATAAAAGCATTGCAGAAGGATTGTAAAATTCTTATCGATATGCTTAATTGCTGTGCTGTCTGGGATGCAAAAGAGGACAAGAAGCTTGATTCCCTTGAAGTCCTGATAAACAAAAAGCATAAGGGCGAGAAAATCCTTGTGTTCACACAGTTCTCCGACACAGCCAACTATATTGCAGAACAGTTGCAGCAGCGCGGCATAAAGAAGGTAGCTTGTGTAACCGGCGACACCGAGAATGCAACATATATTGTAAGCCGCTTCAGTCCTGAAAGTAATAATAAACACATAGCCCAGGAAGAACAGCTCGATGTCCTTGTCGCAACAGATGTACTGTCCGAAGGCCAGAACCTGCAGGACAGCCATATAGTTGTCAATTACGATTTGCCTTGGGCAATTATCAGGCTTATCCAGCGGGCTGGACGTGTGGACCGTATAGGCCAGAAATCAGACAAGATACAGTGTTATTCGTTCTTCCCGGCAGATGGAATCGACAAGATAATCAAGCTGCGCAAGCGGTTGAATGACCGTATCAATCAGAACGCTAAGGTTGTTGGTAGCGACGAGATATTCTTTGAGGGTAACGAGCAGAATATAAAAGACCTGTATAACGAAAAGAACGGTATTCTGGACGAAGAAGATGACGGCGGCGACGTGGATCTGGCAAGCTATGCATATCAGATTTGGCTGAATGCGACAAAGAAGAATAAAAAGCTTGAGAAACTTATTCCTGCATTGAGCAATGTAATCTATTCCTCCAAGGCAAATACATTCAACAAGAAGGACGAAGGTGTAATCACCTATGCCAAGACAAAAGATGGAAACGACATGCTTACCTGGATGTGCAAGGATGGAAAGATTGTAACCCAGTCCCAGAAGACAATCCTTGATTCCATGGCTTGTACACCCGATGAGCCACCGGTTCTTTCTTTGCAGAACCACCACAAGCTTGTCTCCGATTCTGTCAAGATTATCAAGGATTCCCCATACAGCGCAGGTGGTGTATTGGGCAGCCGGTTCAGTACAAAGTATCAGCTTTATACTAAGCTTTACAATTTCTGGAAGGCAAATGAAAAAACACCTCTGTTAGTGCCGCCCAACTTAAAAAGCGCCATTGATGATATCTATAACTACACCCTTAAGGAAAAGGCAAAAGATACACTCTCTAAATTCTTAAGGCATGACGAAGATATTCAGTCTATAATTGACCTTGTTTTGGAATATAAGGATAGCGATGACCTGGTTATAAAGAAGGATGATGACAATTCTTCCAAGGGGCCACAGATTATCTGCTCAATGGGCTTGGTAAACCAGGAAAAGCAGGGGGGAGTAATATGATGAACCGTCAAGCGTTTGAAAATTACATTAAAGAAAGCGATTTCGAGGGCCTGTTCAATGAGATGGGCTGGAATAATCCTAGTACAAGTGCTCCCATTATAGCCAAGGTCGAGGAAGAAACCTTTAAACTGAAAAATGTGGCAGAGCGCAACGGTTTTAAGGTATATGTCTGCGAAGTGGATGCAATTCCCCTTATGAGCGTAATCCGCTCAATAGATAAACGCCTTAGGAAGAGCAGCAATGACTATATCCTGATTTTTGTAGATACCGTACATACTGGATATTCCTTCCACCACGAATGGATTGTGCCGGTAAAGGCTGTGGACAAGCGCGTTCTTGTCCCTGTGGAATATGCCAAGACAGAACAGCTTGAATTCCTGTTCAGTAAACATACAGACTTCAGTTTTGACATAGAAGAAGAGACAACAATTCTTGATGTCACCAAGAAAGTTCATACTGCATTTGAAGTCAATTCCGAGAAGGTGACAAAAGACTTTTACACAGGATTCAGAAAGCAGCATACACAGTTTGCAGACTTTATCAGTGGAATCGATGTGGAAGACGATAAACAGTGGTATGTCTCTGTAATGCTTAACCGCCTTATGTTCTGCTATTTTATCCAGAAGAAGAACTTCCTGGACTTCAACCCAAACTACCTGCGCGACAAATTGGATGAATGCAAGGAGCGGGAAGGGAAGGACAAGTTTTTCAAGAGCTTCTACAAAACATTCCTTATCCATCTTTTCCATGATGGGCTTAATAACCCTGATCACGACAGTGCCGAGTTCCATAAAAAATTTGGACGCATTCCTTACTTGAATGGCGGTATGTTCGATGAGCACCAGATAGAAAAGCAGTACAAAAATCTGGATATTGCAGATAAAGCATTTGAGAATCTTTTTGATTTCTTTGATAAATACCGCTGGCATCTTGATACCAGAATTGAAGCAAGCGGAAAAGATATTAACCCAGATGTTTTGGGCTATATTTTTGAGCAGTACATTAACGACCGTGCCCAGATGGGAGCTTATTACACCAAAGAGGATATTACAAACTACATTGGAAAGAATTGCATTCTTCCTTTCCTGATTGAAGATACAATAAAACGATACGGCAAAGATACTTCATTTATCTGGAATTTCTTAAAAGCATCTGGAGTCCGTTATATCTATGATACTGTTAAGAAAGGTGCTGACCATCAATTACCAGATAATATTGCAATTGGGCTTGATACAGAAAAACCTGATCTGCTGGAAAGACGCAAATATTGGAATACACCTACACCCGATGAATATGGTTTGCCAACCGAAATTTGGCGCGAGACTGTTGAGCGTCTTAGACGTTATAAAGAGATAAAGAGCAAAATCGAAAATGGTGAAATAAAGCAGATAAATGATTTTATTACATATAACTTAGATTTCACTAGTTTTGTTCAGGATCTCCTTTTGCAGGTAGATAATATTGATTTTATACGTTGTTTCTATGAATCGCTCTGCAATGTCAGTGTTCTTGATCCTACCTGTGGCAGTGGTGCATTCTTGTTTGCAGCTCTGAATATACTTGAACCACTTTATGAGATTTGTATTGATAAGATGCCTAAGGTTCAGGCAGAAATCAAGGATAAATACCGTTCAAATATTCAATACTTTATTTATAAGAACATTATCCTTCGCAACTTGTATGGCGTAGATATTATGAACGAAGCAACCGAAATTGCAAAGCTACGTATGTTCTTGAAAATGGTTGCTGTGGTTGATGCAGACAAAAGACAGCCTAATCTTGGGCTTGATCCGCTTCCAGATATTGATTTCAATATTAGATGTGGAAATACCCTTGTTGGATATGCCACAAAAGATGAAGTTCTTAAAAGTTTTACTGATATGTTTGAAAGAGCAGATTGGGAAGTAAAAATACAGAAAAAAGTGGATGAGGTTTCAGCTACTTATAAAGTATTCAGAGAATGGCAGTTAAAGCAGACAGACAATTTGGAAGACTTTAAAATCGCAAAACGTAATTTAAGTCAAAGTCTTGCAGAAATGAACAACATGCTGAACAAACGCCTTTATGGTAATCGTTCTGATATTTCTTATTCAGAGTGGCTTAAAAACTACCAACCTTTCCATTGGTTTGCCGAATTCTATGAAATTGTTGCAGAACATAGTGGATTTGATGTTATTATTGGAAATCCGCCATATCTTGAACAAAGACAAATTAAGTATACCGTAAATGGATATAAAACAGGAGATTCTGGAGCAGTTCACGCATATTGTATTGAGCGTTCCTCTCTGTTACTAAATAAAATAGGAACGCTTAGTATGATTGTTCCTTTGGCCATTGTATGTACACAGAGAATGGTGACTGTTCAGAAGATTCTTGAAGACAATCGGTCGGTTTGGTATTCCAATTATTCTTGGAGACCTGCAAAACTATTTGATACAGTTAATAGGGCATTATCAATTTTTATAGTAAATAGTTGTTCGGAAAAACATGTTTTTACAACAGCCTATACAAAGTGGGTTTCTGATACTCGTTCAGATTTATTCCAACGTATTTTATATATAAATTATGAGGAGCAGAGGGATTCTTTCTGGGTTCCAAAAATTAATTCTAAAATTGAAAATTCAATTTTGAAAAAAGTATTATCTGTAGAAGAAATACCATTTTATTTTATTTCTCCATCCGGCCATAATTATGTTTATTATCGAACAACAGGTGGTCTTTATTGGAAAATATTTACAAACTTTTCACCGAAGTTCTATTTAAATGGGGAAAAAGGAAAATCTAGCCGCGAGACAAAGTTTTCTGTTCAATCAAAAGAAGAATGTATTATAATGATTACACTCTTAAGCAGTGATTTATTTTGGTATTGGTACACAATAACTTCAAACCTGAGAGACTTGAATCCCTCTGATATTTCTGGCTTTAAAATAGCAAAAACGATTTTTTCTGATAAAGAGTTGTTAAAACTAGGTGTTGATTATCTTAATGATATCGATAATAACAGTACAATGCTCACTCGAATTCAGAAAGGTAAAGGGAAAACAGAAACACAATCATTTAAGATAGCATTATCTAAGCCAATTATAGATAAGATTGATACAGTTTTGGCCCATCATTATGGGTTTAATCCTGAAGAACTGGATTTCATCATCAACTATGACATAAAATACCGTATGGGAAGTGAGCTGGAAGACGAGTAGGAGTGGAAAATGATAACTAACGATGAATTTAGGAAGCTATGCGAAGAAAGGACAAAGTGGCCAATAAGCATTATTGATTATGATGAGATTCCCAAACTTGATTCATCTTCAAAGGAAGCACTTGATGCTTCCTTTGAAGCACAAAAAAATTTTAAAGAGAATATCTTGTTGTTTCCATATGTTGATGGTTTGCTTACAAGGCAAATAAGTAATAATGAAAATGATTTTTGGTATATAGGAAATCATAAAGACATTTCAAAAATTGATATTCCACTACATAAACAGTGGAAAATACAAGAGATATATCAACTTGGTTATTATTTTGACGATGTTTATTTAATAGATGGGGTAACTAAAAAAAGTCCTGAATTAGATTATTACTTGTACCATTTTTCAAAACAACAAACTGAAGAAGTAATACTAGGGTTTAATCATGAAAGAGATGAAGACTATTGGTTAACCCAATGTTTCTTTTCCAATCTATTTGAAAAAAAATATGGATTTAATAGTTCAGATATCAATAATGAAATTGATTTTATTAATAAAGATTCTTACTGCGAAAAACATCCAACATTAAGGAAACTTAAAATTAAGCTTCCTCAAAATCTTGAGATAATTTCTATCCCGCGAAAGAATTTCTATATTAAGTATCTTAGATTTTTATCACGTTACAGAAAGGAGGTCACCGATGTATTTAAGCTCCCAGATGATAACGAAAAGTTTGATAGTCTAGATAAGTTTGTGACCTTTATTGAGCCAGATGAAAAAAAGGGGTATTCCGATGTCAAAGAAGGAGTGTATTTAACAGATAATAATATTGGGGAAATTACAGATAAAATAACACATTGGATAGGATCAGATGGAAATCATGCAATTGGTGCAGCTAATACCGAAGAATGTGAAGATGTTATAGCTATTTTTCATTGTGATAATGATGATATAAAAAAATATCTGTTTTTCTATTTAAGTTCAGAAAATATTCTTATAAATGATTTTTACAAGTATGGATACTGCCCATTTGGTGAAGGGAATTTAAGACTACGTTTTGAAAATACTGCAAAATATTATAGAGAAAGAATTAAACATTTACCAGTTATTATACCTTCTGGGGATTTGTCTGAATATAAAGGCCAAGTTGTAACACCTTCTGCACTTACAACAGCTTTACTATTAAATACTATTTCAAATTCTATACATGATACAAAGATAATAGATATAATGAAAAGAGATATGGAAGAATTAAGAATTTGTTATGAGAATGAGGCTTATAAAGCCGCAATTATTTTAGCGGGTTCTCTTTTAGAGGCGTTTCTTTTTGACTGGCTTTCCAATGAGCCAGGGTCTGAAACACATGGAAATATAATAAAATATAAATTAAATGAAGAAAAGAAAAAAGGTACTTTTATTGCAGATAACTTAAATGGCTATATAGAAGGACTTCAGGATAAGTATGGATTAAAAAAACCGCCTTTGGACGTGAAAAAAGCAATTGAGATTAAAGATTTCAGAAATTATGTGCATCCCACAAAATTGTTTAAAGTGAATGATGATGTGCTTAATGAAGAGGTTTGTAAGAAAGTTTATTCATACTTGCAAGATATAGTAAATTATAGATATAGCATTAAATAGATATAGTTTGAACCCGTGACAATTTGTCACGGGTTGACTACAAATTGTAGTCAACTGAAAATATCCTAAAACCCCACAAGGCATAATAATTTAGGAATGTAATCCATAATTATTATAATTTTTGTTGATTATAATCGAAAAATATTATGTTTTTTCTAAATCACACAAAACATAGCTAAAATTTTCCCTACTGTATCATTCTATGACACACCTCTTTGTTTATACTTTTATTTAACTGGAGGAAAAGTATGAATGGCGAACACAAAATTACTGTAAAAGGCATTGGAAAGCTTAAGCTGGCAGTAGATTGGATTAAAATCAGTTTCTCATTGACTTCGTGTGATACTGACTACAGTACTGGATATGAGGCTTTTGCAAAGCGTATTGCCAAGTTGCAGGATGCAGTGGCTTCGGTTGGTTTTAAGAAAGATGATCTTAAAGCAAGCAGCATAAAAGTTACCACATCTTATAAAGATGTTAAATGTAAGAACAATGGAGTGACAGAGTATAAGACAGTCTTTGATGGTTATAAATTTGATACAGACCTTAATATAAGTCTTCCTTTTGATTCTAAAAAACTGGGAAATGTACTGAAGGAAGTCGCATTGTCTGAAGCTGATCCTAAATTTTATATCAATTTCTCTGTTAAAGATGAGGAGACGGCAAAAAATAGTCTGCTTGCTGCAGCGGCTCAGAATGCCAAGACCAAGGCTGAAATCCTTTGTAAAGCTGTGGGTGCTAAGCTTGGTAAGCTTTCCAGTATCTCTTACAATTGGGATGAAATTGATATCTACTCAAATACATCTTATGCAATGGAGAGACGGTGCCTTTGTGCTGGTGCGGCACCAGATATGGACTTTACTCCAGAAGATGTGGAACTTGAGGATTCTGCCACATTTGTATGGGATATTGTATAAAAAGTAAAAAGTTCGGAGATAATGCAGACTTTTCTCCGAACTTATGCTATAATTAAAGTATGAAGGAACTAGACTTCGAACAGTATATCCGCCATACTGATGCCAGCAAAAAAGAGAAGAAGCTGGCGTGGTCCATAGCTATCGGACTGCAGCAGGTGGATGGCCTCAAGCCCTCTGAATATCTGTATGAAACTGCAAAACGCAATATTGAGGGGGAACTTTCTTTTGAAGAAG
>JAEEGL013963464.1_pt1 | contig 11036 bp, 12 predicted proteins | sample 9134231 | NCBI WGS metagenome assembly JAEEGL01 (sample SAMN16246548, study PRJNA631951) | gut metagenome | biome: gut microbiome; feature: rumen; material: fiber-attached | host: Bos | place: Iran: Karaj | collected 2018-10
ATTGACTTCCAAAATGTTATTCCTTTTCCTAATGTCTGTTTTATTGTTTCCATAGCAGGTGCAGGAAGGCTCTCACCCATAATATTGCAATTATACGCTTTAACATAATTCCAATGAGGTCTAGTATTTAGGTTCGGCACTTTTACCTTATTACACTTATACCCATACATATTGAAATAGTTGTCTATTGCTTCAGCGTACTCGGCTGTGATTCTACATCTACCCGCGTAAAATGTTAAATCGCTATGTGCGGCTAATCCTACACCGCTATTAGCACTACCATATACCGTATTAGCAGCCATACGAGCATGAATCAAACTACCCATAGCATTTGTAACAAGACCAAATGTACTGTGAACAAGATTATTTCCTTCAGCACCTTCATTCCTATTATATCTCTGTTTTACAGTTTTACCGATTTCTTCGCCCTTTTTATTATACCTAGTAGCGACCGAAACAGATGTGCTATCTACAGGTGTAGGGGTTGTTAAAGCCTGTCCGCTTAAATTGGTTAAACCTAGCGAAGTATTCATAATCGTATTGAGAACACCTTGCCGCCAAGTATTGTTAGCCCACGAACATTCGCCCCACCCTGAAATACTAATTGATTCAGTCTTGAGAGAACTAGGTGTAGCAAGACCACCACCCGCACTAGTACCCTTATATCCTGCAGGATAGGCGGTAACAGTAGAAGGCGGTGCAACATTAGGGTAAAACATAAGTCTAGGAGTGTTGTTAGCAAAAAATTCGTACCTAAGTGATAACTCCTGCCCTGTTCCATTATCAACATGAAAATAGTTATAAGGAGCACAAAACAATTTCTTGTTCTTAACATTAGTATAAGTACCAAAACCTTCAGCACCTGTCATAGCACTATAGCTCTGTACCGTTATCGGTGAACTACTAACATTAACACTGTGGTCAGAATTAACACTTATTCCGTACGCAGGACACATATAAATTGCTATAATATCTTCGGGGTTAGAAAGATGACTCTGAAGAAAACTCTTTAGTGCAGCATATTCACTAGCATCTTGAATAGCATCGAAGAAAAACGGTCTAGCACCTTGAAATATATCTTCGAACACATATCCCGGGTCTGCTACGCTAGCATCAAGCACCATTACACCAACATGGTCAAACCCGCCCGTCTTACCATAGTTATCAAATACATATTCGCCTGTTTGTAACCCTTCATCAATAATATTATCGCCAATATTATCTGTAAGAGAGTGCTCTCTTTCCACAAAACAGTTATCAATTCTGAAGTCAAACTGATAAGTCTGCCACACATCAATCTCAAAACTGATTTCGGTACACTCGTTATTGATATACTCTACCGCTGTTACGAAAGCATAGAACCATTTGCTACCGAAGTTAGTATTCTGAAACATAACATAGTTACAATCGTACAGATTGTCCGCTTTTGTTGCAACCCTTATCGTTTCACGGTTTACCCTTTGGTAAGTAGTAGGTGTATATGTGTATTTAGCATGACCGCCAATCATGTACTCTTGAGCACCTTCACTAGGAAACAAGACAGTGTGCTCATAGTCCATCTCTAGCGGTACACCTCTGCAAACCTTAATAATGCTATTAGGTTCGACATAAGCCATTCTACCAATCTCCTTTCTTAAAGAATAGGGGTGGCAAATAACCACCCCCTTATATTTTACGGATTGACTTCGTAAATCTCGATTGGTACGGTAGTTCTAGTAATCTCGCCACCTTCGTCACTCCACTCAAACACAATATTGAATGTTCCTACGAGTGCATCATCGGTAACAGTAAAACTATAAACCACAGTATATTCGGTATAACTTTCACCTTCAACACTAGTGCTTTCAGATGTTTCAGTCAAACCTCTAGGTAAACTCTCAAGCATAATTACATCACTAACGCAAGAATTATGCACTTCATACTTCAAGGTCATCTCAAACTCATCATCGATAGTTTTACGAAAACTACTAGGCGAGGTTACCACACCGCGTACCTTTCAAGTACCGACAGTCACCGTTGCCGTACCTGTTACGGAATTATCCGCAACGCTAGTAGCGGTTACCGTGATAGTACCTGTAGCGTCAGCCGCAACAGTGAGCGTACCATCATCTGCCATCGTTCCACCCGTAGAAGCACTCCAAGTTACCGCAGTGGAAAGGTTACCAGTCTGCACAACAGTTGCCGTAAACTTCTTCGTTCCACTCTGTGCGACAGTAGCGGTTGCAGGAGATACGGTTACGCTAGTTACAGAACCAACACTAGCAACAGTAAGCGTTGCCGTTCCGTTGGTAGTACCGTCAAACAGGGAAGTAGCCTTTGCTACAATCTCCGTACCTGCAGGAGCGTCAGCATCAATCGCAACAGAACCGTTACCACTGATAACAGCATAATCTCCGCCGCTTGTGAGTTCCCACTTAACACCCTTGCTTGCGAAGTTCGCAACAGTGACATTAGCGGTAAGCTGAATACTCTGACCCGGATATGCGGTTGCGGTTGAAGGAGAAACGGAAACACTCGTAACAGAAGGAGTACCCGTAACAAACACGGTTGCAGGTGCAAAAGGAGATACACTGAAAGTTTTCCATACATGAAGGAAATAGTTCCAATACAGACCTTCGGCATTTCTCTGTTCTGTCATCTCTTGGAAGTTGTCATAAATCTGCAACCAATCTGCGTCAACAAGAACCGCAGGAATGGAATTAAGAGCAGCGATTTCAGCGTCCGTGAGTGCGACATAAGTCGGGTCATTAGCGAACAGTTCTGCGAGTCTAGCATTGTCAATGTCACCGAAGCCATTTACAAGCGTTCTCTTACCGATAAACTCAGCCTTTTCCATGTTGAAAGCACTAGCAAGAACCTCAACATCCATCTTTGCATCAAACTTGGTGTCAAGAATCATGTTCTGTCTGTCTTTAGGACAAGAATTGTAAACATGAGCAAGGTTGTTCTTGTTACTCAGGAAGGTAAGGTCATTGGATTCGCCTTTGATTACACCAACAACGGACTTCATGTTATCACTCGTAACCGCAGGAATCGTAACCACTTTGAGTTCTCCATTGAGGATATGTCTAGCAATGAGATACTTCATAACTAGGAACTCATCGTAGTTTGCACCCGTATAGAGAGCATCAATGATATAGCCGATAAGTTCAGTGATACCACTCCACGAAAGGAAAGCCATATTAAGACGAGCATTATCAACAGTGCTCTTGTAGAACTTCTGATAGTTCATAATATGGAAGGTGCTTCTTACATCCGGAATTTCACGCTTAAAGACGGTGTCCTGTGCGACTTCAGGGTCATACTGAAAAGGCTTCGCAATATTTACGAAAATCTCCTCAATAGTTTCACCGTACTCAAGCATACCTTTTTTAAATGCTTTCCACGGATTTTCGTACTGTCTACTCGTCAAGATTACTCGTCCGATACGATTAACAAGAGCAGACAAAAATTCATTCTGTAACGCGGTGTAGTTCATAATGATTGCACCGATTTTTCTGATACAATCAGCATCGGGAGTTGCAATCGGTACGAGATTCTGATAGTTCTGTGTAGCCGAATTTCTGATAGCGTTCAGAACATCAGCCGAACTATTAGTAAGCGTTACCATCTTCGGAATCTTAGGCATAACTTTTTTCCACCTTTCTTAAATATTATTTGAAATTAAACAAGTCATCGAAAGAAATACTGTTGGCTCTTTCATCACGCTCCACAGTTTCATCTTCCTTTTCCTCAGGATTCGGTGAGCCGTTCATGAACCTTTCCTTATATTTCTTTCTCCATTCCTTGTCGTTTTCCTCGTACTTCTTTTTCCAACCATCGCTTCCCTTGTTAAGCTCGTCAAAGGTATCACTCATGTCAGAAATAAATTCGAGGGATTCGTCGGAAGTGTCCTCACCTATAAAGGAGTTAATCCGATTCATAAATTGTTCCCTATTAAGAACAGCCATTTGTTATTCTCCTTTCTTCATCAGTTCGTTTACTCTTGCTTGGATGATTTTGTAGTCTAGTCCGTAATTTGATAAGGCTTGTTTTCGAGCAATACCGTTGCCCCACTTTCCTTCTATTACTTCCTTTGCCAAGTCGTCAACTGTTTTAATTGTTTTGATTATACTGTCGGCTTTCACCCAACCATAAACCTTAGAGGCACTCCCTTTGGTGTGAATTAGATGATATGGGTGCTTACCATTCGGAGCATATTTCGTTACACAGGCATATCCACCTTTTACATCAATCAGTGGAGCACTACCGTAACTACTTATTGACTCTTTACAGTTGCAAATCTCTACAATGCTACCTAGTTCAAAGATTCTGTTTTCATCGGTAATCTTACCGCTATACTTTTGGTAAAAATCCTGAGAGAATTTTCTGCGAAGGGTTATCACTTTTGTTCCCATATCAGCAGGTCTTTCATACTTCGTAAGCATAAGGTCGCTTGCTACATCAACACTCTTGCAGGATTTTAACTCTTTGAATAAGGAAGGATAACTCTCACTGATTTCTTTATACAGAAATTCAAGTTGAGCATCCATGTCGCCTATAGATACTTTCTTATTTCGGCAAAACAGTAACAGTTGTGCCTTACGACTCCAAAATGTCCATTGTGCCAAACCATAACCAGCTTGGTCTGTTACAAAGGCAAGGTATTCTTGGGTGTCAACTTTGCGGGTATATTCTTCGTCACTCATAAGTAAATAAGTGTTGTATATGTTTTGGAGATTGGTAGGCTCAAGATTACTCTCCGCTTTTAAGTTACCCATAATACCTGCGACAGCAAAATCGTTAAAGCCAAAAGATTTCAACTTTAGCCAAATTGCTTCCTCATGTTTCTTACCCATTTCATTCTCCTTTGTGAGATAGGTGGTCACACAACTGTTGAATGACCAAAGTGTTATTGAAGATAGTGTCTTTTAATTGTAGTATTTCCTCCTTGTGTAATTGTGCTTGTTGTCTTGATAGTTCATTCATTTCTTTTATTTGTGCTTGAAAGTCGGCAATCACGGTCTTTCCATACCTAAGTATGATAATACATATACAGATAGGAAAGCCTAGACTACCAATGATGGTCTGTATTGCGTTCCAATCCATAACCATTGTACCTCCTTCCTATATAATAGTGTAACATTTTTCTTGCAATTTGTCAAGTAATATGTTATAATTATAAGTAGGAAAGGAGGAATAGGTACATGAGTGACTTCTATGAAGGTGGCAGGATTTTGTCAGTTACTGATATTAACGGTTTACCTCCCGAAGTGTTATTATGTTGCGGTAACAGAACCGCAGGTAAAACTACTTATTGGTCTAAATGGTTAGTTAATAAGTATAAAAAGAATGGGTCTAAATTCATGTTGCTTTATAGGTTCGACTATGAGTTAGATGATGTTGCAGACAAATTCTTTAAGGATATAAAAAGTTTGTGGTTTAATGATGATTACATGGAGAGTCAGAAAAGATGCAAAGGTATGTATACCGAACTGTATATGAATGATGAATCATGTGGTTATGCGGTGGCTATAAACAAATCTGACAGTATTAAAAAGATTGGTCATTTGTTTACGGATGTTGACTATATGTTCTTTGATGAATTTCAATCAGAAACAAACCATTATTGTTCTGATGAAGTTACCAAGTTAATGTCTATCCATACTACAGTAGCAAGAGGTCAGAATAAGCAGGTTAGATTTGTGCCATTGATTATGGTGTCAAACTGTGTATCAATCATCAATCCTTATTTTGTAGCTATGGGAATATCAAACAGGTTAAGGACAGACACAAAAATACTTCGAGGAGATGGATTTGTTTTAGAGCAAACATTTAATGAAGCGGCTTCTAATGCTCAAAGAGAAAGTGGGTTCAACAGAGCGTTTAGAGGAAATGAGAAGTATATCGCATATAGTAGTGAAAATGTTTACTTGAATGATAATCTAGCATTTATCGAAAAACCTTCGGGTAAGGCTAGGTATATTTGTACTATTAGATGTGACGGAACAGATTATGGTATTAAGGAATATGCTGATGAAGGTTATGTATATTGCGATAAGAAACCTGATATGAGTTTTCCTACAAAGATTACTGTAACTACCGCAGACCATAATGTCAATTATGTTATGCTAAAGAAGAATGATTTTATTATTCAAACCTTGAGATATTATTTTGAACAAGGTTGTTTCAGATTTAAAGACTTACAAAGCAAGGATGCTGTGCTAAAGATGTTAAGTTATTAGTGGTATCGTTGTTGGACAGCGGGTATGAGAAGTACGGATTGCACACTTGGAAAATAGTGCCGTATAACTGTTCGGTAATGCAGACCGCTTATTCGCACCCAACATTTAGGTACATATAAAAAGAAAGAGTGGGTTAATACCCACTCTTTTCTTGTTCTTCTTTTAGTGCGATTAGGAGTGCTTCTAGTTTTTGTATCTGTTCATCTCGTTTAGGAGATTGCTTATGTTTCTTTAACCGTTCTATGTCTAGTTCTGTTTTGTATATAAGGTCTTGCGTATCATCTAGTGATAGTACTATAGGGATTTGCTTTAAGGCTGCTATAACTATCATCACGCACCATGTTATTATAAGTTGGTCAAGAAAGTTCTCATTCCATTGTGTTACCTCATAACAGAATAGATACCATAGGTAATCAATCACGGAGCTTATAGTAGGTATCTGCAAGTATCACACCTCCCGGGATTCTTTTTGGTAACAGTTTACTAGGAACAGTTAAACCTATTTTGAAATCCTCTATAGTACGCTTGTGTGATAAGAAACTTAATTCATCGTCAGTGTATTTTTCTGTAGGGTTGGGGATGAAGGTGTTTTCTGTTGTGTAGTTGTTAGGGTCTATTGATTGCAAGAAAAGATTTTTACATTTTTCAGGCATACCTGCACATTTGACATTCCAAACAGGTTCACAAGGTTCAAGGTTTTCGTGAGTGATATGTTCGGCATAAGTTTTCTGTCTAACGAAGATGGCATCATCCCAACATGATTCTAACTTCCAACAACAGAAATTGGTGTCATGTACTTTAATTCCAACAATTTCAGATGGCGAAAGGTCACAGTGGATACTGTCTGTGTCAGCATATATGAAGCCTGCCTTGTTGATACCATGATAGTTCTTTTGTGCGGCACGGATAGTAAAGTTTCTAGCGTAACTAGTGATGGCAGAGCCAACAGGAATGTAGCCCGGATTTTTCTCGTATTCACTGACAGGAATGAAGCCGATACTGTTATCTTCTTTAAGGTATGCGTATTTGAATGATGAATTAGTGCTACTAGCGAGTTTTCCGTATAGATTATTTAGAAAGAGTTTTGCTAATTCTCTTATTGCACCTTTTGATGTCATCTTTATTTGTTTGTATTTTTCTATGTATGGGTCAAATATTCCTTTTTGTGTGAAGAACCAACAACCGTCAAGGATTTCAAAATCTACTAGGTTATAGTGTTCTTGTATTAGTGCGTAATCAGTTTGCGTTAATGTTAGTTCTACTCTTGTGTCATGTGTTTCTCCATTACGGTCAGTGAATGAGGATAAATAGCGACCTGTGTTACTGTCAAGAATATCAGACGATTCAAGACATTCTGTGGAATCGTAGAACATACTATGCTTGATGTGAATAAATGGGAGATGGTTAGGTTTAATATAGAATCTAGTTTTGACACGGATAAAGTAATAAGCATCGGGTCTAGTTGCTTGTTTAGGTATAGTGTTTCCCTTCCAAAAGTTAGGACTTCCAACAGGATAAGCATTTCCACTTTCGCTGCTCATCATTGAAGGATAAAGGGAATTAACATCAGCGGTAGTTCCGTTATGTTTCATTTTGTTTTCTTTTCCTCTAACTAGATAGCACCAACCACCGTTATAGGATTTACGCACATATTCGCCAGCATTGGCAGAACCATATATTGATTCGTCGATTGGAATTTCGTAAATGTTGGGAAACCATGTGTCATAATCATAAGAACCAATAAGTTTCTTAAATTCAGCAACGCAACAAGAACCTATGGTAAGTTTGTTATGACCTTCATTGAACATGATTTCTAGTGCTTCTTTGACTACGAGAACATCATTTGCTATGTAGGATTTTTCTTCATCAGTTATGATTCCGTAAGCGTGACGGTAACCTGTATATTCTATCTCTAGTTTCTTATGTTTTGTTCCGAATGATTTTCCTATTTTTCTTACAGAGAATGGAAGAAGTTTTAGTGAATCTCTAAATTCTATTATGCGATGCTTGTATTTAACCTTAATGTTATACCATTGCCCCATATCCGATATACAATAAGTAAAGGTATTATTTGGCATATCTTTACTATCAAGGAAGTAACCACAGTTTTCGGTGGTTTTTACATATGCTTGTTCAAACTTTCTGTCAACCATGAAATATGAAAGCCAAAAATTACCGTCAAATTTTAGGTTATGATAGTAAACAATAATGTTTTGCTTGAATGTAGCGAAATATTCAAATTGGTCGTGAATGTTATTGAATATCTGTACATCCTCTGTACCTAATTCTACGGAAGCACTTGCCCATACTTCTGTTGACTTCTGTCCATCGAAAACTGTGGTTTCAAAGTCGCCTACTAGATATTTCATTGTACTAGTTTATGATTTGTCCTTCTTCTAGTGCATTATCTAGGGCGATTAAGGCATCAAGTCTAGCGTTATATTTTTGTTCTAGTGACTGTGCGAAACTGTTAAGGTATTCACCGTTATATGCGACACCTCTGTCTAGCGAACCAATGTCATTCATAGTGTCAATTATTGCTGATGCTAATGCTTCTCTTGATTGCTCAATGCTGTCGTAACTATATTCAAGGTCTTTGATTATAGGGTATAACATAGGATACGCTACTTTTGGGAAATGGTTAAGGGTCATAATGAAGTTATTGATAACCGTATTTGCCCAACCATCATTAGCACGAAATCCTTGACTATCAATTATACCTGTAGGTTCTTCATCTTCAAATAAAGATTGTGAACCAATGTCATCAAAATCAAATCCTGCATCTTTGAACATTGACATATCAGCACCTGTTGCTTCAGCAAAATCGTCAATGAAAGCATTTACAGTTTCGTCTGTTTTGGTAGTATCTTTTGCTACTATTACTCCTGTTTCTTCGTCAATAATGTAACCACCGTCTGATTTAACAAGGTTAATATCCGATAATTCAGAATTAAGCATTTGCGATACATCTGTATAACCTTGTTTTTCCATCACGGCTTGAAGTCTATCTCCTGCTTCTAGTGGTTCAAGATAATAGGGGTCATTTGAATAGTTATATAGTTCTTTTGGTGTGGCTTGTTCGAACCATGAGTCTGATTCATAATAACCGCTATCTGTGTAACTTTCTTGTGTGCTAGCAGGAGTAACTCTTTCTTTCTCTATTGACGGTTTTTCTATTGAAGGTTTAGATATTTTTGCTTGTCGGTGTAGTTGCTTTGTATAGAGTTGAGATTTAGTCTTTACTTTTGTCGGTGATAACTTTTGTAATCGTCTAATACTACCTTCTGTTATGCGTTTAGGTTTAGCGGGAATAATGTTTTCAGGAAATTCAAATCCTTTTTTCCTATATCTATTGACTAATGATTGTACTCTTTTTCGCTCTCTAGCGTACTCTCTTGACAAAAATTCTTTCTTAGTCATAGAGCATTAACCCCCCTATCCTTTATGATGTGCTATGTGCTAAGGTTCTTCGGATTCTTCCGATTCAGGTTCGGAATATCTTGTGTTCCAAAGTTCCATAGCCGTGTCATCACTAGAATAGGCTTCTGAAATGACAATCTGTCGGGTTCTTGCGTTACAATTCTGACACATAACATATGATGTAACAGCACCGACTTCATTTCTGTCATGCATAAGGATTGAAGTTCCGTTACAGAACGGACAATTCTGTGCGACAACATTACGCTTTCCTAATGATTTAACAAGTGTACGAAAACTCATGAATTATTACCTCCTTCCTTTGATAAATCTTTGGTAGGTTCTGACATAGCACCATATACCATACTATCGGTTGTCTGTTTGAATTGCAATTTTGTTATTATTTTTACGAATTTTATTATATCCTCGTTTGCCATGTTCGCAGGAAAGAAAAACTTTCTTACTTCCATACATTCAGCATATAAAGGACAATCAATACAAGTTTTATTGCTATCACATTCTTTAACCCATGCTCTTAATCCTTTAGCGAGATAATTCATAACTCATATTCCTTCCATCCGTGTGAGAACAATTCAATTCTTTCATCCAAAAAGAATAGATAATTTTGCATTGCTGATAATTGTGCGTTCATTAGTGTAAGAGTTTTATTTTTATGGTCTGTATCAGTGCCGTATGTTGAGTTTAATAGATACTTTGCGAGTCGTCCAATCTTACCAGACAATTCGTTCCGTTCTTCAATCAATTTTTTGATGACGATTTCCATTTTGTATTCATCGTAGGTAAAATCCTTTACTTCAACATCAATATGCTCTGTATTGGCTTCAAGCATTGACTTATAAACTTCTTTTGCTTCTAAAGGAGAAGTATTGAAATTCTTTGCATCGTCAATATATGTCAGTTGAATATTAACAGTTCTTATCAGTTCCATATTACTCCTTCCACAGATAACAAGAGCCACCCGATTAAGAGTGGCTCTGTTATTGTTTCTATTTATTGAGGATTGTTTCTACACGATTGAACAAGTGATAAAGGACTTTCCTGAATAGTTTTTGCTAGGTCTAGTGAAAACCTTAATTTCGAAATCTGTTTCGTTTGCATCTTCCATTTCTTCGAAGATATTTTTGAATGACTCCCAAAAACTGTTTGAGCCAGTCATGTAACCGTTACCGTTCTTATCTACGACAACATACTTGGTGTAATCCTTGTCGCCTTTGGACTTCTCGTTGTGAACGCTTACGATAGCATAATAGTCAGGGTTAATGGTGATACTGTTGTTACCTGCGGTTGCTTCATCAAGGGACATGAAATCCGCCATTTCCTTAATCTTAACTCTTTCCTTAGCCGTAAGGTCTTTTGAAGTTTCAACAATCTTTG
>JAEEGL015147595.1_pt1 | contig 11036 bp, 7 predicted proteins | sample 9134231 | NCBI WGS metagenome assembly JAEEGL01 (sample SAMN16246548, study PRJNA631951) | gut metagenome | biome: gut microbiome; feature: rumen; material: fiber-attached | host: Bos | place: Iran: Karaj | collected 2018-10
GTTGCTGGTAGTGACCAATGGGGTAATATAACTAGTGGTATTGAATTAATCAGAAAGAAACTAGATAAAGAAGCTTATGGTATGGTAATGCCATTAGTAACTGATTCAACTGGTAAGAAGTTTGGTAAAACAGAAGGTAATGCTTTATGGTTAGATAAGAATAAAACTTCAAGTTATGAGATGTACCAATACTTAATTAATCTTGAGGATGAAATGATTGTTAAATACTTGAAGATGTTAACTTTCTATACACCAACAGAGATTGAAGAAATAGAAAAACAACATAATGAAGCTCCACATTTAAGAATTGCTCATAAAGCTTTAGCTAAAGATATTATTACTGGTCTTCATGGTGAAGAAGAATATGAAAAAGCTGTTAAGATTAGTGAAGCTTTATTTGGAGGTACATTAGAAGGTTTAACTGCTGATGATTTAATTCCATTAGCTAAACAAGTTCCTAGTGTTAAATTAAAGTCAGGAGTTAAATTAATTGATATGTTAGTTGATAATGGAATTTGTTCTAGTAAAAGAGAAGCTAGAGAAATGTTGGAAGCTAATGCTATTAGTTTAAATAATGAAAAACATACTGATGAAAATGAAGAGATTAAAAAAGATCTTGGAATTGATAAAAAAGTAGTTATTATCCGTAAGGGTAAGAAAAAACAATATATTGGTATTTTTGAATAATAAAATAGGTATTCGTTTGAATACCTATTTTATTATTTCTTTGATATATTCTTTTAATTGCTTAGCATCTTTGCCAAATATGATTTTTAGTTGATTCTCAGTTTCAACGATACCTTTAGCTCCAAGCTTTTGAATTGCTGGTTTGTCAACAATACTTGTATCTTTTAATATAACTTTAAATCTAGACATATTACATTCGGCATTGATTATGTTGTCTTTTCCACCTAAGAATTTAATTAATTTGTTTACTTCGGCAGAGAAGTCTTTTTTGTTTACTTTAATTACTATTAAAGAAATTATAAGTAATACTGCTAAGATAATTAAATAATGATACCATTCCATATAATTAATCACCTGATGAAATTATACTATAAATACAAATAAAAAGGAAGATTAGTTTTCTTCCTTATATAAACGATAGAAGTTAATACTTGGATTATTATTGAAACGGAAGTTTACGCCAGTAGTACCAAGTCCGTTAGAAATATAATACGCTGTATCATTTATTTGATAATAATCTTCGTAGTACTTAGTGTTATTCTTTGGTAAGAAGAGTGGTTTAAATAATTTTACTTTGCCACCTAAGGTTCCACCAGCTAAGACTAAATCAGGATTATAATTAATTATATTATCGATACTATCTGATTCGTGGACTAAAACAATGTTGTAAACGCTTAGGGAATCAATATTATCGATTTTTTCTGTTAAGATAGAATATTTAGGATTAGAATCCATAGGATTAAATCCTGATATCATGATTGGCGTTGCATCTTTGTAATATAGTAGAGTAGATTCGTTTTTTAATACTCTAAAGTCAGCACCATTCATTAGTTTTTCATATAATTGTTCATCATCTTCGTTACCAACTACAGCATATTTGTATAAAGAAGCTTTTAGTTCTCTTAAGGAAGATGATACTTCGTTTTGAATATCATCTGTAGGAATAATGTTTTTATCAATTAGGTCTCCAGTATAGAAGATAATGTCTGGTTTTAGTTCATTAACCATTTTAACGATTTTATTTAATTGTTTTTTATTTATTCTAGTACCATAATGAATATCCGATAATTGAACTATCTTCATTCCGTTAAAGGAATCAGGTAGATTATTAGAAGATACTTTATATTCTTTTACAACAAATAGGTTAGGACATATTAGAAAAGAATATATTAGGAAGATTAGAAGGATTATTACTAAGAAAGTAATCGTCTTTTTTATGATTGGATGTTCTTTTGGAGCTTCTTCTTCAGTAATGGTAACTTCTAGTTGTTTATCTTCTGTTAATTCGTATTTTTTGGATCTTGTCTTTTTGTTTTCTTCTGTCATAATAAGATACCACCTATTAATAATAATTCTAGAATAGATATCGTGTTGTGTAAAGAATGAAAAATCATTGTACCGTAAATGTTGTCAGTCTTATGATAAGCAAGACCAAAGACGATACCTAATGCTCCAAAAGGGATTAAATATAATAACATTATTAAATCACTAGCTGAATTAATGGAAGATAAGATATGTACTAAGCCAAAGATTAAACCAGTTGTGATAGCAAATAACCATTTGTTATCGGTAAACTTTCTAAAGCTTAGACGATAAGCTATTTCTTCTGTAATAGGAGCTATTACTATATATATAATGATGGCTATTAAACGAGAAGATTTTAAAAAATCAATATTAGCTTCTTGATTAGATACATTCTTAATAGGAATGAATCTTATAATATTAGAGAAAATAATCATAATAATAAAACCAATAGCCCATAGTTTTAGAGTAGTTAGTAGAATACTTTTCCAATTCTTTTTAAAGTTTTTTAAATCGGTTAGAAGTCTTTTCCTATATATAAGGATAAAGGTTAACATTACTATAATATAAGATAATAGTATTAATACTCCTTGGGATATGAGTTCCTTTTTGTATAAAAAAAGAAAAGGTATTTGAGCAAGTAATCCCAATGTAAAATGTAATAATACTGCTCCAATACCTTTGAATAATTGTTTTTCTTGTAGATTTTTAATCATATAATCACCTTTGTTTATTTTATGTATCCCATTGCCTTTAATCTTGATTTGATAGCATCAACTGGTTTAGCTCCAGATATTCTTGTTGAAGTTGATTTTTCTTCACCATCAGTAATGAATACTGTGGTAGGAGTTCCACTAATGTTTGCTATATTGTTAAGTTGAATTTCTTCTTCTTCGCTTAAAAGATCTTTTTCGATGTAATATCCTGTGATTTTGTTGTCTGCTAATACTTTTCTTATACGAGGCTTGTATTCAGCACAATGTGAACATGTTGTTTGAGTTATTACAAGGATAAAACTTTCTTTATTTTCGATCTTTTCTAGAAGTTCATTTATTTTTAATTCTTGAAAATATTTATTTTCTTCGTTTTCGTTTCCTTTTAAGACAACACTAGCGTAAACCAAAGCTCCAACTGATAATGCTACAATAAAAAAAATTAATATAATAATTGCCTTTTTTTTCATAAAAATCACCATAATTAATATAGCATAATTAAAAAAAATCTTCAATTTATTGTTGTTATTTTCATAGCTTAATGGTAAAATTATATATAGAAAATAAGGTTGGTGCTTTATGATGAAGAAAAAAAGAAATTTATTGCTAATAATAATGTTAGCTATCTTCCTATTTATAGGAAAAGTAAGCGCTGCAGAGGGCGATATGTGTAGTGCTGTTGATTTGAACGCCCTTAGAACGGAGGCTGCTAATGTCAGGGCAACTTATGTCCCAGCACAGGTTAAAATGGGCGAGGATAAACATCCTGACGCTATTAACCCGGATTCATACATGCAGAATATACTTGAATTAAAAGTGTACAATGTAAATAGTAAATTTATTATCAAGTACGATTATTCTGGACCAAGAATCCAATCAGGATCTGATGTTAAAGATTATCATAACATTGGACCAGATGGTGCTATTACGACAAAAGTTATGGCTGGAGATTACATTGTTAACTATGTAATTAGTGTAGTTTCAAACTACGGTACTTGCTCTGGACAAGTATTAAGAACGATTAGAGTTACTTTACCAAAGTTTAACTTCTATTCACTTTTGGATATTTGCCAAGGCGTACAAGATTACTACTTGTGTCAACCATATATAACATATGATTTTGATGCAACTACATTGTTTGACAAGGTTACAGAGTATAAGGCAAAACTCTTAGAAGCCAAAGAAGTAGACTTCGATGAAGATAATAATGGTGCTTTCAGCAATGCACTTAGTGGTATCTCAAGATACAAGTATGTGGTTGTTGGAGTTATTGTAGCGATCGGCGTTATCGCAACTGTGTTAATACTTAAGAGAAAGAAGAGTGAAGCATAATGAAAAGAAATAAGATTTTATTAGTTTTATTGGCTTTGATTGGCGTTGCATTCTTCGGTGTTACAGTTGCTAAAGCTGCTAATACTCAATCGCAAACAATTGCAAATGGTCAATCATTTGACATACCAAAGAAAAACTGGAAATTAACAAATTCAACAGTTACATGTAAAACTGAAGGATTAAATCATATTAAAATCCAAGAATTTGCTGATAAATACCGTGTTACATATCCTGGTGATGGTGAAGTAAGCGGTAGCGAAAAGATTTCTTGTACTGAAACTTCTGCTGGTGTAGAATATCCAACTGATGTTAACTTTAACTTTGTTAGAAGTTCAACAATGACTATTAAAGGAACACAAACAGAAGACTTAGATGCAAATGGTAATATCTTAAAAAATTATCCATTTATTAAAAGAATAATTAATTCAAGTGTTACAGAAGGTGCTGAATACATTGAATTAGATTGTAATCCTGGTACAAGTTGTACTGTTAGAGCAGCTGATGCTGCATTCGACGATGGTACTCATAAAGCTGTTATTCATTTAACTTTTGAGGATGTCGAAGGAAATGAAACAACAATGGATATTAATATTGACATTGAGGTTTGGGGTAGTGTAAGAGCATATCCTGGAGGATATCAAACATGTGCATTCAATGAATCTCAATGGCGTAATGATAGTGGCAAGTATTCAGGTAATACTAACTTCTATACAGCTAAAACAGCTGGTAATGTAACATTACCTAACTGTGGTGAAGGTCAAATTCAAGATAATTCTGGATTGCCTATTATCTTCGCTGGTTGGGTTAAAACTAATGTTTCATTAACAGTTCAAAACCAAGGTGTATGTAGTAGTGGAGCACTTGGTGCTTATAAAGGATTATCTGATACTATAGCTGGTAATTCTGGTGGTAACTATCATACATGTTATGAGTATGTTCCAATGGTAAGAATTGCTGTTAATGGTGCTAATTTAACAGATACTGCATGGAAATCTACTAGAACAGCCTTTGAAGGCGTAACTTCAGGTATTTATTATCAGACAGCTCCAACTGCTGATTCTACAATTAATTTACCTGATAAACTAGAAGGAGAATTTTCAGCTTCTACTAATAAGGCAGTTACTGCTTGGGTAAACCAAAGAACTGGTGAAAGCGTAGCTCCAGGTACTGCAGTTAAAGCTGATGGTTCAATTTACTATGCTCAATATGACTTCGTATTAGTTGGTAGTGATAAGAGCATTTTCGTAAATATGACAGACAAGATTACAGTTGTTGGATATACAGTTACTGGTTGTTCTTCAGCAAACGAAGCATTCGTTAAAGCTCAATTTATAAATGGTGAGTGTATGGTAACTGGTGTTGCTGCAACAGGTGAAAATAGAGTTTCTGTGTTTGTATCATTTAAAGAACAAGAAACACAAGCTGAATATTCATTTGCAGTTCATCCTGATTATTCGGAATTTGGTGATTCGTTCATCTTCCAACCATATATTCAAGATGAAGGTATATTTGGTGAAGAAACAGGTAAAAATGGTATCTCAACAGGTCAAGAATGGTGCGATATTTATAAGGCTGGTTCTAATGGACCATTCTTCAAAATAGTTTGTGAAAAAACTGAAGTTGCTCTATGCTTAGACCCAGGTACTCCTGCTCCTCCAGAAGATGGTGCATATCAAGTTGACCATTCAGCTACTGGTATTCCACAAATTAAAGCAATGATTAGAAGATTACAAGAATTATCTGATCAATGGAGTAACCATGATGATGGCGATTTACAAGCAATGAACTCAATATTCCGTGTTGCATTCATTGCATGTGGATATAGTTATTTCTCTCCTGCTGAAGGATATCAAGCATTCCTTCCAAATGCTAATGCATTAAAAGCTGGAGATTGGCAATCATCTGCTAATGCATATTGCGGAGGCAAGAGTTGGTGTTCTGAAGTTATTAAAGAATACGTTGAAATGAAAACTCTTAAGAATGGTACTTATGAATTGATTAAGAGAGCTGAAACAACTGATATTACTGATAGAGGATATACAATTAATTATACTGGTGAAATTAGAATCCCTAATACTGTTGGTCCAATTAGCAGTGTTGATTCAAGCCATTGTAGTCAATTTACTGGTGCTACTTGTTTAATGACACTTGGTGATCCAGTTGATGACGAAGAAACAAAGAGAAGAATTTATTCTTTTGAAGCTCAAATAATTGTTTCAGATGCTTCAGTATTGAAAGTTCCTGTAACAGATGAAGAAAAGAAGGAAGCTTCATTCATATTAAATTCATCAAATGTTCCTTATGATATATTTGTTACACAAAACGCTCAAGGTGGTGCAACACAAAGATTGTTAACTCCACCAGATGATGGAAATAAAATTTATGTTTATTTAAGTCCTGCTCCTGCATCTTGTTTAACATTAGATTCAACAGATTTAAAAACATGTGAAGCTAATGATCCAAATTGTAATGAAACTTTATTCATTGAGACAGGATGCTGCTCATTAGTAATTGATGAACAAACATATCCACATTTAGCAGAATTATGTGGATCAAGGGATTGTGCTTATAACACATTAGGTCAAGTTTGTGATTTCGTTTCAAACTCTAACCATAATGGTGAAGCTTCTCAAATCTATCATATTAGAGAAGGTTACTTAGGTAATACTGAGAATTTACAACATTGCGTTGTTAACTCTCAAGATGATTTCGATATAGAAAGATTGCATGCTAACAGAGGTACAGGAATGAGCCATGATTATACAATTAATCAAGGAACATTTATTAAGTACGATGCTGCTGGTAATCAATTAAATTCAGGTGCATATGTAGGAAATAGATATTGCCAAGTTTCTTGTAAAGAGGATTGGGATTTCTCACTTGGTGCATTTGGTAATTATATGGGAGCTGAAGCGGTAACTGCTGGTTCATACTTCCAAATCAATAAATCTGATATCTTTATTAAAGGTGTTAGAACATGTTATACAACTAAATTAAAACCACAACAATATATTGACGAGATGCGTGAAGTTGCTAAGAGAATGATAGAAGCATGGAATACATATAGTAATGAAGCCCATGCATTAGCTGCTCACTGGTTCGTTGGTGAAGAAACTCAATACAAGGGCAAAGAAAGCTTCTCATATTGGAGAGATTCATCTACAGGATTTAGCAAATCTGGTGGAAGTTCTACTTCTGGAATTGGTGATCCTGGTATATGTACACAATATAATAATGTTACTATTACTCAAAATCATTGGGTACCTCTAACAGGTAAAGCGTTAATAGATTGTAAAAAGGCAAATGGTGGGGACTCTACATATTGTGGTAATTATGTTGCAAGCGGAACTAGAACTTATGAAAATGCTTGTACTATTAATACTACAGGATCCGAAAATGTTGATGGACCTAGTCAAAGTGAATGGACTGATCCAAAAGATGGCTTAGTTCCAATTCAAATACCTACAAACTTCCATATTTCTGATAAATATAACGATGGAACTAGTGCTGGTAATGGTAATTTTGAATGGTGGGATCCAAGTAAGACTGCTGGTGCCGCTGCAAATGGTGATAGTAAGAACGCATATAATAAACATGCTGCTGCTGTTAAGTGTACAGGAACTATGGTTCCACAACAACGAGATAGAATCGAATGTACTGTAGATGGTGTTGGTTCAATTACTGTTCTTGAACCTGGCGAATATGGATATAGATCATCTTTACCTCAAGAAGAAATGTGGAAAGCATTAATTGGTAATGGAAATTCTGATGTTAAGTTTGATTCTGATAATACTACAGTTAAAGGAACAATGCACTTATATAGAACATGGGTTGAAAAGACTAAAGAAGAAGCTAAGGGCGCAATGGAAGGTGCTAAGAGTCAAGTTCAAGCTGCAAACGTAGAAATGCAACAATATGCTAACCTATGGTTTAAGTGTGAAAACTACTCTGTTTATACATCTACATATAAGAATGATAATGCTCATATGGATACTGTTCCAGATATGTTAGCATTAGGTTCTCCAAATGCTTATACTAAGGTTGGAACAGAATTTGATCCAATTGTTACATATTCATATGATGAAAAGAATTACATGAATATATTAGCTGAAGAATTTAACGATTTAACTGGTCAAAAGGGTGCTAATATGTTAATTCCTAACAAAGAAAAGAATGGTTATGAGATTAAAGATAACGCTGCTGTTAAGCTTGGTACTAACGATTCTGCTATAGGATTTAGCAAAGATGCTACAATTCAAATAACTGATGAAAATGGTGTTGTAACTGATTATCCTGATCAAGTACTTGTATCAGTTAAAAATGAGGAGTATTACTCTACAGGTAATGTATTAAGTGCTAGTGGAAGCTTCAATGGTACTAATTATACAGGTGCTGGTGGAAGTAATAATGTTAACGACAGTCAATCATTATCAATATGTTATGTTGGTACTCATACTGATACTGTTCAAGGTAATTCAAAGAGTAACAGTGGTATACCATATGTAGCTATGGAACGTCATAATGGTAATGGATGGCGTGGTGCCTTTAAAGGTAGCCTAAGTGATACTACTGGACACTGCTATACTGTTCAATTAGAGTATCGTGAATACAATTATGCTAAGAAGTCAGTTGCAAATAGTGGATTCTATATCAATAAAGGTTATTGGTATACACATGTAACAAGTGTTATTGCTCATGGTGATAATGCAGTTAAAGCAATTGATAACATTAATAAGATTACATCTAATCGTTTCCAAGACGATAATGATGGATTAGCTCAATGGGCTAGATTAGGATCATTCAACGTATTCCCAGTTGCAATGACTACTCCAAGAAACTTATATCAATATACTTACTTATTTGCTAATATTGGTAGTTACTTGGATGGTAAAGCTGGACGTTTAATGGGTGATGACGATTCAGTATTCCAAAATAATACAAGATCTTGCTTCTACGAAGTAATAGAAACAATTTGTAACTGTTGTGGTGACCCTGTTGAATATCATACAGTTGATACTAAGGGTACAAATACTGCAGCTAGTGATATGGATTCAGACACAGATATTAGAGAAATCTATGCTGAAAGACATAACTTGAAGAAGAAGACATCTGACAAGAAGAAAGTAAGAGATAGTAAGTCTGGTTCAATGGGCTTCTATAATACAGTAAGTTCATTAACAAGCCTATCTACATTAAATGAAAATGGTGAAGATAGAACTCTTGCAGCAAACTGGGGTGATCAATCAATCTTCAACTACAATGGTTATAATAGATATGTAACTAATAAAGGTTCTGTTGCTGCTAAAGCAATCGAAGCTATTGGTGAAGATATTTATGCAAAACCTAATGGTGATGTACATCCAGAGTATGCTTATAGATTAACACCAGAAGCAATTAATACAATTAGACAAGATAACTTATCTAATTCATATGGTGTTAACTTCGATAAGTTGAATACTTATGGTAGAACATTAATGGTTCCAGAAAGTGGACAATACAATGTTGCTCATATGGAAGAACACATTAACTTCGCTCACTATGGTAGTCAATTCCTAGAGGGTACAATGAGAGACTTCTTACTTGATATTGATGGTAGAACATACGATTTAACATCAACTGAGAAAGTATGTATCATTGATGAAAAAGAAACGACCGGAAATGGTCAAGCAGTTGCAAATAGAATTGTAGATAAAGTTAATTCTGGATGTCGTTGGATCGACTATATAGAATCTGTAAATTCTACTCCAAACGGAGGAGACGAAACAGGTCCATTCAGATTGGCGTTTAAGTAGGAAGGAGTGAATGTAGATGAAAGAGTCATACTGGGGTTACTGGTTTCTAATTTTAGGCTTATTCGTAGTATCTATATTGTTATTAACAAATAAAGCTACGACTACAAGCACTCAAGACTATTATCAATTAAAAGAGGTTGCAAATAGTGCTATCTACGATGCAGTAGATTACTCATATTTCCAACAAACAAGAGAGCTTAGAATCCATAAGGAAGTTTTCGTTGAAAACTTCCTTAGGAGATTTGCTGAAACAGTTTCTCCTTCAAATACTTATGATATTGAATTCTTCGATTTATATGAATCACCTCCTAAAGTAAGTGTTAGGGTTTCAACTAATACTGGAGGATTCTTGGTTGGTAGAGATACTGATCAAACAAATCTTGAAGTTGTTAATTCAATTGATTTAATTGTTGAATTTGATACAGAAGACTTAGGTGAATGTGACGATCACTATAATTGTCCTAAAGATGTTATACCTGATTCTTGTGAGTATTATAATTAAGAAAGGTGAGAGAATAAAATGGGAAATATACTTGTACCTTTTAAAAAGTTTTTAAGTAATAAAAATACAATTACTATACTAGGCGTTTTGCTTGGTGTAGTAGTTTTGTATTTAGGTTATAATTGGCGTGTTAATAGGTCTATTCAACCTACTAACATTCCATATGCAACCGAGACATTGATTGCAGGTACTAAGATTACTGAAGCTTCTATTGGTTACACTAAAGTTCCTAAGGATACTATTAAGAATATGACTAATATTGTTAGTAGTCCTCAGGATATCAATGGAAAGTTAGTATCTTTCGATAGTAAGATTCCTGTTAACGGATTTTTCTTCAAAGAAAATTTAATTGCAGAATCTGAAATGCCTGATTCAGTGTTTTCTAATATACCTGATGGTCATACAATTTATGCATTAAAAGTTGATTTTCAATCAACAATGGCTAATTCAATGATGCCAGGTGATAAGATTGATATTTATATGTCTACTCAATCTCAAGAACAAAATTCTGACGGAAAACTTGTTTATGGTAGACTTATTAAATCAATAACTATATTAGCAGTTAAAGATAAAGAAGGACAAAATGTATTTGATGATAAGGACAATCTTGGTGAACCAGCATTTATGTTGTTCTCAGTTCCAGAAGATTTGTTCTTACTATTAAAGAAAGCCGAAAAGCTTGGTATTGAATTAGAGCCAATCGGTAGA
>JAEEGL015335991.1_pt1 | contig 11036 bp, 10 predicted proteins | sample 9134231 | NCBI WGS metagenome assembly JAEEGL01 (sample SAMN16246548, study PRJNA631951) | gut metagenome | biome: gut microbiome; feature: rumen; material: fiber-attached | host: Bos | place: Iran: Karaj | collected 2018-10
TAAATTCATTCACTAATGGTAAAATCACGCATGAAGATTTTGAAACAATTAATAATTTAGTTTCGTATAAAGATGTTGAGACAACATATAACAGTATAAAAAATAAAGATGTTAAGACTATGTTAGATCTACTTGAAAAAATAAACAATAATGGATTTAATTTCAATAATTATATCGAACAGTTGATGAAATATATAAGAGATAAGATTGTAGATTCTTATATTAATAAATCAACAGATGATAGTACAAAAGATGATATTAATATAATTAAAGAGTTAGATAAACTCCAAGAAGAACTAAAACATAGTTTGAGTCCGTATATAATTGTTCAAATATGCTTCTTGAAATTGATTGATGAGGAAAATATTTCACGTGAAATAATTTCTCGAGAGGTTAATGAGACTCCTAAAATTATTTCCCGGGAAATAAAAAAAGAGGTTGTCTTAGAAGAAGTTAAAGATGAATCTGAGAAAAAAGTTACTAAGAGTACAAAAGAAGATCTTGTTGTTAATGAGGAAGTTAAGAAAGTATTAATTAATAACGCATTAGCTTCTGCTAATAAACAATATAAAGATAATTTAGTCAAAGATTGGGATAAACTAAAAGAATACTTTGATGTTAAGAAATATTCAAAAGTGGCGCAATTACTTAATGATACTTATCCAATGGTTGCTAGTAATGAATACTTAATATTAACAACAGATGTTAATGCAATTATCGATAATCTATATAAGAAATTTGCTTTATGTGAAGAGTTGATTAAAAAAATGACAGATGATAATATAAGAATAGTCATTATATTGAATAATGAGTTTAATCAAATTAAAGATAAATATATTGCTGATATGAAACAAGGAATCAAGTATGAAATAATTAATGATGATAGACCGTTAATTGAGAAGAGTACACCCGATCTTGTATCAAAAGCAATAAGTTTATTTGGTGAAGATTTGGTTGATATAGAATAGGAGAGATGAATTATGAATATGCAAGCAATGTTAAAGCAAGCACAAGCAATGCAAAGAGATATGATGAAAGCAAAAGAAGAAATTGATAATACTACTTTTGTTGGTGAAAATGGATTAGTTAAAGTAACTATGAATGGTACTAAAACTATTACTAATGTTTCTATTGAAAAAGAAGGTTTTGAGGTTGATGACCTAGATATGCTACAAGATATGTTTATGGTTGCTACTAATGACGCTATGAATAAAGTTGACAAAATGACTGATGAAAAGATGGGGAAGTATACTAAAGGTATGCCAGGATTATTTTAATAATTATGTATCCTAATAGTATAAAGAATTTAATTGAATCTTTTAAATATTTTCCTGGGATAGGTGAAAAGACAGCTGAAAGGTTGGCTTTTTCTGTTTTAAATATGGATGATGATCAAATTAAACTTATTTCTGATAGTTTGGTTTCTATCAAAAAGAATTTAAAGAGATGTTCTATCTGTAATAATTTCTCTGAAGGAGATATTTGTCCTATCTGTGAAGATAAATTAAGAGATAAAGATACTTTGTGTGTTGTTGAAGATCCTAAAACTATCTTTTTGATTGAGAAAACAGGTCTATATCATGGTTATTATCATGTATTAAATGGATTAATCTCATCTTTTGATGGTATTTCTCCGGAACAACTTAATCTTCATAAATTAATAGAAAGAATTGAAAACAATAAATTTAAAGAGATAATAGTCGCTGTTAAACCTTGTATTGAAGGAGAAATGACAGCGTTATATATCAATAATATCCTATCAGGAATGAATGTATCAGTAACGCGTTTAGCTAGTGGTATTCCAATGGGCGCTGATATGGATTATGTTGATGCACTTACTCTTGAAAGAGCATTTGATAACCGTAAGGATATATCGTAGGAGGTTTTTATGAATGAAGAAGAAATTCTAAGTAAAATTAATAATTATTCACATGCATATTTAATTGATACTAATGATTTAGATTCTTCTTATTCATTTGTAAAAGAATTAGCGAAGAAAATCATTATTTCGACTAATGATGAGTTATTATATACAAATGATCAAATATCTTCGTTAATTGAAGAGAATAATTTTGATGATTTTTATGTATTAAATCCTGATACTAATAATATAAAGATTGAAGAACTAAATGAATTGTTCAATTATTTTGAGACTAAATCATTAAGAAATAATGGTAATCGTGTTTATGTTATATATGGTATGGAAAGATTTAGTACCACATTATCTAATAAAATATTAAAGTTTTTAGAAGAACCAGAGAATAATATATATGGTATCTTAATGACTCAAAATATTAATGTTTTATTACCAACGATTATTTCTCGTTGTCAAACAATAAAATTATCTTATGAGACGACGTTTGATGATGAAAAACTTAATAATATGAAGAACTTTTTAAGTTTTTTTATTAAGAATCGTCTAAATACTATTGCGTATACTAATAATTATTGGTTAAAATATGAAGGAAATCGTAAAGATTATGTGGAGTGTTTCTCCATAATTGAAAGGATTTTATCTTCATATATTAATAAGTATCATGATGTTGGTTATGAGAAAGAATTCTATTTAGAAGATTTATCTAAATTACCAATCGAGAAGGTAATTGAAATATTAAGAATTACTAATAAAATCAAAGGTTTAATTAATTATAATATTAATTTGAATTTGCTTATTGATAGATATATAATTGAAATGGAAAGAGGTGATTTACTTGCCTAGGGTTGTAGGAATCACATTTAATAAAAAAGGAAGAGTCTATAATTTTGATGCTCTTGATTATAACTTAGAGTTAGATGAAGAAGTTATTGTTGAGACGGAAAAAGGCTTACAATATGGTTTTGTTACTACAGAAGTACGTAGTATTGAACCTAATGAATTTAGTCTACCTTTAAAAGAAGTTATAAGAATAGCAACAAATAAAGATAAAAGAATATATAAAAATAACTTAGAAGATGCTAATAAAGCTCTTGATAAAGGTCGTGAAATTGTTGAAGAATTGGGCCTTGATATGAGATTATTAGATGCTAGTTATACATTTGATAGAAAACAACTATTATTTAACTTCTTAGCAGATGAGCGAGTTGATTTCCGTGAACTTGCTAAAAGATTAGCTGCTGTTTATAAAACAAGAATTGAATTAAGACAAATTGGTATTCGTGATAAAGCTAAAGAAGTTGGTGGCTTAGGGCCTTGTGGTAGAGTCTTATGTTGCCATAGTTTCTTAACTGATTTAACAGGAGTAACAATTAATATGGCAAAGAATCAACTTCTTGCCTTAAATCCAACAAAGATCAATGGTGTTTGTGGAAGATTATTATGTTGTCTTACTTATGAAGATGTTGTTTATACAAAACTTCGTGAGAAAATGCCAGATATTGGCGATTATTATAAAGGAAAGAATGTATCTGGTAAGATTGTTGATATGAATGTCTTAAAACAAAAAATATACGTAGATGACGGTAATAATACCGTCGAGGTTGACCTATCTAATGGAAAGCGTTAATACATTAGTAGGTTGTGATAATTTAGTTATTTACCAAAATGATGACTGGTTTAAGTTTTCACTTGAATCGGTCCTTTTGCCGTCTTTTGTAGTTATTAACAAAAATGTGGATAAAATATTGGATTTATGTACTGGTAATGCACCTATTCCAATCCTTTTATCTACAAAGACTAAAAAGAAGATAATTGGTGTTGAAATACAAAATGATTTATGTGATTTGGCGAATAAATCTATTAAAGCTAATCACTTAGAAGATCAAATAGAGATTGTAAATGATGATTTAAATAATCTATTTAGTCTTTACGAAAGTGATTTTTTTGATATAATTACATGTAATCCACCTTATTTTAAGGATATTGATGAATCTAAAAAGAATGAAGATATCCATAAGATAATCGCAAGACATGAAGTTAAAACAAATATTGAACAAATAATTAAATTATCTAGAAAATTATTAAAAAATGGTGGTAAATTATATTTAGTTCATCGAACTGAAAGATTCTTTGAAATAACAAATCTTCTTATGGAGAATAATCTTATGCCTAAAAGAATAAGACTTATTTATCCAAAGGAAGGTGAAGAATCCAATATGTTTATGATTGAAGCAACAAAGAATGGTTCGTATGGATTAAAGTTTGAAAGTCCTTTATATGTTCATAATAGTGATGGGACTTATAAAGATGAAGTAAAAAGAATATTTAAAATGGAGTGATGTTTATGAAATTAATCGTAGGCTTAGGTAATCCAGGACGTGAGTACGAGGATACGAGACATAACATTGGTTATATGGTTGTTGATAATTTTGTAAAAGCTAATAATTTGGGTAGTTTTACAGAGAAATTTAATGGTTTAATCCTTAAAACAACATATAACGATGAAGGGTTAATTATCGTAAAACCATTATCATATATGAATTTATCGGGTGATGTTGTAAGAAAAGTAGTTGATTACTATAAAATAGATATCAATGATATTCTTGTAATTCACGATGATTTAGATATGCCTGTTGGAAAAATTAAACTTAAACTAGGTGGATCTAGTGGTGGTCATAATGGGATTAAAGATATTACAAATAAACTTGGTAATGAGAACTATAAACATTTAAAGATCGGTATTGCTAATAATAAAGATATGGATACTAAAGATTATGTGTTAGGTAAGTTCAAAGATGATGATAAAAAAGAAATTATGTTTGCTGTTAATTATGCTAATGATATCTTAAAAGATTATCTAAAGTATGATTTTCAAGACTTGATGAGTAAATATAATGGGGTTTATGATGGATTATCTAGCTAACCTGTTTAAAACTGATAATAAAAAAAACGTAGGCTTAAGAGGTTTGTCTCCTGAGTCTTTTTGCGTTTATATTTATGACTATTTCATGCAAAATGATAAGAGTGTTGTTATTGTAACACCAACACTTTTTGAAGCAAATAAGATATTAAATAGCCTATCTTCATATACCAAAGATGTATTATTCTTTCCAATGGATGATTTTCTAACAAGTATGGCTATTGCAATGAGCCCTGATCTTAAAGTAACAAGAATTGAGACTTTGATCTCTTTAATGGAAGACAAAAAGAAGATAATTGTTACACATTTAATGGGATATCTTCGTTATTTACCGACCAAAAAAGTCTTTAAAGATAATATTTTAAATATTAAAGTTGGTGATGAATACGATATCAAGGAACTTGCTAGTAAGCTTGTAGATATTGGTTATACAAGAGAATCGCTCGTATCTAAAACTGGTGATTTTGCGTTACGTGGATATGTTTTAGATATCTTCCCGGTATCTCTAGATAATCCAATTCGTTTAGAGTTCTTTGGCGATGAAATAGATTCTATTAGATATTTTGATGTTGATGATCAAACATCTATTAAAAAAACTAATGAAATTAGTATTTATCCGATAACAGAATTCTTATATGATAAGGATAATCCTAATAATTATGATAATCAAAAGTACTTAAAAGAATTATCCACAAATATTGTTAATATTAATGATTATTTAGATGATTGTGTTGTATTTACTAAAGATTATCCAACAATAAAGAGTGTTTATAAAGAGACTCAAAGTCAAATTAAAGAATATAAAGAATCTAAAGATAAAGATTATAAAGGTAGTTATATGCATAATCTTGATTTATTTAAGATTCCGATGATTCATTATTTAACAAAAGATAGTTTATTAAATGATTTTGACTTAAAATATGTTGAATATCCTATTAAAGAAGTACCTTCTTTTCATGAGAATCTTGAAGCGATTGAGACTTATTTAAAACAAAATCTTAATAAAACAATTATTCTATGTTTAAAGAAAATCCAAATTAAGAGTTTCTTAAGAAATATTGATATTCCATATATCTTAACTGATTTTAATAATATTATTGAAAAACAAATAAATATTGTCGATTTTGACTTAAATCAAGGTTTTATCTATAAAGATTTAATTCTTATTTCTGATAAAGAATTATTTAATATAACGGTAACTAAGAAGAAGTATAAGACTAAATTTAAGTATTCTTCTAAGATTAAAGATATTAATAAATTAGAGATTGGTGATTATGTTGTCCATAATGCTCATGGTATTGGTATATATAATGGTATTAAGACTCTTACTTTTAATGATGTTCAAAAAGATTACTTAGAGGTTTTATATAAAGGTAATGATAAATTATATATTCCTGTAGAAAAGATTGATAATATTAGTAAATTCTCAGGTAAAGAGGGATTTTTACCAAAGGTTAATTCACTATCTGGTACTGATTGGCAAAAAACTAAATTAAGGGTTGCAAATAAAGTACATAATATTGCTAAAGAATTATTACAAATATATGCGAAACGCGAAGCTTCAGTTGGTTTTAAATATAAACCTGATGAAGAATTACAAGAATTATTTGAAGATGAATTTATTTATCAACCAACAGAAGATCAAATATTAGCGATTAAACAAATCAAAGATGAAATGGAAACAGCTAAACCAATGGATCGACTATTATGTGGTGATGTTGGATTTGGTAAGACAGAAGTAGCTTTCCGTGCTATTTTTAAAGCAATTATGAATGGTAAACAAGTAATGTATTTATGCCCTACTACCATTCTTGCTATGCAACAATATAATAATGCCATTGAAAGATTTAAGAATTTTCCAGTTACGATTGGTTTGTTAAATAGATTTGTGACTCCTAAGAAAGCTGATACTTTAATTGAAAACTTCAATAAAGGTACTGTTGATTTCTTAATTGGTACTCATAAAATACTTAATGATGGAATTCATCCTAAAGATTTAGGATTATTAGTAATTGATGAAGAACAAAGATTTGGTGTTGCTCATAAAGAGAAAATAAAAAAATATAAAGCCAATGTTGATGTATTAACGCTTACTGCAACCCCTATTCCAAGAACCTTACAAATGTCTTTAGTAGGATTACGTAGTCTATCACTTATTATGACGCCACCAGTTAACCGTTATCCTATTCAAACATATGTTGTTGAAGAAGATAAGATGTTAATTAAAGATGCGATTTATAAGGAACTTGCGCGTAATGGACAAATCTTTATTCTTTATAATCATGTTGATTTAATTGAACATAAAGTATATGAAATCCAAAGTTTAGTCCCAGAAGCAAGAATTATTTATACGCATGGTAAGATGGATAAGAATAAGATAGAAGAATGCATGGTTAATTTCATCAATCATGAAGCTGATATCTTAATATGTACAACGATTATTGAGACTGGTATTGATATTCCAAATGTTAATACTTTAATTATTCTTGAAGCTGATCATTTTGGACTTTCTCAACTATATCAAATAAGAGGCCGTGTAGGTCGTAGTGATAAGATTGCTTATGCTTATATGATGTACAAGAGCGGTAAAGTACTTGGTGAATCTGCTGTTAAAAGACTTAAAGCTATTGAAGAGTTTACTTCATTAGGTAGTGGCTTTAAGATAGCTAACCGTGATTTATCAATAAGAGGTGCAGGTGATATCTTAGGTAGTGAACAAGCAGGATTTATTGATTCAGTTGGAGTTGACTTATACCTAAAGATTCTTAATGAAGAAGTACAAAAACTTAAAGGAATCCCTGAACCTGAAGAAGATGATAGCAATAATTCGTTAATTAATGTAACTACACATATCGACGATAATTATGTTTATGAAAATGAAATTAAGATTGAGATTCATCGTCTTATTAATACGATTGATTCTTATGATAAACTTCTTGAAGTTAAGAAAGAATTAGAAGACCGTTTTGGTAAGATTAATAAAGATATTGAAGTATATATGTATGAAGAATGGTTTGAAAAACTAGCTAAAGACTTAGATATTATTAAAGTTAATCAAAGTAAAACAAAGATTGAAATTATCTTTAGTGCCGATAAGTCTAGTAAGATTGATGGTGAAAAACTATTTATGAAGGCTTACGATATCTCACCATACTTTAAATTTAATTATAAAAATAGGTGTTTAAGTATTATTCTTGAACTAGTTAGATTGAATAAACATTATATCTATTATCTAATTGATTTATTAAAGGAAATTACTAATAAATAAAGTGCTTTTAGCACTTTTTTATTATCTTCATAAAATTGACAAAAGCCCCGTAAATTGCTATTCTAATTATAGTAGGGAGGATAGGAAATGAGTGAAGAAGATGTTAGTAAACAATTAGCGCAAATGAATGAAGAAATCTACTTTAAGAATTTATTACTTGATTTAGATAACAACTTTGATCGTCTTAAAAGAGTCTTTGAAAATACCGTCAGTGTATATTTTAGAGAAATGGATAATCGTACATATGAAATTGTTTTTGATAGTGAAGCTGTTCTTACTCATGATGAAATAACTGACGCTATCAAGATTTTCTTTGATAGTTTAAGAGAATATCTTTTAAAATTCTTAGAAAATAAAGATAAATTAAAGACATATATCGATAATAAACAGTTAGATGAATATATTAAAAGTATCCCTACATTATCTGAGCCATTAATTACAGGATTAGATAAATTATATAAAACAAGCGCGGAAACTTTAATAAATACTTTAACTAATAAGATGGATGAGTTCTCTAAAGGTAGAATAAATCGTTTAATTAACGAGATTATATATAAATATTTTATGCAAAAGATAGAATCAACAATGAATGAAATGAATCAAATATTAATAACACTATATAATGCTAATGGTGATCGCTTAGATACCATGAATCAACAAACTGCGAAAATGTAGATATATACTTGTATTTTGGATTATTAGATGTTATAATCATGGCATATTTATCAATGAAGGAATAAGTAGATATATAAGGTTTATAGAGAGTCTTTGTTTGGTGAAAAAAGATAACTGAGTATATTGAAGTATGGTTTTGGAGATAAAACGGCAGCTCACGTTAAGGGTTTGAGAGCATAGTTATACTATGAATTAAGGTGGTAACACGGTAATTTCGTCCTTAGGAATTGTCGTGTTTTTATTTTGGTGGTGATAATATGAGATGTTTTGAAAAAATAACATTCGACCAATTTAAGAAAGATATTGAAGATAATAAAAAATTATATAAAGAATTTAAGTTACCAAGTAGAGATACAACGTATGCTGCTGGTTATGATTTCCATTCTTTATATGATTTTATAGTAAAACCTGGGGAAATTAAGAAAATCCCAACAGGAGTAAAAGCTCGGATGTGTAATGATGAAGTATTACTTCTATGTGTAAGAAGTAGTCAAGGTTTTAAATATAATATTAGATTAATTAATCAAATTGGTGTTATTGATAAAGATTATTATGATAATCCAACTAATGAAGGACATATTTGGATTGGATTACAAAATGAAGGAAAAGAAGATTATATTGTTAAAAAAGGAGACGGTATCGCTCAAGGTATATTTATGAAATACTTATTAATAGATGATGATAATAATGAAATAGGTATAAGAAATGACGATGACGCTTATTTAAAGGAGGAATAATATGGGAAAATTTACAGTAACAACAGCTATTCCGTATGCTAGTGGTAAAAGTCATATTGGTAATGTATATGAAGATGTATTAGCAGATGCTATAGCAAGATACCATAGAAAACATGGTGATGATGTTTATTTTCAAGTTGGACTTGATGAACATGGATTAAAAATTGAAACAAAAGCTAAAGAAGCTGGTATTGAACCACAAGAATATGTTGATAAGATTGCAGTTGAATTTAAAGAAATGTTAGATTTACTTAACATAAGTTATAGTAGATTAGTTAGAACAACTGATCCAGAGCATTGTAAAAGAGTTGAAAATATCTTTAATAAATTACATGAACAAGGTGATATCTATAAAAGTGTTTATGAGGGATGGTATTGTACTCCTTGTGAATCGTTCTTTACAGAATCACAACTTGTAGATGGTAATTGTCCAGATTGTGGAAGACCAGTAGAAAAAGCAAGTGAAGAAGCTTATTTCTTAAAATTATCTAATTATGAGAAAAGATTAGTAGAATATATTGATAGTCATCCAGACTTCTTAGTTCCAGAATCTAGAAAAAATGAAATAATTAATAATTTTATTAAACCAGGCTTACAAGATTTATGTGTTTCTCGTAGTACTTTTACATGGGGTGTTCAAGTACCTTTTGATAGAAAACACGTAATTTATGTATGGGTAGATGCTTTAATTAATTATATTACGTTCTTAGGATATGATGTTAATGGAAGCACCGATGAATTTAAGAAATATTGGCCAGCAGATTTACAATTAATTGGTAAGGATATTTTTAGATTCCATGCTATTTATTGGCCTATTATTTTAATGGCATTAGATTTAGAGTTACCAAAACAAATCTTCGGGCATCCTTGGTTACTATTCTCAAGTGATAAGATGAGTAAGAGTACAGGTAATATTGCTTATGCAGATGATCTATGCAGAAAATATGGAACTGATGCCATAAGATATTACTGTCTTCATGAAATACCTTATGCACAAGATGGTAATTATACTGAAGACTTATTAATTGAAAGAATTAATAGTGATTTAGCTAATGTATTAGGTAATCTTGTAAATAGAACTATTTCAATGGGAAATAAATACTTTGATGGCAAAGTTACTAACAAGAATGTTGTTGGTGAGTTTGATGAAGATTTAAAGAATGTTATTAAAGGGGTACCAGAGTTAGTTAAGAAGAATATTGATTCTATTCATTTAATTGATGCTCTTGATGCCATCTTTGATTTATTTAGAAGATGCAATAAATACATTGATGAGACTACACCATGGGTTTTAGCAAAAGAAGAAGATAAAAAGGATAGACTTGAAACGGTAATTTATAATTTATTAGAAGGAATAAGAGTTGGTGCCGAAATCTTAAGTCCATTCTTACCAGAAACAAGTGATAAGATATTTAGTCAATTAAATATCGATAATCACAGTGAAGAATATGTTTCTGATAATGAATATGCTTTAGGAACTCCAACACCACTATTTATGAGGATAGACAAAAATGAGAGATAAATGTTTAATTGATACCCATTGTCATATGGATTTAACTA
>JAEEGL015692479.1_pt1 | contig 11036 bp, 12 predicted proteins | sample 9134231 | NCBI WGS metagenome assembly JAEEGL01 (sample SAMN16246548, study PRJNA631951) | gut metagenome | biome: gut microbiome; feature: rumen; material: fiber-attached | host: Bos | place: Iran: Karaj | collected 2018-10
AGAGGATATAATCCTTTCCGCACCATTCAAGGAATTCGTTCATGGCTATGGGAAAGGGCTTGCCGTTTTCCAGCTCCTCCTTTGTAAGATGTATTATCTTCGTGGTAATATAGTGGATATAATGATAGATCTGGGGCTTTATCACAACCTCGAATTTATCTATCACCTTCATCCTTCTGTTCAGCTTGACAGCGCCTATCTCAAGGATCTCAAAGGGAAGTCCCAGATCTCTGTTTGATTTTTCACTTGACTGATTCCACTCAAGATCAAAGACGATGTAATTCATATTTTCTTATCCTGTCTGACCTTTGACCCCTTTCCGGTAAGAAAGGGAAAGAATCTGTTTATCAGAAGTATTACCAGAGTCGTGTATATGAGCATCGTGAGCACGACGATCGCGTAACAGATGTAGCCCCTGGCCCTTGTAAGATACTGATTGATATACATGGCGCTCCGGAGGGCAAAGGTCAGAACCTTACTGTTATTGTGGACTGCCATGAACACAAGGGAATTGACCCCGTAGAAGGTAAGCAGCGGAAATCCGTACTTAAGCGTTGAAAGATTCTTGCAGAGAATGATCAGCCATAAGGAACCAGAAACCGCTGCTGTATAGTAAACTATCACGTTATTATGGACCAGCGAACGAAACTCCCCCACGTTATTATAGTGGAGCACCTTCATGCTTATCACTATACAGGAGATATTAACCGCAAGGAAGACAAAAGCAAGAAGTACCTCCTTTACGGAAAAGCATTCCGCCCTGAGCCTTTCAAGCAATACAAAGCCGTAATATCCTATGGCTATGAAGGAGCAGGCAAACACAGGCCTTAAAAGCGTGATCGCAAGCTCGTGAAACCTCTCGGCAATGGGAGTATCAAAGGTCTGGCTTCTCAGAAGCAGATTCAAAGCGTAGGCAATGGCTGTCGCCGCTATGATAATAACAATAGATATTTTATTGTCGAATTTCTTTTTTATGAAGAGAAACAGCACCTCGCCCATAAAAAGCGCCGGCAAAAACCACAGCACGTTCATTCCGTACAGACCGACCACATACCAGATATTCACTAGGAGCGTGGAAACCGGAACTACCTTATCGATAAAGAGGCTGTAAAGGACGATCCCTATGTAGATCAGGCTGAACCAGTAATAGGGGACCATAATGCCCTTAAACCGCCTTTTTACGAGCTCCTTCAGGTCCTTTTCCGTATCGTTTCTATAGCGCATGAGCATACCGCTTACGATGAAGAAAAACGGCATATGGAAGGAGAAGATCCATATGCAGAGGTAGAGTATGTAGGGCGAAAAGCCCAGGATCTCTCCCTGCAGGTGCCCTATGAGCACAAGGATCATTGCCACTCCCTTTGCTATGTCAAAATACGACAGTCTTTTTTTCATTATCTTCCAAAATAGCTGTTGATCCCGGCAAGAAGCCCGATCGCGATATTGTTAAGGGCTGCGTCGGAGTGATCTGAAGCTCTGTCTCCCAGCTCTATATCAACGCTGGGAATGGTGGAATAGGAGGTCTGGGTAAGATCGAGCTCCATCGAACCGGTTCCGTGGATCTTACGTCCGGCAGTTTTTAACCCGTTTATGAGGTTTTCTCCGAAAAGATCGCTCATCGGCCAGGTAGACTTAACGGGCTCCATAGACTTATAGGTAAGATTGTTCGGGACCTTGCAGTAAAACGCGCCTTTATTTGAGGTGGTGCTGTCCCAGTGGAGCGCTATATGGCACTGGGCATATCTGTTTGCAAGCACCGTACGCGCCACGTTATCAAGCTGGACATCGGCACTCTCCCGTATCATCAGGACGTTATATCCGCTGTTTAATAAAAGATCCTTTAAGATGATCGCTTCCTTTAATGCAACGGAGGCTTCGCTTACCCCGTCGGTAAAGGTCGTTCCCCCGGAAATCGCCGTGGATTTTACTGAGCCTGCTGCCGTCGTTCCGCCTGTAACCTTGGGGCTACCGTCAGGATGTGAAAATGTTTTCTGGCTTTCTCCTCCCTTTGTCCCGTGTCCGGCGTTAACGCAGACTGTGATCCCATTGGCGGTGGGCAGCTGATTAACGTAAAGCATGGCGGCTCCTGAATGGATAGCGGAATAGGATGCATAGGGCATTGTATTGTCAAGCACCACAGGAATCGCCTGGGCGTTCTGAACGGAGGCAGCAGCTACATTCATCGGACTGCTTACCGCTACGGCAGCTGATACTATTACTGCTGTCATAACTGATTTTACTTTTTTATAGAACTTATTCTTCATGTTTTTTTCGGCTCCGGTCATGCGGGATCTCTCTGAAATGCGATCTTTTGATCTGCTTTAATTACCATTCACGGCCCCAAAGGACGTGAACAGTAACCTGCTTTATGAGCCCCGGACCGGAGGCTTCCTTTCTCCCGGGTTAACGGGTTGATATAGTGAATCCGGTTATCCTCAGTATATATGTATTTCAAAACTAATTCAAGGAAAGGATGAAGGGGTTACATCTGATGACGTACGACAGCATATTCATCATCGCTGCGCCAGTAGGGGCATTCTACCGATCCGCGCTGCAGGATCGCAGCATAGTCGTCCTCGTCCATATTTGCGTCACAGACATATTCGTCATATTCTTCATCATAAACGTAATAACGGCAGTTTTCACAATTCATTTGTAATATCTATTCCTTAAACTCCAGATCTAATACGACCTTTTTCTGTGACAGAGTAAACTTCGTTCTGGTAGCGATAACATCCCCGCAGTAATCCAGAGTCGCCTGAATCTTATCTACCATTTCATTGAGAGCATCGTAGACCACCCTCTCTTCAGTCCCGGCTGTTAAAATAAAGGTATTCGTAGTTGTCTTCATGGCTGTGACTGCCTGCAGCATCTTATTTAATACCAACTGGGTTTCGCTTGTCTCCTGATCCATATCATATAACAGCAGCGGATTACGGGTGGCAACAACATCGATCTCATCAGATAACCGTATCAGGGCGGCCAGATAAGGCAGGCAGACTGTATTTCCGTTTGGAAGCTTATAATCCGCCGGATATTCCTTTTCATCATAAAGATCCGTTTTTCTGTGCCCTCTGGACACCTGCTTTATCGCGAATGTATGCTCCGGCGAAGGAAATTCGAAAAGCTGCGAATATTTTTCAATGAAGAGACCGCTGAATTCATGATGAAAGCTTCTTACAAAATCTGTTTTCGAAGCATTGGGATTATTTTCGAAATATTCCTTTGCGTCCAGCCGGTCCTTAAAAGCTTCATAATCCGATTCACTGATGCCCATCCCCGAGTCATGCAGATAACAGCCCATCAGGAGGATGTAGATCTCGTCTTTATTCAGAATCCCGATCTGACTTGTTCCGATCAGTTTTGCACAGGAATTGACCAGGGTGATGCTGTGAAGGATCGAATGATCGGTGTATTGCGGGAATAGTTGCTTGTATCTTGAAAGAATACCCTTAATGACGAGCAGATTATCCCTGTAATTCCTGTGCAGGGCAGGATCCTGCCTTAACAGGACCTTTTCCAGGAGATAGTCTGTTTCATCCATCAGGTTCATATCCTGTTCCCGGATAGTGATCGAAAGTACATTCAGTCCAAGAAGGTTCTGATAAGTGACCTCATCCGCGATCTGATATACCATCCTGATCCCGATCCTTTCCTCCGGATCACCACCCTGAACAAGCTTTTCCATCTCCATCGGATCGAATGGAATACAGTCATCCCTGAGCCTTAAGAGGATATTGTCTGTTCGGTAGACAGCCCGGATATTCAAAGAATGGGGTTTTTTATCGTGACCAAAGCCATGGGTTATAACATTGCCGGCCATCTCCTCTAGGCACAGGGCGGAATAGTAAGATTCCTTATTTCCGATAAAATGTTCCTTACAGAATTCCTGGATCTGTTCCGAAGCTTTAACTACCTGTTCCATGTTTTCTACACTGATCGCAAGAGTATTTTCCGGACGTACACCGAAGTCCGGTTTGAAGAAACAAAAATCGTCCAGTGTATTCGGCATTCTCTTCAGATATATCAGCCTGTATACCGGTACGGTAAGGATGGTCATGATTATCCCGATAGGTATGGCGATCCATACACCCATGGCTCCATAATACGGCGCCAGGATAATGGCCGGCAGCACCATGGAGATAAAGCCGTCAAATATCGACTGGATATTCACAAACATAAAATGGCCCATTGCCTGCAGAAAGTTGGTATAAACCTGGCAGATCAGGATCAACGGGATACAAAGGGCATATATCATCAGGAGCTCGCAGGTAAGGTTGTATACATTTGAGTCCTTGTTTGGAAAAAAGATCATCGAAACGACAGGTGAGATCGCAAACGCCACTGCAGCGACCGCGCATGAGAGAAGCAGTGCCCTTGTGAAACAGACCTTTAATATCTGCTGCAGGGATACCTTATCCTCTTCTCCGACAAAGACACTGGAAAGCATACGCACCACGGAACCGTTTCCTATACAATAGGCGATAAAGATACCGTTGACCATGTTATATGCCGACATTGCGGACAGTCCGTCCTGCCCTGCCCAGGTAAGCAGAACACGATTTATGACTACCCCTCTTAAGGAAAGACAGAATACAAGGAGCGCACCCGGCAGTCCGATCCGGACAAGCTCTGATGTAAGCTCCCACGGTATCTCTTTATGATTATAATGGAGCTGAGCCTTTGAAGACAGATAATATGGCGCAAGAATAAGAAAATATATGATATTGCTTAAGGAAGTGGATATGGCAAGACCGAAAATGCCCATCTGTAAAACAGCAACCATAAGCACATCAAGGACTAAATTTGAAATGACCATGCCGGCTATACCGATATAGCCTCTTTTACTTTGCCGCTCCATCTGTAAAAAGGAGGCGATCTGCTGACCGAGGAGCATGGGAAGTATGCCTATGGCATACCCTATGATATATGTTACAAGATCCTCCTTTAAGGCATCATCGGCGCCCAGGACCACAGCCAGTACTCTCGGGAAGAGGAAGCTTATCAATGTACAGGCAATGCCTATGATCAAGGTCAGGGTAATGTTCAGTGAGAAAACACCCTCAGTCTTCTTTCTGTCACCCCGCCCCATATATCTCCCGCATAAAACAGCAGAGCCTCCAAGTAATACGGATCCGACTGCATTAAACACATTGACCATGGAATAATACAGACCGATGACGCCGACCGAAGAGGAATCAATAAAACGGCCTGCTATTGTACCGTCAACTATGGAATTAACGGAACCCATTGCAAATATGAGGATCTGAACCGGGAGCATTTTAAAAAACAGCCGGCTGATCAGGTCATTTTCCTTTGTATTATTGAAATTTACTTCCATAAGATATTCCGCTCTTTTGATTCACTGCATATCACGTTTTACTCATTGCTTTCAAACCTTTTAATGATCATAAGCGTTACCTCTTTGGAATCTATTCCAACCTCCACGGAATCGGCCAGGTTTGCCACGATTGAGCGTTCCAGATCCTCCCATGCCTCCTGTGAATATATATCCTCTTCTTTTTTGCGGTTAAGCTCTTTGCGGTATTCTTCGAGGGACCAGGTGGCCTTTTTTTGCTGTGGATTGGAAAAAAATGAACGGACTCTGTTCATAAACCCGCGCTGAGATGCGTTTTCTCCGGAAATGGAAAGGGACATTAGCTTTTCCTGATCGTTAGATGAAAGCTCTATTTTCGAATTCAGGTTGATACGGCATTCCTGATCGTTTCCGTTAAGCCAGAAGGTCATAACAACATCTTCACCTATGAGGGTTTTTGTCATATCCAGTGTTTCCTCACCCAGAAGACGCAGCTTGAATGCATTTTTTTCTCCGAGCCTTATATCAAAGATAAAGTTTTCCATTACCTCATATGCTCTTTTTATATCTTTCTCAATGTTCTTGATCACAACCCGCTCTGATACTCTCTCAACTGCCATATTTTCCTTTCCTCCTTAAATCACCTGAAAGTGCCGACAATGGATTTACAGGATCAGTAAATGATCTGTCCGCCAAAAATGATCTGTTTCGTATAAAATTATAGTATTTTCACTCCCGCACTGTCAAATAATATTGCTCATAACATTCCGACACATCGTTACCATTGTTACCATCCACCGCAGAAGGCGATTTGTATTGTCAAAACCCGTTTATCACGCCTCCAAAGGCCGTAAATATTAACTTCCCATACACGGGAACGATCGCTTAATACACTTAAAGCAGTATGGGATACGCCGATTGTAAAGAAATGCTGCTCTTCGCAGCTGTTAGGATCGGGTGAAAAAGGCCACTCCCGAGGCCGGATAAAAAGGGCCATAGACATGGCAGCTTATTTCTTACAACCTCTTGATCGACCACAAATCCTGTTTTTTTACAGGGTCAAAGCCTTTGAGCGTAGCGTGCCTTGATGCTGTATGAAAACAGGATTACCCTACGCAAAAGAGATTGAAAGAAATTGGCCTTTCTTTCCCGACCTGAAAATGGCCCTTTTTACCCGACCCTGAATGGCCCATCTCACCCGACTCTAACACAGCTACAATATATAATGATTTGAGGGTCAAAAAGTGCTGCGTACCGTTTGACCCTCAGAACATAATACAATTTAAATTTATATTGCCTGTCATCTAATGCTCAAAACCCATAATATTGTGAAACTGTAACTATTATTCTAAGATTTTAAGCGGTTTCCAGCGCAGATAATCTCCGGAAGTCAGATGATAGTTCCGGCCGCGGTACTCTCCGTGGATACTGTCATAGAATCGGCTTTCACCGTGACAATGGGCATATATTACCTGTTCTGCTCCGTATTCCTCCGCCATATCCGTAAAACCGCTGCGTTTCTCCAGGATATTGGTTGGCGGGTAATGCAGGAACATGATATATTTCCGGTATCCCGCGGCCTTCGCCAGTTCGAAGGATTTCCTTAACCGTACAAGCTCCCGTTTTACAAGCTTCTCTGCATGGGCCTCCTCTTCTTCATCCCAGCCCATGATCCGGCCGCGGCTGTCCAGATAGAACGGGCCTTCAAAGGTAAAACCCTTTGTGCCTACAAGAGCATAATCCCGGTATGTTTCATAACTGTCCTGCAGGAAGGTCAGTTCCGGGTTATAAAGTTCATTCAGATACTGCGTTTTCTTTACATCCCAGAACATGTCGTGGTTGCCCCTTGTCAGGATCTTCCGGCCGGGCAGATCACGGATATACTTAAGATCCTGCTCACATTCCGACAGATCTCTCCCCCAGCTGTGATCTCCGACCAAAACAAGGGTATCTTCGTCCGTGATCAGCTTTTCACAGTTTTTTCTGAACTTTTCTTCATGCTTTTTCCATATACGATCACGCAGCTGGGACGGCGCCTTCAGCACCGACTGATAATGCAGATGCAGATCTCCGATCGCATACAGGCTCATTGCAGTTCAAGCCTCATATACACAAGCTCCTGATATCCTGACAGACGGGATCTGAAGCCTCTCGGATTCCTGCCGAATTCTGTAAAACCGGCCTTTTCATACATTTTGACCGCCCGTTCGTTTTCTGCAATCACATTAAGCTCCATTTGCTCGTATCCGGCCAGTTTTGCGCATTCGATACAGGCTTCCGTCAGAGCGCGGCCTATTCCAAGCCCCCAGTATGCCTGATCAACGCTGATCCCGAAATCGGCCCTGTGGCGGACCTTATACTTGTTTCCCATGGCATCTATCCCGGCCAGGCCGGCAACGATGCCGTCAATCTCTGCAAGGATCTCGACTCCGGTGGAGCTTTCTGTCTTCTCCTTAAGAAACTGACCCTCCTCTTCCGGCGTGATATCGTTTTCATCCGTATAGGAGAGCAGATTGTCCGTCTGTTCATGGGTCAGGATGAAATTATTCATAACAGCTTCACCGTCCTGCTCGGTTGCGTTTCTCAGGACACAGATCCTGCCGTCCTTTAATGTGATCGTTTTTCTGTATTCCAAAGAAATCTCCCCCTCACTTTTCAATGTCCTTTACCCTGTATCTAACAAGCTTTTCGAAAGTCGCTCTCTTTTGATATACATCCTTAAATCACTTCACCGTCTGTAATATTAACGCAAAACTTCAAAATTACAAAAGTTTTGCGTTTTGGATCGGATCATTTCTTAATCCTGAGCTTCTTCTGTTTCCTTACTCATTATTTTGACACCGGTCATTATGCTGATTATCATACCTGTTATAAGAATAACAACTGATATGACAATTACAATATCAGCGTTTTCGAACAGTGACAATCCGGCAAGCGCAGTCAAACCGCTTACAGCAGGCGCGATCGCTACAACGCGCAATACCCTGGCAAATTTCTTTGCATATTCTTTTTTGTTACTGACCTTAGCAGCATAATTACGGGGTATCATATCGAAGTTGCCTGCAACTAATGCTGCGTACAGAAGCAACATCCCCGAAAAAACAAACATCAGTATAGAAAACGCGTATTCCATTATAAAAACTCCTTATTTGTGCGTCAAAATCATATAAGATGATTTCAAAGTCAAAATGTGCTTTAACACCTTTGTGATGCAAGATATAGTGATTGAGCTTGCTCTAAATCATTATACCTGGTACACCGAATTATAATTAACTGGCACATTCACTTGTCTGATTGTCCATACGCTGCGTTATCGTCGGTTGTCTGAGCGACGATTTTGCTGGCAAAATCACCGCAAACCCGCATCAACTTCCTCCTCTGCCTTGCGTATAAATAATCATCCTGCGTGAATGTACCAGAAATTAATTATTCGGTGTAATATTACCACAAAATATCATGAAGTGCATTTGATCCTGACATCATAATATTCGTTTCTCTTTCAAGTTCATGAAGAAATTGTTCCATAAATCTGTGACGATCTTCTGCTATCTTCCTTGCTTCATCTGTGTTCATCATATCTTTTAGCAAAAGAAGCTTATCATGGAAGTGTTCCACGCAAGAATCCATATCCCTTCCGATTTTCCCGCCATATGCAAAAGTGCGGGCAATGCCTATCGCCCCTATCGCATCCAGTCGGTCGGCATCCTGTACGATCTTTCCTTCGAGGGTATCAGGGCTTTTTCCTTTGTTTTTGCTAAATGATACTGCATTAACAATACTACAGATCAACTCTGTCCTTCCTTTATCCAGACCCTGTCCTTCCAGGAAATTTCTGGCATTTGCATTATTCTCAGTCTGAAAAAGCTTATGATCATCAACATCATGCAGCAACGCAGCCAAAGAAACCAGTTCTATATCACATTCTTCATAATGTCCTGCGATACTTACAGCATTATGATAAACGCGTAATGTATGATCTACGCCATGCCCGTCCGCTTTATCCCGGAACATCTCCTCTATGTATTCTTTTGCACTGTTAATGATCGAAATATTACTCATTTATTAAAGGCAGTTTTAGTCCTGCAATATTTGACTCACGAACGACAGTCTAACTGACTATTCATGTTCACGATTTTTATGATTCTGCTTAAATCAGGCGTTTTAAATAATGCCCGTCATTTTTAATAATGCCCTGGTTTTATAAAACTCTGGAACACAAAATATTAATTAAACGGATAATTTATTCGTTTATAAAATTATAGGAGGCTTTACGCCTCCTATAATCTTATAAAACTACGTCCACGAGAGGATTCGAACCTCCGACCTACCGCTTAGGAGGCGGTCGCTCTATCCTGCTGAGCTACGCAGACATCTTATACATTATAGCCTTCTTTTAGTTTATAGTCAAATACCAATTTGCATCTTTTAGCCCTTATCATTATTCAATCGCCATTTCATTTATACTTTTACTTTCCTGCAAATTATAGTATCCATACAATGATAATGCGGTATTCCACCACTGTTATCTTCAAAAATCACTTCATCTATCCGTTCGAACTTCCAATTGGCAAAATATGTGAAAAGCTCACCGGATCTCCACATCTTCTCCTCTATATCCCAGTCCGGTGGAAGCTCAAGGAAAGGCTTTTCAACAAAAACGTTGATATATACGATCCCACCGGGTTTAGTGATATTCTCCAGTTTTCTGAAAAAATCCTGCTTGTTCTCATCGAAAAGATACTGTACGGTTCCCGTTGAATAGACAATATCAAACTGTTTATCCGTCACAAACTCATTAATATCATCTACATATGCATCTACTTTTACACCCCTGTCATCTGCCAGCTTATTGGTCTTTCTTATACCATTCTCTGTCAGATCAAATGCCGTCACAGAATATCCCTGCTCCGCCATATATACAGCATCTTTGCCCTCACCGCATCCAATATCGAGTACAGTTTTCCCGGGCGAAAACGGACAGAGCTTTATTAATTCATCAAGAAAGTCTCCGGGCTCGACCCCCCAATAGTAATCTTCGCCTTTATACCAGTTCTCATAGTTTGTTCTTATGTTCATATTATCCTATGATGCGTAGCTATTTCCCATTCTTATATGCTATAGCATCAATCTGGAATCTGATACCTTCTCTTATAAAATCAGTTGTAAAAGCTTTTCTTGCCGGATATTTTCCTGCAAATCTCTCTTTCAACACCGGTGCCAGATAATTCAAGTCGTTTATATCTTTAAACAGACAATCCATTTTTACTACTGACTCCAATGTTAATCCTGACAATTTTAAACGTTCTTCCAATACATCGATCGCTCCATGGATCTGTTCTTCAATAGACTTTCCTTCATTTCCCATGCAGTATCCCACAAAAACATAATCACCTGCCTCTATGATCGTGGAATCCGCCCAGAAATCATCTACTTCAATCCTTTTAATCTCTGACATCCTCTTTCTTATTTTTCTCCTGATATTCAAATATCAACTCATTCGTCCCTTTCCTTTCAACAGGTCCAAGAACAGCATAATCAAGCTCCGGCCTTGATAAAAGTTCATACAGGCTAACACCGGATGAAATAGAATTGCTGCTATTTTTTCAAGCAATAAAGATCACTTATTATTGTTCTGAAATTATTAATCCTATCCAATATACCTTATTCACCATAAACAGAAATTCCTAAACTTCTTCATTGTCCGCTTTAGTATTTTCAA
>JAEEGL015800757.1_pt1 | contig 11036 bp, 12 predicted proteins | sample 9134231 | NCBI WGS metagenome assembly JAEEGL01 (sample SAMN16246548, study PRJNA631951) | gut metagenome | biome: gut microbiome; feature: rumen; material: fiber-attached | host: Bos | place: Iran: Karaj | collected 2018-10
AAACTCTTCGCCCGGCCATAGAACCGTGCCGTTCACTTTGGCCGCCGCCAGGCGGACATTGCTGCATCTGTTTTCTCCGGAATTATTGTATTTTGTGGTTACGGCACCGAGCAGATCCCGGAACAGCATTTCCTGAATAGCCGCCTTGGTCGTCTCCGGCTTTGTTATTGTTACCGGAATGCTGACCCATTTCGCACTCGGAGAGTTTTCCCAAAGCTCTTTCGCCGCATCAACATCAAACCAGTATCCGGTGCTTTCACTTACGATGGTATGGTACTGATCATCCATCATATAGGCGTTATGCATCTCTGCATAGATTTCATCATAGATTGCCTGAAAATCCGGAGTAACCATCTCATCCTTAAAAACAGCAAAGGAGATCTCCTCTTTCTCCTGCTCCAGGGCATTTACTATTTCATCAAACAGGAGATCACGGTTCAATTTCAGTCCGCTCTGTCCCTTAAAGACCTTCAGTTCGGCAGCCTCTTTGTCAAAAATATAGTCTTCCGCAGGGAGAATATTATCCAGCCGTTCCTGAAGGAGATCCATCTGCTGTTCCAGATAAGAAGTATTGAGCATCGTGCTGAGCTTATGTACGTCCACCGGCTGCTTTTGGCAGATCATGTAGTTTTCAAACTGTTTCAGGGGATCATTGTCCCTGCCGTAGTGAGAGGCAGCGTGTACTGCACTCTCCGCATCAATAATAACGCCGGCTTCCACAGGGTCAATCTCCACGGAAGTGTCTCCGTAACTTTTGATCAGCAGTTTCCTTTCAATGTGCTCATTCCATCCGTTCTTTTCCAGCTCCGCCAGAGCCTCTTCCTGCGTCAATCCTCCCAATGATATTGTATCAACATATACATTCGGAAAAATTCTGCTGTTGAATACTGTTGCTCCCAAAGCTATTATGGAAGTTCCGGCAGCAAGAAGTAAAACAGCCAAAAATGCCGTCATCCATTTGAGTCCGTATCCAGTTTTCCTTCCGGTGGATCTCTTCATCCGGCTGTTTACTGTCCTCTCTTTGTTTTTTGTTTGTACTTCCAGGCCATCGGAAAAATATTCAGATCCGTCAGCACCCGTTTCCCGACACGTTTCGGTTCCTGCAGCGTTCTGTAAAGCCATTCCAGCCCGTTGTCAACCATCCATTTCGGTGCGCGTTTTTTATTGCCCGCGAGGAAGTCGATCGTTGCACCGGCATTGATCGTAACCGGAATCTGATATTGCTGCATATTGTTATAGCTGTAGATTTCCTGCTTCGGAGAACCGAGTCCAAGGATCAGAATATCTGCATTGGACTCCCTCAGCATGGTATTTACTTTTTTCACTTCTTCCGGATCCTTTTCAAATCCATAGGGCGGAGAGAAAGTCCCCGCAATACGGATGCCCGGATATGCTTTCTTCAGATTCTCGGCAGCTGCCTGTGCAACACCCGGGGCTGCCCCAAGGAGGAAGACGCTATACCCTTTCTCCGCCGCTCTTCTGCATAACTCGGGTGTGAAAGAAGAACCGTTAATTTTTTCTTTCAGCGGTGTTTTATACCATTTTGCGAACCATAAAAGCGGATGCCCGTCTGCAAGAAGGAGCTCTGCTCCATCCCATACAGGCTTAAGCTCGGGATTCTTTTCAATCTGAACAATATGATCACAGTTCGGTGTAATGATATTGCCGATTTTCCGGGAGTCTATCCAGTCATCAATATAATCCAGTGCCTCTTCTGCCGATATATTGTCCAGGTATATATTCATAAACGATATTCTGTTTTTTGGCACTTCCGTAACCTCCGCTGACTGTCAGCTGTTTCGCATCAGATACGCTTCTGTTTCGGCAGCATCTGTCTGTATTTGAACGGACAGGGCCTGCAGATCCGCAAACTTTCTTTCCGGCCGAATAAAACCGTAAAAATCTACCCTGACTGCCTTCCCGTAAAGATCATCGCTGAAATGAAGTATATAACTCTCCGCACTGACCTTGTCATCCGTGCTGAATGTCGGTCTGACTCCGATGTTGGTTGCCGCCATAAATTCATTTCCATTCTGAAGAACAACCTTTGTTGCATATACTCCGTATCGCGGAATTACCACACCGTCCGGGAAGTTCATGTTGATCGTCGGCGCATGCATCTGTCTCCCGATATGAAAGCCGCTGTGAACTTTTCCGGAAAGGCAATACGGATGCCCGAGAAATCTGTTTGCTTCTTCGATATCGCCGCGCTCAATAAGAGACCGGATCAGTGTGGAAGAAACTACTGTTCCGTCGAGCCTGACAGCGTCAATGATTTCGCACTCAAGCCCGTTTTGCTGACAGTATAGCTGCAGTTTTTCAGGAGTCCCCTCTCCGTCTTTTCCGAAAGTAAAATCGTACCCTACCACAAAGCAGCGGATATTGAATTGTTCGGCAGAGAAAGAAATAAACTGATCCCAGGGCATATTCATCAGGTCCCTGTTAAAGCGAAGAAAGAAAACTTCCTCTATGCCAAAGCAGCGTTCTATCAGATTTTTTCTACTCTCTGAATCTCCGATCAGCTTTACGGTCTGATGAAAAATGAGATCATCCGGATGTGTATCAAAGCTCAGGACGGCAGGTCTGGCACCGATTTCCAAAGCTTTCTGTTTTGCTTTTTCCAGCAATGCCGCATGCCCGATATGAACGCCGTCAAAGAAGCCGACTGCCATCACCCGTCTGCCGTCTGTCATTTGTCTCCCTCAAAAAATCCTTTTTCCTTTTTAAGCCATCCGTTCTGTACCTGACCGAGCATCAGGAACTTTCCGTCTGATGAATATACACGGTATTTCCCGTCTGCTGTATTTATCGGAACGGCAGCCCCGCAAGAAAGCTTTTTCCGCTCTCCGTCATCAGCTGTTATTGCTTCAAACTGCGAAAAGGCGTTATCCACCGGAATCATCCATTTCAGGATAGTCTCAGTATCCGCTTCTGACAGCTCGCTGACAGTATGCGCCATTTCAACCGTGAAATCGCCTGAAGACACTCTCCTGAGCTTTGACATGCATCCGCCGCATCCCAGCATAGCTCCGATATCATGGCAAAGCGTCCTGACATAGGTTCCTGCCGAGCAGTAGATATCAAGAATATAATCATCATCTTCAATGCCGACAATGGAAAGCGAAGAAACGGTAATGGTTCTGGCCTCCCGTTCAACTGTTCCGCCGCGTCTTGCAATTTCATACAGTTTCTGGCCGTGTCGCTTAATAGCGGAGAACATCGGCGGAATTTGCTGAATCGTTCCTGTAAAGCTCTCCGCTGCCTTCTGAACATCACTCAGCGCCACGTTGCTTTGAACTTCTCTGACAATGTTCCCGGTAATATCCTGTGTATCCGTTTCAATGCCAAGGCGAAGATGCGCGATATATCTTTTATCATGCTTCATGAGGTAGTCGGATGCCTTTGTTGCACTGCCAACCATAACAATCAGCAGACCGGTCGCAAGCGGATCAAGTGTTCCGGCATGCCCGACTCTTTTCTCGCCCAGTACTCCTCTGAGCTTTGCAACGACGTCGCTGCTTGTCCAGTCCTGTTCCTTATCTACCGGAAGGATGCCTGTCATGAATAAACCTCATCTACAACAGCAAGTATCAGTTCTCTGGCTTTCTGAGGATTTGCCTCTATTGTGCAGCCGGCAGCCATTGCATGGCCTCCGCCTCCGAAAAAGGTACAGATTTCAATTGCCGAAACAGCACTGGATGTCCTGACAGATATCTTGCTGAACCCGTTGTTCTTTTCCCTTATTGTTATGCCTACGGCAGTCCCCTCAATTCTTCCCGGGAGAGAGGCAAGATCATCACAGTCTTCTTCTGTCGCTCCGCACTCCTGCATCATATTCTGCGTGATGGTAGCCACCACGACGCTGCCGTCTCTGTGGAAAAACAGAGAAGAGTAGATCTTGCCCTCCAGCAGAACTCTCGCTTTGCTGACCCTTCGGAAGAAAACGAGATTCAGCCCTGTACCATCTGCCCCATAACGGAGCAGTTTTGAAACGGCTGCGTGCGTAGCTGCATCAGTATTCGCATATTGAAAACAGCCGGTATCTGTTGAAATGGCAATATACAGCAGGTCCGCTTCCTCTTTTGTCAGCCCGTGATGCATGTTCTCAATAATTGTCAGAATGATTTCTCCGCAGGCAGACTTTTCCGGACAGATCAGATTAACCTTTCCGAACGCGGAATTTGTCGGATGATGATCGATACAGCAATCAATCGTGCCTGCAAAGCCCTCTGCCAGCATATCCGGGGAAGCCACATCTACAGAAATAATACTGCATGCACCATAATCATCAGCAGCAAAATACGCTGCTGTATATTTTCGGTATTTTTCCGTAACCTGTGGATTTAAATATAAGAATGCTGTTTTTCCGGCTCTGCGCAATGCACTGCAGAGTGCCGCAGCACTGCCCATAGTATCTCCATCCGGGTTTTTATGCGTCAGAATCAGATAATTGTTGTGTGTAAGCAGGTACTGTGTAGCAGCACTTGCATAATTGCTGTTAATCGTTTTCTTTTTCGTCATGAGAAATATTCATTTTTTCCAGAATCTCATTGATATGAGCACTGTAGGCAATGCTCCTGTCAATTTCAAAGACCAGCTCCGGCGTATAGCGCAGATTCATACTTCTCGCCAGTTCTCTTCTCAGCCATGGGCCGGCTGACTTGAGCCCCTTCTTAAACTCCTTTTCATCTTCCAAATCCAGAACGGAAAGCCAGATTTTGGAATACCGCAAGTCCCCGGTTGTCTCAACCCGAGTAACACTGATCATTTTACCGGATATTCTCGGATCCTTAACATTTCTGAGCAGGGAAGAAAGAACAAACTGGATATCGTCGTTTGTTCTTGCTAATTTATTGGATGCCATCTTTACCCCTTTTACTGAGCAATCTGCTCCATCACGAAGCACTCAATGATATCCCCGACTTTGATATCATTGAATTTTTCAACCTGCATACCGCACTCATAACCGGCTGCAACTTCCTTCACGTCATCCTTAAAGCGGCGGAGAGATGCCAGTTCTCCCTCATGTACAACAATGTTATCCCGCAGAATGCGGACTTTGCAGCCTCTCTGTATCTTTCCGTCTGTACAGTAACAGCCGCACACAGTACCCACTTTGGACACCTTGTAGGTTTCGCGGACCTCGGCATGGCCGATAATGTTTTCTTTATATTTCGGGGCGAGCATACCCTTCATTGCTGCTTCGATCTCATTGATGCAGTCATAAATAACACGATAAAGACGAATATCGACATCATTTCTGGTCGCGTATTCTTTCGCGGAAGCATCCGGACGTACATTAAAACCGACAATTATTGCCCCCGATGTAGCAGCCAGCATAACATCACTCTCATTTACAGCACCGACAGCGCTGTGAATTACTTTTACGCGTACTTCATCATTGGAGATTTTTTCCAGAGAGCTCTTAACTGCTTCCGCCGACCCCTGAACATCTGCTTTTACGATGATATTCAGAGTCTTCATCTCACCTGCCTGTATCTGACTGAACAGATCATCCAGGCTGACTTTCCGATTGCCTCCGAGTGCATTGTTCGCAATTGCCACTCGCCGTTCCTCTGCCAGTTCCCTGGCCATTCGTTCATCAGCAACTGCGTTGAACACATCTCCTGCGCTGGGAACCTCGGAGATACCGGAAATCTCAACAGGTGTTGACGGCCCCGCGCTGGTGACATGGCGGCCTTTATCGTCTATCATCGTACGTACACGGCCTACAGCTGTTCCTGCGATGATGATATCTCCCTGTTTCAGTGTTCCGTTCTGAACAAGAACCGTCATGATCGGTCCTCTGCCCTTGTCGAGTCTTGCTTCGATAACTGTTCCGCGTGCCGCACGATTCGGATTTGCTTTCAGTTCCTGAACCTCGGCAAGTATAGTTAGATTCTCGAGCAGATTGTCAATCCCCATACCGGTCTTGGCGGAAATCGGGCAAACGATCGTATCGCCGCCCCACTCTTCCGACACGAGGTCGTATTCCGTCAGCTGCTGTTTGATCCGTTCGGGATTTGCACCGGTAACATCCATTTTGTTTATCGCCACTACAACGGGGATGTTTGCTGCCTTGGCATGATTGATGCTCTCCACGGTCTGCGGCATAATGCCGTCGTCCGCAGCAACCACCAGAATGGCTATGTCCGTCACCATTGCCCCGCGGGCGCGCATAGATGTAAACGCTTCATGTCCCGGTGTATCCAGGAAAGTAATCGGTTTCCCGTCTATCTCCACGGTATAGGCACCGATTGCCTGCGTGATTCCTCCTGCCTCTCCGGAAGCGACATTTGCATGGCGTATATAGTCCAGAAGGGATGTTTTTCCATGGTCAACATGTCCCATGACGACGACGACCGGAGCTCTCGGAACAAGATCTTCCGCTTTGTCTTCGCTGACATCGATCAGCTGTTCCTCAACGGTAACGATAACTTCCTTTTCTACTTTGCAGCCCATTTCCATGGCGACCAAAGCGGCTGTATCATAGTCGATAACATCCGAAACCGAGGCGAAGGTGCCCATCTTCATCAGGCATTTTATTACTTCCGAAGCAGTCTTTTTCATTCTGGAAGCAAGTTCGCCGACTGCGATCTCATCCGGAATCTGAACCTTGACCGGCTGCTTCTTTGCAATCTCCAGATGCAGACGGTTCATCTTATCGCGTTCTTCCTGCCGGCGTTTGGCTGAAGCGGCCGCCTGCGTGTTGGAGCGCTGTTTGTTCTTGTTCTGGATTTTTTCTTTATTTCCGCGGCGCATATTGGAAGGATTTGCCTTGTTGTCTCCCAACGTCTCGTATTTCTCATTGTATTTGTCAATATTGACTGCCGAACCGCCGCGGGTATCCACCACACGTTTCTCTGCAACCTGTCGCGGCGTAAATGGTTTATTCTGTTTCTGTTTTGCGGGGGCAGCTTTTGCAGCCGCTGGAGCTGAAGAAGCAGTTTGCTGTGCAGGAGCTTTTTCTCCTTTGGCAGCAGGCTGTTTTTCTTTCTGCTCATTCTTCCCTTTAGCGGGCTTTTCTTTGCTCTCCTCATTCCCTGAGGAAACAGACTCTCCGGGAGCAGGTTCCTTATTTGCCGTGCTGAATATTTCTTCCAGCGTATACTGATTGCGCTGTGTCATTACCTCAAATATAATATCCAGCTCTTCATTAGACAAAACCTGCATATGGTTTTTGGGTGCTGTAAAGAACTCTGCCATAATGGCGCTGATTTCCTTATTGGAAACTCCAAAATCCTTTGCGACTTCCCCTATTCTGTATTTTAAAACTAATGCCATTCTTTACTCCTCCCCTGCTGACTTCTTCTTCGTCTTTAAACCTGGCTTCTCTCTTTTCCTGCGTTCCCGTTTCTCAAATCTCCTGTTAATGCTTTCTTTCTCGGTTTCATACTTTCCGGGATTCTGTTCTGCAAGCATATCTGTCATCGCTTTGGCAAACCCCAGATCTGTTACTGCTGCTATCCGGCAGTTTGAGAGTCCGACAGCATTCGAAAGCACATCCGTCTGATATGGAAGTTCAATAATTTGCACATGCCTGTTTCCGGCTGCGCGAACTGCATATTCCCGGACACGGTCTCCTGTATCCGAGGGTATCATCAGGATCTTGACTCTTCCCTGTTGTATGGCTTCTGATACCCTGTCTTCTCCTATGACCAGCGCAGAAGCCCTTCTCATTATTCCGATCAATCCAAGAACCCGGTCTGTCAAGCATTGTCCTCCAGCTCTGCCCGAAGGCATTCATATACATTTTGCGGCACCGGAACGCCGAATGCCCGTTCCAGCGCTTTGGATTTCACCGATTTTTCCAGACACTTCACGCTGCAGAAATAGGCACCTCTTCCGGAAGCCTTTCCCTTCAGGTCCGGTTGGATAGTCCCGTCTGTCATTCTGACAACGCGAAGAAGCTCACTCTTTGGCTTCATCTCTCTGCATCCGAGGCACTGCCTCATCGGAATCTTTTTCTCTGCCATCCCCTGTATTCCTCCGGGAACGGATTAGGATTCACTTACAGGTTTAATATCGATTTTGTAGTTTGTAAGCTTCGCCGCGAGTCTTGCATTCTGCCCTTCTTTTCCGATCGCGAGCGACAGCTGATCATCCGGAACAATAACTCTGCAGCCCTTTCCGTCTTCAGACATTGTTACGCTGACGACTTCGGAAGGAGACAGTGCTGCCTTGATATAGGTCTCAGGATCGTCACTGTACTTGATAATATCTATCTTTTCGCCGCCAAGTTCATTGACGATATTGGCTACTCTTCCGCCCTTCGGCCCGACGCAGGATCCAATAGGATCAACGTCCGGGTTTTCGGAACGGACTGCCATCTTGGTTCTGCTTCCTGCTTCTCTCGCAATAGACATAATTTCGACTGTCCCGTCAGCAATTTCCGGAACTTCCAGTTCAAAAAGACGTTTTACGAGGCCGGGGTGTGTTCTGCTGATCAGCACCTGAGGTCCGCGTGTTGTATTTCTGACCTCTACCACATAAACCTTCAGTCGGTCTCCCTCTTTCAGCACTTCGTTCTTGATCCGTTCATTCGGCGCCAGGCTCGCTTCTGTGTATTCACTGCTTGATGCAATCCGTATAGATGCGCCGCCTGTTCTCGGATCAATCCTCGAAACAACTCCGGTAAGGATCTCATGTTCCTTGGAGGTGAACTCCTCATAAATGATTCCGCGCTCTGCTTCCCGGATTCCCTGAATAATAACCTGCTTGGCAGCCTGGGCGGCAATTCTTCCGAATTTCTTGGTTTCGACCGGAATGGAAATCACGTCTCCGGTTTTTGCCCTCTTTGAGATTTTTTTTGCTGCTTCTGTCTGGATCTCATGAGACGGATCTTCTACTTCCTCAACAACGAGTTTTTTGACATGCATCTCAATCTGCTTTTTGTCTTCATCCAGAATGATCTCTACGTTATCCTCACATTCCGGATTGTCCCGGCGAAAAGCAGCAAGCATCGCCTGTCTGATCTTCTCGTACATATAGGTTCTGGGAATTCCCTTTTCTTTTTCAATGTCTTCAATTGCTTCAAAAAACTCTGCGTTCATGATTCTCTCCTTAAATTGATACGTGCAGTCTTACATGCGCTGCATCCTGCTTTGAAAAATTGAAATCTTTATTATTAGAAGAAATAATCAGATTGCCGTCCGAATACTCTTTCAATACTCCGACGAACAGCTTTTGCCCTTCAATCTGGCGATAAGTCCTGACTTCCACTTCGTGTCCGATGAACTTTTCAAAATCAGACGGTCTTTTCAGTTCCCGGTCAGCTCCGGCAGATGCCACTTCAAAAATATAGCTGTCAGGAACCGGATCCGCTTCATCGAGCACTTTATCCAGCTTCCGGCTGATCCTTTCGCAATCCTCTATTGATACCCCGCCTTCTTTGTCAATATAAACTCTGAGGTACCAGGAGCCCGCTTCCTTTATATATTCCACATCCCATAGAGAGCATCCTTCTGATTCAACAGGATCCTTCGCAAGCTGTGAAACAATATCTGTTATCCTGCTCATATTCTTTTCGCTTTCTGTCCTGATTTGATTAGTTCCGAAAAAAGAGAGGGCCACAACCCTCTCTTAACACTAACTGTATAAATTATACCATTATAACAACCATAATGCAAGAATTTTTTTCAAAACAGAGCACTTTTTTACTCAGTCTTTAAAATCAGGACTATAGTGTTTATAGAATTCCTCATAGCAAATATCATTCTCTTTAATGAATTTTGCCACCTCAACTCCGACGTATCTGTAATGCCACGGTTCATCCCATCCGGTACGAAGACACTTTTTGGACGGGTACCTCTGGATGAATCCATATTCCCAGGAATGTTCCTCCAGCCATGTTCGGAACTCTTCATCCATATAGGAATAGGAACCGAGTCTGTCGCGTTCCCTGTCCCAGATATCTACGGCAAGTCCCAGCTGATGTTCACTTGCCCCGGGAGCTGCAGTGTACTTCTTTGCTTTTTCTGCGGCAAGCTGATAGGCATTATATACTTCCGTTCCTTCTTCTGTACCGTATTTATCATAGTCAGCATTGGTATAGCCCATTTCCATAAAGATTCCAAATGCCTTTGTATTATACAGCTGGCTCTGATAGGAGTAGGTTCTGTAGGAACTTGCAATATAAGGGGTAAAGCCAAGTGCTTCCATATCCTGCAGCATTTTATCCAGATACGGTTTTGCAGCTGCATCAAAATACTGATATTTTGTCCCGTAAATAGGTACCAGTTTCCCGTTTTCGTCTATCGCAAGGTCAGGTTCAAATGCAGAAGCGAGCAGATTATCGGCATTTACCATGGAATACTGGCGGAGAGTAATATCGACATCCGGCCAGATCAGTCCGTCATCGATTTCCTCTGACTCTGCATTGGGATCAGCATATGAAACCAGATCTGTTCCCGCATATACGTTCTCATATCCGCCGAAAATAACTTTTTCCTCAACATTCTCACTTCTTGCGAGCACAATAGTATAGAGAGACACGCCAAGGCAAGCCATTGCCACCAGCCATATGATTCGTTTTATCAATTGCTTTCCTCCTCTCTGACCGATTTAAAAAACGTACTGAGCAGTTCTCCGCATTTCTTTTCCATAACATTTCCGTAAACAACTGCTTTATCCGGAAAGTGTTCGGAAAATAAATCAATCACACTGCCGCATGCGCCTTTAACAGGATCTTTCGCTCCATAAACCAGTCGTTGGATTCTGGAATTCATAATTGCTCCGACACACATAGGGCACGGCTCAAGCGTTACATACAGTGTACACCCTTTCAGATGCCAGTACCCGACAGCCTTGCTGGCTTCCCGTATTGCTTCAATTTCTGCATGTGCCGTTGCATCCATGGTTTCCCGGCTTCGATTGCTGCTTCGGGCAATGATGCAGCCTTTTGAATCCGTTATAACGCAGCCGACCGGAACCTCGCCTCTCTCTGCTGCTTCCTCCGCAGCAAACAGTGCCTCCTGCATGAAGGCCTCCCGTTCCGGTACACTCTGCTCATTCATTTTTTAACACTTCCGTCTGCA
>JAEEGL016013369.1_pt1 | contig 11036 bp, 7 predicted proteins | sample 9134231 | NCBI WGS metagenome assembly JAEEGL01 (sample SAMN16246548, study PRJNA631951) | gut metagenome | biome: gut microbiome; feature: rumen; material: fiber-attached | host: Bos | place: Iran: Karaj | collected 2018-10
CTATTTTTGGCAGGAGGAATGTAGAAAACGGACGTTCAAAAATGTGGTGTACTGCTATTGGGCTTTGTCGGAAATATCGGCAAGACTGCCTAAAGATGTGGATTTCATCTGCCAGCATCGGGAAGACTGCGGCGTATTTCTGACAAAAGAAACACCGTCACAATATCCATCTATTGATAGAGATGAGTTCTTAAAAAGGAAGGCTGTGCTTATGGTTCGTAAAGAACAAAACAGCAGAAGTACACAGAAGCAGAAGCAAAGGAATTATGAATACATAATGGATTACTGTTGTTTGAATGAAAGATACTCAATGCAGGAATTCCTCAGAATGTGCAATAGTGATATCATCAAACTCCAAAACCTGACTCAAATCATCAAAAGCCGACTGGGTGCTTATGCGGAGGAAGTGACAATCGTTTTCAACACGAACAGCATCTCCATCTTTTTTATGAAGAACCGTGAACAGCATTGGACAAGGGAGTGCTTCCTTCAATTCCCATACCATACAAACCTATACTTCCTAAAGGATATCGATGTCTTTATGGAAAAGTCAAAGGAACTTGTTAGTGTATTTGATAATAGTTGGGATATAGAAACAACCGTAGGATTATTGGCAAAATGGAATTCTTAAAAACATGGCAATCCAAATTCCAGACCTGCACCGAGGTTTGGGAAGAGTGCAACGAAAGGGCGATGGCCAACAGGCTGAATCTGGAACAGGAGGCACAGTTGGCCACCCTTATCCGTGAGCGCAACCACATCTATCAGGAAGTTAAACTATTGGAGAGAAATAAAGCAACTTACAAAGAAGCCTTTATCATGGAACGTGACCGTCTGTTCCCTCTTGAGGAGGAAATCAAACTCTTATGGCAGGAGAATGGCTACAGTGATATGCTGGTGAGAAAGGATAGGTACGTCGGATTAAAATCACTGGATGGCTGTATGGCATTGCCTGCTATTTACGAGGACATCTGTCTGACCTATGATGATTGGGTGTTCTTCTACCAATGGCTCTTTGTAGTGAAGAAAAATGGGAAATGGGGCTTGGTTGATTGCAGTCAAAAGGTGTTTATTCCTTTCGAGTACGATAGGTTATTCAGAAGACCAGGAAACACAGACCGCTACATTCTCATCAAGGATGGAAAACAGGGTGTGGCAGATATAAACCATCCCAAACATGCGGCAGATATCGTTGTTCCAGTTGAGATGGATGCTGTCTATGATGTGCCGGGATGGGATTTGTCGCTATTCACAAAAAATGAGAAATGGGGATGGTGGTTCCCTGATTGTGGTGGCTATTACGAAAACTACTGTGCCCCTGAATTCGACGAGGTTTTCGTTCAACCCATAGAAGAAGTTTGGCAAATGGAGGATGACGAGGACGAGGTCTTCACTGTCAGAAAAGGAAATAAGTACTACGACATCCTATACTGGACGATCAAATAGAAAGATATGTTATGTATGATGCTATATCGTTACGATACTAATCACGTCAAAAAATGTAGTAGAAACCATAAAAGCAAATGAAATGAAATCAAAAATTGGCGCAATGATTGGTGCTATAGCCGGTGACATCATCGGTTCGGCCTATGAGTTCAGAGGTGTAGATGAGCAACACTTCAAATTCTTTGACCGCAACTGCAGATACACCGACGATACGGTACTGACAATAGCCGTTGCCGACTGGCTCTGCCATCCAGGAAGCAACTTGCAGGATTTTCTCCTGCAATATGGAAGAAAGTATAATTGGGTGGGATATGGTGGCATGTTCCTACGATGGCTCCGCTCTAGCACCCCCAGACCTTATAACTCTCTAGGGAACGGCTCAGCGATGCGCGTGAGCGCAGTGCCCTGTTGGGCGAACACCATCGAGGAAGCGGTGAAGTTGGCTAAAGAGAGCGCCATACCGACACACAACCACCCCGAAGGTATTAAGGGGGCACAGGCCGTCGCCGTGGCAGCCTTGATGGCCAGACAAGGAATGACCAAAGAACAAATCAAGGAACAACTACAGGAACTGTTCGACTATGACCTTAACCGCTCATATCTGGACCTTTACAACTCCGAGTATGTCTTTGATGTGACATGCCAAGGAACGGTTCCTGCTGCGCTCATCAGTTTCTTCGAGAGCGAAAACTATGAGGACTGTATCTTCAAGGCTGTCCTGACCAACAAGGATACGGACACGGCGGCAGCGGTGGCTGGGGCCGTCGCCGGTGCTTTCTACGGAGTCCCTGATACGGTAAAGGAAAAGGCTATGACTTATTTGCCGGAGGAACTACTTGATATCATTAAATTATTTGAAAACACCTTAAACCAAAAGAAATGACGATGATTACTGATCAGAAAGAATTTCAAAAAGAGTTTGTGAATGTAGAAAGCGTCCACTTTACAACAGACGGGAACAAGAAAGTAAGCATGTTCATCAACTACCAGACGAACATCACTGAAGAATTTATCCTCAATGCCAATCTCTATGAGAAGAACAATAAGGGTGATTGGAAATTCCTTTCAAGTGAAGTCATGTTCGTCAGTTATAATCAAGGTTGTATAACATGGGAATGGGATGCATTGTGCAACTTGAAGTCTAAATCTGAAAATGAAGTGCACCTTCAACTTAGAATCGCTAAGCTACCAAATGACGAATCCATATCAGGAGAGGAATGGTACAAATATGAACAGATTATCTATATTTCCGAACATTTCATCAAGATGTATTACGAGCGCCACATCTTTGGAAAGAACAAGTTGGAGATAAGATAATATTTATCGACGTGATAGTTGATTTGCAAACCTCTTGACAAAACGAGAAGACAAATGATGAACCCTATAAATGTGAATACATGGGGTAGCAAACGGCATGACAATGCCTTATAAACCAAGTTCTTCTTGTGGGTGTGACGGGTATAGTTATAATACCATTGAAGGCGTAATCTCAATGACTACGCCTTCATTCTTTACACATGATTGTCACACCATATTTATTTTACATTTTTTCGGATGAATTTCAACTCGCCAACTTCTGCCTTAAATCCCTTATCCTCGACTCAAATCCCTTGCAGTGAACAGAATCTGGAAGCTTGAGATAGTAATAGTCATAATGGTGCATGAACTCATGAAGAAGGGTGTTGATGAAAGTCCTGATGTCACAAGGGACCTTAAGATGCCTGTCGTTCCAGAGGTCGATGTTTTTGTTGCAATATAACCCCATCTTAGTACCTCCAACGGCAATGTCGTATGAAAGGCCATACACAAAGATTTTGCAACGTGGAATCTCATATTTGTCACAAAGGTAGTCGACAAGGACTTGCGCGGCCTTTCTCCTTGGTTCCACCTTGCTTCCGCTGTGGAGGAGAGCATGGTATTCCTCATGTGAGAAATCAGTAAAATCGACGGTTAAAAACTTGTTGCTTTTCTTGATATTCCTAATACTTGCCATACTGTTTTTGATTTGTGATGCAAAGTTCAGAAGAATATTCCAAACAGGCTTCTATTATATACGTATAAAGAAAAGCCCTATGTCAAAACAACAAGATAACTTTGTCGTGGATTTCAGAAAGACTGTGCAACTACCTGTCAAATAGAAAACCCATTGAAAATAGCTGTAACCTGTATCACGATATGAAGCAAGCCAACTATAACTTTGCAACCTTGATTGATTAAAATGGCCAAGACAAAACAAACTATTCAAAGGAAACCCCGACGTAATCACACAAATGACAGAACCGCCCTATGCACAACAAACATCTTGAATATATCAACGGACAGTGGTGTGTCGTCAACGATGCCACAGGAGAGGAAAGAGGAAGAAAACGTTCCTTCAAAAAGGAAGAACCCATTGAACCAGAGGAACAATTCGGAAGCAGGATATATCTCGAGTCCTTCGTCCTGAACACGGAGGAACGGGCTGTCTATCCATACAAGATCATATATCCACTCGGATTGAGACAGATAGATTTCGCGCCCATCACCATCTTCTATGGCAGCAACGGCAGTGGAAAGTCCACGCTTCTCAATATCATCGCAGACAATGTGGGGGTTAAGAAGAAGACAACAGGCAATACAAATGCCTATTTCAAGAGTTATGTGAAGACGTGCAGTTTTCAGTCGGCTTACCTTCAGTCGATTCCCGACGACAGCGCATACATAAGGAGCGAGGACATCATGGACGGCATCATGAAATGCCGCAGACGATATGCTTCCGCGAAAGGAGTCGCCCGAAAGGAAAGCGAGAAGATACCGGTCTATAGCGGAAAGGAACAAAAGATGGTGGATAACCTCTTGGAAAATCCCGATGAACTGTCCCAATCCGACAGATTCTACCTGTCCCGCTGTAGTGATGCCGGTGCCGCCTTCTATGCCGACAACATAGCAGACCTCTTTGAGTCAAATGGCGAGGTGGCACTGAAAAGGATGCAGGAGGTCATCATGCCCGACTGCATGTATTTCCTCGACGAACCGGAGGTGTCCCTGTCCCCGGTGTTCCAGCAGGAACTGGCCAATATGATCGAGTTGTACGCACAAAACCTGAGAACACAGTTCGTCATAGCCACGCACTCGCCGTTCTTCCTGTCACTGAAAGACGCGAGAATATACGACCTCGACAGCAGACCAACTACAATAAGGAAATGGTACCAGTTGCCCAACATGTATGCATACTTCAGCCTGTTTGAAACGAACAGAGACCATTTCATCAATTCCGATGAGCAACCCGAAGAAGACGATAAAAACCATCAAAACCCTGAGCAAGAGCAATGAGCAAAAAAGATGTGTCATCTGCATGGTTCCCTGACCTTACAACCGACGATGTGAGGCAGCTGTGCTATATCGCCTATTTTGGCGAGGACTATGGTACAGCAGTTCCCAATTACCTGAGGGGGTTTAACAAGCTCAGGAGGACATACGAAGATACCCTCCTGAAACTGCAGAAACTGGGCTATCTTCAGACCTCCAATACGGTGATGCCGGAGCATCATCTTGATGTCCTGGATTTCCTGGCCATAGAACATCCCGATTGGGTGAAGAAATTCACAACTATCCGTCGCTATTCTCCGACACGTTCCTGCAAATATCTGTGGAAACTGGCAGCCTTGTTGCGCAAGGATGATTTCGAGGCGGCGGCAAAACTGCCGAAACCCTATGCTGGCTTGAGCCAAAAGCTGTATAATGTCTATCCCTATATCCGGGAACGTGTGGTCAATGACTCGCGCTATGCTAGGTTGCTGAATGATGACCAGGTCTATCTGATGACAGCAGAGACACTGGAAGAATTGTTCCAAAGTGGTGCGCTTGATGAACACGCCCTGGACACCATAAGGCTGTTCCCGTCATCAGGACATCCCAAGTATAGGGATATCATCGACCGCATCGATTTGTACGAGTTCTTCGTAACAGGAACTTACACCGTATATGACAACCCGAAGACATTGTGGGCATGGTCGATGATGGCCATCAAGGAAATGTATGAAGGGAACACCGAAAACGCTCTTTCCTATTTCAAGAAAGCTGTCAAGACACAGGGTGCCAAGGCGAGTGCCCTGCCCATCCCTCTGTTAAACTATTTCTATGCCCTGTGTGTCATCAAGTATAGGATGAAGTATGGGCCTTTGTCCATCCCCGACGTGCAGAAGGAACTCCGCAATTCTTCTGTTGTGATTACGGACAGAAAGCATTTTGCGGCACGGCTCCTGATGGAATATGCCGAAGTAACGACCGAGAAAGGCTCGAATGATTTGCAGAAAAGGGCTGATATGGTCATGGATTATGCAGACAGTCCTCTCAATAGCTGCTTTGCCGCTTTGCTGGCCAACTTCTTCTCCCTTTCAAAGGAAAACCTTGAGAAGCTTGAGGGTGTCCAACCCTCTGCTTCCATCATGATGCATGAGCTGTCACCGTATATGGCGATGAGTACGAATGCAAAGGAAAAACTGGAGTCGTTGTATGGTGGAAAACCGATCCTGGCCAACATCCGCCGGAAGGCTTCGTGGGAACTGCTCCTCGGGGAAATCGATACGACAGTGGAGAAAAAAACAGACACGCGTAAGCGCAGGATTGTGTATTTCCTGAAAGGAACAAGCCTCTCAAGCATCGTGGAACAAGCGGAGAAAGAGGACGGTGGATGGGAGGATGCACGCCTCTTGTCTTGCAAAGTCCTGTGCAAGGAAGGGTATGAGTCAATGGACCTGCAGGACTCACGCATCGCGATGGGAATGGCAAACAGGGAACAATGGCAGACGGCAGCGGACATTATCGTGCCCAACCTTATCGGAACGGACAGGTTATTCTTCGGGGTGGAATATCAACCAGAGAGAATACCTGCTGTTATCATTGAGGAAAAGCCATACATCGAATTCAATGGACAGGGTGACAAGATAGCGATATCCTCGAATGCCAAACTGGCTCCAGACGGTTTCCCCCGAAAGCATACGGTGACAAACAACGGAACGACATACACCGTAGTGACACTCAACCCTCTCCAGAAAGACATCCTTTCAAAGCTCCTGGGTCATAAGACCCTGCCGGCCTCTGCAGCACCAAGTCTCCGTAAGACTATAGAGAGCTTGAACGGTATCATGGAGGTTCGTGAGAACATCCTCTCTGACATCGAGATGAAGGCTTTCGAGAGTGACGGCCATATCGCCATCCGCATAGAACCCGTGAAGAACAACCTGTGTACGGAATACCGAATGACAATGCTGGCGATGCCGCTGCCGGAGGGAATCTCACGGCTCATCCCCGCCGTGGGTGAGGAGTATGTCTATGATGAGGACGAGACGGGACGCACGCACTGCGTCCATCGTGACATGGCCAAAGAGGAGGAGAACTACCAGGGACTTGTAGACTACGCCGAACAGTTTGAACTGGAATTCAGCAGTTACAACGTCTGTACCTTGGGTGATGAACGGGTGTTGCTGAACTTCCTTGCTTTCTGTCACCGCAACCAGGACAAATATGTGGTGGAGTGGCCCAATGGACAAACGCTCAAGTTCAAGGGTGTCCTCACAGAAAAGAACATCGACGTTGAGATTAAGAGCGATATGGACTGGTTCGCGGTCGAGGGCAAGGTGAAGATAGGTGTTGACGTTCTGGGATTGGACGAACTGCTCAAGGCTTGTTGCCGTGAGTCATATGATGGTTTCGTGCGTATCGGTGAGAATGAGTTCATACAGATGACCGAGACCCTGCGCCGCCATATCGCCGAACTGGACGCTGTACTGACCGCAGGGGAACGCAAGCGGAGATCCGTGCCCAAATTCCTCGTGGGAGCCTTGGCCAACACCTTGGAGCAGATGAATCAGAAGGTGGACAGCGGATACCGTGAGTTCAGGGAGAAAATGAAGTCGGCTTACGAGAAAGACGTGTCCATCCCAGAGGGGTTGCAAGCCACATTGAGACCATATCAGGAGGAAGGCTTCAAATGGATGTCACGCCTTGCAGAATGGGGTGCTGGGGCTTGTCTGGCTGATGACATGGGTCTTGGCAAGACACTTCAGGCACTCACATTCATATTGAGCAGGGCGGACAAAGGGGCATCGCTCGTGGTGGCTCCCAAATCGGTCATCCCCAACTGGGTTAACGAAGTGCGGAAATTCGCCCCGCAGCTAAGGGCTGTCGTCCTGAATGATGCGACAAACCGCCAACTCGCTGTCGAGGAAGCGGGAGATTATACAGTCGTGCTTTGTACCTATGGCGTGCTCACCACCGAGGCAGAGTTGCTTTCCTCCAAACAATGGAACGTGGTATGTCTGGATGAAGCACATCAGATCAAGAACCGCAACACCTTGGTGTCGCAGGCCGCAATGAACCTCAAAGCGGATAGCCGGGTCATCCTCACTGGTACGCCGCTGCAGAACCATGTGGGCGAACTGTGGAACCTCATGCAGTTCATCAACCCGGGACTCCTTGGCAGATGGAACGTGTTCAGGGATACATATGTGAATTCGCCACTCAACGAGGAACACCGTGACATGCTGAAGGAGATGACACAACCCTTCATTCTCCGTAGGACAAAGCAAGAGGTGCTGCAAGATTTGCCGGAGAAAATCGAGGGTACGCATTATGTCACGATGAACGAAAAGGAGTTCGAGGTGTATGAGACCATGCGGGAACGGGTGGCGCTGAAGTTCAAAAAAGGGAAGTCGAAGGCAGAGAGGAGAATGGCCAACCAGATAGACCTCGCCTATTTCGAGGAACTGATGAAACTGCGCCTGGCCAGCTGCGACATGCACTTGGTCTATGACAAGTGGAAATATCCTTCAACAAAAATTGAGGCTTTGATGGAGATTCTCGAGACATTGATGGATGTCCCGGACAACAACATCATTGTGTTCAGCCAGTTCACAAGTTTCCTCAATCGCATCAAGCCAGAGCTGGAGAAGCATGGTTGGGATTACCACTATCTGGACGGACAGACCCCGATGAAGAAACGGCAGACGATGGTCGAGGAGTTCCAGAACGGACAGAAACGGCTGTTCCTCTCCAGCCTGAAAGCGGGTGGCTTGGGTATCAACCTCACACAGGCGAACTATGTCATCCTGCTTGACCCCTGGTGGAACCCGGCCATCGAGAACCAGGCGACGGACAGGGCGCACCGCATCGGACAGAAACGCTGCGTGTCCGTCATCCGTCTCATTAGCCAACAGACTATCGAGGAGAAAATCCTGCGTCTCCATGAGAAAAAACAGGCGATATCTGACGATATGCTGGATGGAACGGCAGAGAGCTACAAACTGAGCTATGATGACATCCTTGAGATGGTTGCACCATATTAACGAAAATAACCAATGACAAGATGAACGATATCAAACAAAGAATAGAAGAACTGTTGAAGGCAATGAGCACAGGTGCGTATGAACGGGAGGAGGTCATCGCTCTTGCCCTTCTCTCAGCCATAGCAGGGGAGTCAATCTTCCTTTTGGGATTGCCGGGAGTGGGCAAGAGTATGGTCGCCCGTAGGTTGAAAATGGCTTTCAAGCATGCCAACAGCTTTGAATACCTCATGAGCCGTTTCTCCACCCCGGACGAGATATTCGGCCCCGTATCCATCACTAAACTGAAGGACGAGGACACCTACGAACGGGTCATTGACGGATACCTGCCGACAGCCGACATCGTGTTCCTTGATGAGATATGGAAGGCCGGTCCCGCCATTCAGAACTCTCTCCTGACAGCCCTCAATGAACGTATCTTCCGAAATGGCAACCATGACATCCAGTTGCCGCTCAAGAGCATCATCTCTGCCTCCAATGAGCTTCCCGCAGAGGATGAGGGACTGGAAGCCTTGTGGGACCGCTTCCTTGTCCGCTATGTCGTGCAGCCCATCAGCGGAAGGAACGCGTTTGTTAAGCTGTTGACATTGAGGGGTGAGGAATGTATCATCAAGGATGAACTGAGGTTTTCCGATGATGAGTACACTATGATGCAAAAGCAGATAGACAACATCATCATACCCGAGGTGGTCTGCAACATCATCTGTGACATCCGCGACGTGCTGTCGGACAGGGACAAGGCCACCGAGGCAATACCGGCGGTGGAAGAGCCACCATACGTTTCCGACCGAAGATGGCGGAAAATCATTGGAATACTACGCACGTCTGCCATGCTGAACGGTCGTTTTCAGGTAGACCCATCAGACTGTCTCTTGCTTGAGCATATGATATGGGATAACGATGAACAGATATCTGGCGTGAGAAATCTTGTCGCCAAAACAATCGTTTCCAGACTTGGCGTCGATGTTCCACGCTCCATTAACATAGACGATATGGAAACCATGTCTTTCACCGAACCGGTAGGGCAACTGTTGTCTCCTGATGGAGAGCATTATGTATTCTCCGCTGGAGGAGAGGATGTCCTGATATCCAAGAAAGACTACGAGTCGCTGACTGAAGATGTATCTTATGGCAATATGACCATAGACAACAAACTGATTCTTACCAAGGAACATGGTGCGTTCTCCGTCAGGAAGAGAAAATCGGGCAGTATCATATTGAACACCTTCACTTATATGCTGAAGCGTGACTCTCCCCTCAAAACAGGCAACACGGAGACGTTCCTCAAGGCGGTCAACGCCAATGCGGACAAGATCATTGCAGGAATGAGGTTCCTGATAGAAGAGAACATCTTCCTCCGTTCCTCGGATGCATATCCTGAACTCAATACTGCCTTTGAGGAGTTGAGATTGAACAAATCGCATTTCAGAGGGAGGAGATGAGGAAATACGCCGCACTTATCAGAAAACTTGTCGATGCAACAGCCGCAGCGGAAGTGAATGGCGAAGATGTCGCTGACATCCTCAAGGAGAGGTGTTTCAACGACATAGACATTGTGCGGCAGACACTCATGAATGCGGTATGTGACCCACGCTTCAAGTTATACGCAGACGTGGTGGGCTACTGGAAGGACGAAGCCCGCTACGCTTTGGAACAGCTGGTAGAACAACTGGAGAAAGCCGGACCTATTACATCGGAAGACGCCTATTATATGCTTGACGGCTTCCTTACGGCATGGCTAAGGATGACATTCAAGGAGGTCAGGAGACCTGCCAGACCCAAGTCACACTATGACATGTCCGAAAAGCCTGATACCGGGGATGTCAGGGACGCCATCAATATCTTGAATGAACTGGATGAAGAATTTGCGCCTCCTCAAAGTATGGGGGAACCCCGGCAAGTATATAAATCAAAAAAGGCAGAAGAGTCTGAACGAAAGTTTGCCATACCCAATGAGACCAGAGATGGTGATGAGGAGTTGGCCCAGCATGCGCAGAGTGGCGATGGCAACCTTCCGTCCAACGGCACGAACATGCATAGACTTGAGGAACGCTTTCTCCAAAAGTTGCCGAAATCCCTCGTGGAACTGGCTAGAAGGATCGGCAGGATGGGGGAGTACGGTTCCTTCAAGACAGGAAAATTCATGACTGCGGGCAAAAGCGATATTGCGGGTATCACGGTAGGCAACGACATCAGCGCCATCCTCCCATCAGAATTGGCACTGCTTGCGGAGCGGAAGACGCAGAATGTGTTCTATCATAACTACAC
>JAEEGL016208673.1_pt1 | contig 11036 bp, 6 predicted proteins | sample 9134231 | NCBI WGS metagenome assembly JAEEGL01 (sample SAMN16246548, study PRJNA631951) | gut metagenome | biome: gut microbiome; feature: rumen; material: fiber-attached | host: Bos | place: Iran: Karaj | collected 2018-10
CTGCTGATCCGCAGGAAGCATGTCCCATCTGCTGGTAGAAATAGGAAATACCGCGCTCAAGGCGGTGTGGGCCGACGCAACGACGCTGGGCCGGATGTTCCGGTATCAGGGCGAAGACATGGCCGGATTCATCCTTTCCCTGGTGGAGAAGGAATGCCCCGACGTGCTGCTGGTGGCATCTGCCGCCGGCTTGCCCGAGGAGCAGGAAAACCGCCTCCGGGCTTGCTGCAACACCTATCTGCCGCTGGACAGCCGGTATCCGGAAACATGGTCCGCCTGCGGCCTGCCTGCGGACCTTCCCGCCGACCGGGCCGCCGCCGTGAAAGCCGCCCGGCATCTTTTCGAGGGAAAGGGAACGCTGCTCTTCGATTTCGGCACCATGCTTTCCGTCGACCTCGTGGAAGCGGACGGAACCTATGCGGGCGGCTTCCTCTCTCCCGGACTGACGACGCGGTTCAAGGCGGTGAACCGGTATTCGCGGACACTTCCCCTGCTCCGCGCGAACGAAGAAATCCCTGCCGTGGGGTTTTCGGTGCCGGACGCCGTGAAGGCCGGCGTCGTATCGGGCATATTATTTGAAATACAAGGATACTTGTCCCGTTTTCCGGAAAAAACGCCGGTTTTTACGGGCGGGGACGCTTTATATTTTGCAAAAAAAATGAAAAACCCCATCTTTGTAGTTTGTAATCTCGTTCTGACGGGGTTAGCCCTTATCGCTGAAGACTATGTGCAAGGGAAAGATTAAGGTTTTGGCTGCCGTTGCCGCGCTCCTGCTTGCGCTCCCCGCCGGGGCGCAGGATGAGTCGTACAATGCCTATTCGCCTTATTCCGTCTTCGGTGTAGGCGACCTCTTCCAGCGCGGGACGTCCTCCAGCAAGAGCATGGGCGGAGTGGGAATCGCCAACCGCGACAAGCGGTTCGTCAACCTGCTGAATCCCGCTTCGGTGACGGAACGCGACGACAAGTCGTTCATGGCCGATTTCGGCCTTTCCGCCGGCAACCGCCTCTATGCGCAGGGGAACAACCGTTCGGCCAACAACACCTTCAACATCTACGATTTCGCGTTTTCCTTCCCGGTCTTCAAGAATTTCGCGATGTACGCCGGCATCACGCCGTTCAGCGGCATCGGCTACCAGGTTTCCTCCAAGGTGACGGATCCTTCCATCATCGGACATACCGGGAACATCACGGTGACGGCCGACGGATACGGCGACATGACGGGTATCTTCATGGGCGCCGGGTACAAGATCGCCAAGGGCCTTTCCGCGGGCGTGGAGGTGGAGTACATCTTCGGCAACCTGCACAAGAACAACGCGCAGGTCTTCTCCACGTCGAGCTACAGCAGCATCTACAGCGGCTACAACATGCACATGCACGCCTTCGCTCCGAAGGTGGGCGTGCAGTACGAGTTCCCGCTGGCGTCCGAGGTTACGGCGACGGTAGGCGCCACCTACCGCCTGAAGACCGGCCTGCGCGGCTCGCTGCGTGATTTCGAATACAATGTCGTCGGTTCGGTGACGGATACGACGCGCATCTTGACGACGAAGCTGGGCGGCGAAATCGGCGACCGGGTCTCCCTGGCCGGCGAAATCGGCGTCGGGTTCTCCCTGAAGGGCCGCGACCGCTGGTTCGCCGAGGTCGACTACCAGCGTTCCGACTGGTCTTCCTGCGGCATGGACCATTCCGGTTTCGCCAATGTCGGCAAGGCGGTTTTCAGCGCGACGGCCTCGCAGGGCGTGCGTGCCGGATTTTTCCTCGTGCCCAACCGGAACGACATCCGATATTATTACAGAAGAATCACTTACAGGGGCGGCGCCTATTGGGACCAGGCCTATTACAAACTGGACGGAAACACCGTCAATTCATTTGGTCTGACTTTTGGAGTCACCCTTCCTGTATACTATATGAACAATGGTCTCAGCTTGGGCGTGGATATCGGCCAGCGGGGATCGATGCAGGGAAACAAGGTCCGGGAACGTTATGTGAACTTCCACATCGGCCTCAACATGTTTGAGATCTGGTTCCTGAAACCGCGTTACAATTAGGATTGAGTAAGACAATAAACGAGACAAAACCATGAAAAAGATTGCAACCGTCCTCATCGCGCTGGCAGCGGTGACAATGTTCGGAACCCGGGCGACGGCCCAGGGCAAGTTCGGCGCGGACAGCCTCGAATGCATGAAATACCTGTCCTTCTATACGGAGAACTACAAGGTGTTCGACAAGGAGAAGACGCCCGAGAACTTCCAGTTGACGATGTCCAACTGGCGGAAGGCGATGCAGCACTGCCCTTCCACGGCGAGCCAGAACATGTTCATCCACGGTTCCGTCCTGGTGCGCCGGGCCATCAAGGAGGCCAAGACGCCCGAGGCGCAGGCCGCGCTGATCGACACGCTGCTCATGCTGCAGGACCGCCGTGCGGAAACATATCCCAAGAACGCCGTTTCGACGCTCAACAACAAGGGTATGTACATCGCGCAGTACATCAAGGATCCGGAGAAGATCTACAAGGGCCTGTCCCAGGTCATCGAGGCGAACAAGGAGGCCACTTCGCTGAACCTGTTCCCGCTGCACCTGAATTCGGTCATCTCGCTCTTCGGTGACGAAAAGCTCGACGTCGAGGACGTCATCAACGCCTATCAGGAGGATATCGAAGCCGTGTCCGCCAAGGAAGGCGAGCAGGCCGCGAAGGTGAAGACCGACCTGGAGAACCTGTTCATCCAGAGCAAGGTGGCCAGCTGCGACAACCTGCTTGCGCTGTTCACCCCCCGCTTCGAGGCGGATCCCGACAACGCCGAGCTCGCGACGAAGGTCGTGAAGATGCTCGCCAACACCGAGGGCTGCCAGAACAACGACCTGTTCCTCAAGGCCGTCACCTCGATGCACAAGAACGAGCCTTCCGCTTCTTCCGCATACTACCTATACCGGCTGCACGCCGCCCAGGACGACATGTCGAAAGCCATCGCCTACCTGGAAGAGGCGGTCAACTACGAGGGTCTCGACAATGCGACGAAGGCCGACTATCTCTTCGAGCTGGCTACGGTCTGCCTGAAGAACGGCAACAACGCGAAGGCTTCCTCTTCCGCCCAGAAGGCGGCGGAACTGAACCCTTCGTATCAGGGAAAGGCCTACTACATCACCGGAACGATCTGGGGTTCCATCGCCTGCGGCGGCAACGAGATCGAGAAGCGCGCCCACTACTGGGTGGCGGTCGACTATCTCAACAAGGCCAAGGCGGCCGACGCCAGCCTGACGGGCGACTGCAACAACCTGATCGCGTCCTACAGCCGGTACTTCCCGCAGAAGGCGGAGGCCTTCATGTATGATGTGGTGGACGGCAATTCCTACACGGTCAACTGCGGCGGCATGCACGCCACGACGACCGTCCGTACCCAGAAATAAAAGGATTTCCGGAAAGCTTTGAAACGAAGCTTGCATACCTTGACGATGATTGCAACCGCGACGGCGGTTGCATTCGTCGTCTTTTCGTGCAAGCGGACGCTGGACGAGGCGGAAAAAATCGACCTGACGAAGACCCCTTTCCAGCGGGTGGAGCAGATGTTCGTGGTCCAGACGAAGAACGGCAACCTGCAGATGCGCGTGGAGTCCGATCTCATGGAGCGCTACGAGAACGATACGGCATCCTACGAACTGTTCCCGAACGGCATGGAGGTGTACGCCTATTCGGAGGACGGGGCGCTGGAGACGATGCTCCTGTCCGACAAGGCGCGGCACTACAAGAAAAAGGACGGACGCGAAGAGTACTGGGCCGCATTCGGCAACGTGGTCGTGCAGAACATCATCAAGCAGGAAACCCTGGAAACGGATACGCTCTATTGGGACCAGGCGCGCAAGGAAATCTACACCGACTGCTATGTACGCATGTTTTCCCGCGACGGATTCATGCAGGGATACGGCATGCGGTCGGACGAGCGGGCCCGCAACACGACCATCTTCAAACCCTTCAACAGCTATGGCGTCGTGGTGCAGGATTCGACGAAAGTGGTGATCGATTCTGTGAACTTTATCGGGCCTTTGCTTAAAAAATGATGTTTAATTGAATAAAAATCACTATCTTCGCACCCCAATATCGTTTGGATTGAAATTATAAAGAACAACAATATGGCCATTCTTCAAAAAACGCGCGAGAAGTTCGGCATGGCGGTGTCCATCATCATCGCCCTTGCCCTTCTTTCCTTTATTTTGGACCCGAACACCCTCCAGACCGCCTTCCAGGCGATGTCTTCCAAGAACGACGTGGGTGTAATCGGCGGAAAGACAATCGGTTATCTCGATTTCCAGAACGAGGTGGAGAAATTCAATGTCGTCAACGAGCTGATCTCCGGAAGCTCCTCCAAGACAGAGCAGCAGCAGGAGCAGATCCGCAACGCGACCTGGCAGTCCCTCGTGGACAAGTACCTGTTCGTCAAGAACGCGAAGGCCGCGGGCATCAATGTGGGCAACGACGAGCTGAAGGAACTGCTCTCGGGCAGCATGCTTTCCCCGGTCATTTCGAACAACCCCATTTTCGCCGATGAAAACGGACAGTTCTCTTCCGAGCGTCTCCAGGACTTCATCCAGCAGGTGAAGCAGGACGGCAGCGGCCGCCTCAAGACCTATTGGGACTACCTCCAGAATACGGCTTACACCCAGCAGTTCTATGCCAAGTACGGTGCGCTGTTCACCAACGGCAATGTGCAGAACCAGCTGATGCTCAACCGCGCCATCGAGGAGAACAACGTCTCCGCGAAGGTCGACATGGTGATGGTTCCCCCGTATTTCGTCAACGATACGACGATCAAGATCGCCGACGCCGACATCCAGAAGTACTACGACAACCACAAGAAGCTCTTCAAGCAGCGCGCTTCCCGCGACCTCGAGTACGTGATGTACGAGGTGAAGCCTTCCGACGCCGACATCAACGCCACCAACGAGGCGATGTCCGCCGTCTATGACGAGTTCGCCACGACCGACAACATCAAGTCCTTCCTGGCCCGCAACTCGGAGGTGTCCCTGTCCGACAACTGGTACAAGGATTCGGAGCTGAATTCCTTCAACAAGGAGATCAACGACTTCGTGTTCAGCAACGCTTCGGGTGTTTCCCCGATCGTCGCTGCCGACGGTGTCTTCTACGCCGTCCGCATCCTGGACACCGCCTCCCTGCCGGATTCGGTCTATGTCCGCCACATCCTCCTGCAGGGTGACGCTTCCGCCAAGGCCGACAGCCTTCTGAACGTGCTGAAGCGCGGAGAGAACTTCTCCAACGTCGCCGCCGCCTGGTCCGCGGACACCCGTTCCGCCGCCGACGGCCAGATGGGCAACATCGGCTGGCTCCGTCAGGTCGACCTGGCGCAGATTCCCGACTTCAAGCCGGTGATGACCGCCAAGACCGGCGAGCCCTTCATCGTCAAGACGAACTATGGTTCGCACATCCTCGAGGTGACCCGCAAGACCGCCCCGCTGACCAAGAAGCAGGTGGCGATCCTCCAGAAGACGGCCGTCGCCAGCAACGAGACGTTCAACGACTACTATGCCAAGGCCAACCGCTTCGCGACGCTTGCAGCCGGCAGTTACAAGAACTACCGTGCCGCCGTCGACTCCCTGGGTGTCTACTCCCGTCCGATGTCCAATGTGCTGGAAAGCAATGATACGTACGGTGGTGTGAGCCGCGCCAAGGAAGTGACGCGCTGGGCGTTCGACAACAAGCCCGGCAAGGTGTCCGAAATCATCACGGTCGACAACAACTACTTCTTCGTCGTCGCCCTGAAGGGTGCGCACAAGGAGGGGATCGCCGAACTTGACGAGGTCAAGGAAAACATCCGCCAGCAGCTCTATTCCGAGCAGGCCAGCAAGAAGCAGGCGGCGGACGTGGCCGAGAAGATCAAGGGTCTGACGGACCTGCAGGCGATCGCCGACACGCTCCATACGCCCATCACGCCGGATGTCGAGATCCGTTTCTCCTCCATGATCGGACAGGGCCTGGACGGCATGCTGATCGGTGCGGTCGCTTCCGCTCCGGAGGGCAAGATCTGCGGCCCGATCGCCGGCAACATCGGTACCTTCATCTTCCGCGTGAATTCCCGCGAGACCGGTTCCTTCTATACCGAGACCGATGCGAAGAACAACGCGCAGCAGATGAACAACTATGCGCAGCAGATGCTGCTGCCTGTCATGATGAACGATGCGGATGTGAAAGACAACCGCGCCCGTTTCTTCTAGACCGCAGCGCAGAGAATCATCCGGGAGGCTGGCCATCCATGGCCGGCCTTCTTTTTTTGAGCGGATAATACATTGATTTGACTATATTTGTATCGATGCTCCGGAGAATTCTCAAAGGTTTGTTATGCGGCCTCCTCCTTTCGTCCTGTTCGGGGGGAGACCACATCGTCGATTCCGTCCCATCCGGTCCCGAACCGGAAAGTCCGGACGCACCCTCCTTCATTGCGGTTTCGTCCGTCCGCCTGGACCGGGATTCGCTGTTCCTGTACGAAAACGAAACGGCGGTCCTCAAGGCGGAGGTGCTTCCTTCCGACGCGACGGACCCGTCCGTCCGCTGGTCCACTTCCGACAGCACCGTCGCCGCCGTGGGCCCCGACGGCCTCGTGGAGGCGCGCAAGGAGGGCGAAGCGGAGATCACCGTCCTGTCCGGCGGGGAGCGGGCTTCCTGCCACGCCGTGGTGCTGAAGCGGATCATCCCCGTGGAATCCGTCCGCCTGGACCGGGAGTCCCTCCACCTGACGAAGGGGGAGACGTTCCTGCTGACGGCGACCCTCCTGCCTGAAACGGCGACGGACCGCGTGGTGTCCTGGATGTCCTCCGACGAAACCGTCGTGTCCGTCGGCGAAGACGGCCTCCTGACGGCCCTTGCCGGGGGGAGCGTGACGGTCACCGCTTCCGCCGGCAAGGAAAGCGCACGGTGCGAGGTGCTTGTCACGGTTCCCGTCCAGGGGCTTTTCCTGACGCCGGAAATGCTTTCGCTGACGGTGGGAGACACCGCATCCCTGACGGCGGCCGTGCAGCCCGCCGACGCGACGGAGGCTGCTCTTGCTTGGTTTTCTTCGGATGCCCGGGTGGCGTCGGTCGACTCCTTGGGGGGTGTCACGGCACAGGGGCCCGGAGAGGCGGAAATCTCGGTCGCCTGCGGGGCCTTCCGGGCCGTGAGCCGGGTCGCAGTATCCGCCCGTGTCGTCCCGGTCGAGGCCGTCGGGCTCAGTCCGCAGGCCCTTTCTCTGGAGGAAGGGGGATCCGCGCGGCTGCAGGCCGTCGTCACGCCTTCCGATGCGACGGACGCCGCCTTATCCTGGTCCTCTTCCGATCCCCGGGTGGCCGCGGTGGATTCCTCCGGAACCGTAACGGCCCTCCGGGAAGGGACGGCGGAGGTGACGGCGTCGGCGGGCGGAAAGAAGGCCGTCTGCACGGTGACCGTCCGGAAAAAGGTCGTTCCGGTGGAAGCCGTACGGCTGGACAGGGATGCCCTGGAACTGACGGAGGGCGAAACGGCGGACCTGTCTGCGGAAGTACTTCCTGAAGAGGCCACGGACCAGAAGGTCTTCTGGCTCTCTTCCAACCCCCGGGTGGCCGCGGTGGATTCCTCCGGAACCGTGACGGCCCTTCGGGAAGGGACGGCGGAGGTGACGGCGTCGGCGGGCGGAAAGAAGGCCGTCTGCACGGTGGCCGTCCGGAAGAAGGTCATCCCGGTGGAGACGGTGACGATCAGTGCGGACTCCCTGGCCCTTGTCAAGGGGAAGAGTGTCTGGCTCACGGCCCGGGTCTCTCCGGAAAATGCGACGTACGGGCAGGTGGAATGGACCTCTTCTTCTTCCGAAACCGTTTCCGTGGAGCGGAACGGCAAGGTGACCGCCCTGTCCGGAGGGGACGCCGTCGTCACGGCTTCCGCCGGAGGGAAGCAGGCCAGCTGCCATGTCCATGTGGACGTTCCGGTCAAGACGATCCGCCTGGACAGGACTTTGCTGACGATGTATGAAAAGGAAGAGGCCGTCCTGACGGCGACGGTTTCTCCCGCCGACGCGACGGATGCGGAGGTCAGCTGGACGTCGACCGAACCGTCCGTCGTCGAGGTCTCCTCCTCCGGGCATATCCTGGCCCTGAAGGCGGGAACCGCCAAGGTCCGGGCGTCCGCGGGAGGAAGGACGGCCACCTGTACGGTGACGGTTGTCAGGAAAGTCATCCCCGTCGCATCGGTCAGCCTGGACAAGACTGAAATCGAACTGAAGCCGGGGGAAAGCGAAACGCTGCAGGCGGAAGTCCTTCCCGCGGACGCCACGGACAGAACGGTCGTATGGGAATCCTGGGATCCCATGGTCGCGACCGTGAATGCCCATGGCACCGTCAAGGCGAAGGGAATCGGCACCGCCACGATCGCAGCATCGGCGGGCGGTGTTTCCGCCCTGTGCAAGGTGACCGTGATCCAGGAAGCCGCGTCCATCCGCCTGAACCTGTCCTCGGTCGACCTCGCCGCCGGTTCCGCCGTGCGGCTGCAGGTCTATCCGGAGCCGATGGGCACCGTCCTACGCACCGCACCGCGGTGGACGTCCTCCCGTCCTTCTGTCGCCACCGTGACGGCGGACGGGCTCGTAACGGCCGTACAACCCGGCCAGGCCGTCGTTACGGCGACGGTCGGCCGGCTCACCGCCTCCTGCACGGTTGCGGTGTCGCCCCGGCCCGTGTCGGGCGACTTGTCCGAAACGAGAACCTTCCGGACCGGCTCCCCGGATCCGACGGAAGACAATATCGACCGCGTCACGTTCGACCGTACCGTTCTGATCACCTATTCTGCCGGCGGCGTCCGCGTGGACGGAGACGCGGACGGAGCGGTATCCGTCCGCGGGAAGGAGGTCACCGTCCGTTACGACGGCTCCGAGTCCATCGTCTATGAACTGGTCGGAAACGGGGAAGGCGGGTCCTTCAAGCTGTACAGCAACCGTCGCCAGGCGCTCTGCCTGAACGGCGTGTCGCTTTCCTCCTCCCGCGGAGCCGCCATCAACATCCAGAGCCGGAAGCGCACCTATGTGTATCTGAAGAACACCAATTCCCTCTCGGACGCGCCATCCTACGCCGGCGCGCCGGCCGGAGAAGACGAGAAGGGCGCCTTCTTCAGCGAGGGTCAGCTGGTATTCAGCGGCCCGGGCCAGCTGGAAGTCTATGCCGTCGGCAAGAGCGGCATCGTCAGCGACGACTATATCCGGATGATGTCGGCGCCCAAGGTGTCCGTCCATTCCTGTTCCGGGCATGCGGTGCGCGCCAAGGAGGCGGTCATCGTTTCGGACGGGGTCCTGGAGGCGACGGCGGAGGCGGATACGAAGAAGGCCGTCAATTCCGATTCGCTTGTGTGCATCACCGGCGGGACGGTCCTCGCCCGGGCGACGGGATCGGCCGGCTATGACGGCGACGGGACGGAAAAGGGCGTATCCGCCGTGAAGGCGGACCGCCTGTTCCGGATGGAAGGGGGACGGCTGACCGCCCTGGTTTCCGGAGCCGGAGCGAAAGCCGTCAACGGCGACGGCAACGGCCTGTTCACGGGCGGCCGGGTGGAGGTGGAGGCCACGGGTTCATCCTGGGCGGGAAAGAAGGCCGCCGGCATCCACTTTGGCCACGGCCTCGTCTTTGACGGGGCGGAAGTGACCGTACGGACGAATCTGTGCGAGGGGATCTCGACGTCGGGCGAGCTGGTGATCCGTAGCGGCAGGGTTTTTTCCAGGGCATTCGTAGAGGATGCCTTCAATTCCGGCAAGAACATGACCATCTCCGGCGGAATGGCCTGCGGTATCAGCTACCGCAACGACGCGTTCGATTCGAACCGCAACCTGTATGTTCGCGGGGGGCTGGTCTATGCCCATGGCGCGGGCAGCCCGGAGCACGCGCTGGACGCCGCCACGGAAATCGGGTGCTTCCTCTATCTGGAAGGCGGGACCGTCATCGCCCTGGGAGCCCTGCAGGAGAGATACCAGACGTCCCGCCGCATCCTGAGTTCCGATTTTGTCTACGGAACGTCCTATGCCCTGTGCGACCGGGAAGGGAACACCCTGTTCTCCTTCCGTACGGAGGAGCAGCCGGATTCCTCCGTACGGCGGATGTACATCCTCCTCCCGTCGGACGACGGAATGTCGGAATACACCCTGATGGGGCATGTGGCTCTTTCGGGAGGGTCCCCGTATTTCGACGGGTTGTTCCGGGATGGAGGAACGTATTCGGGCGGCAGCCCGCAGGACATCTCCTATCTGTCTCCCTAAGGGTCAGACGTTGAACAGGAAGTGCATGATGTCGCCGTCCTGGACGACATAGTCCTTTCCTTCCGTGGACAGCTTTCCCGCAGCCCTGGCGGCGCTTTCGCTGCCCAGGGCGACATAGTCTTCATACTTGATGACTTCCGCGCGGATGAAGCCCTTTTCGAAGTCGGTGTGGATGACGCCGGCGGCCTTGGGCGCCTTGTCTCCCTTGTGGATGGTCCAGGCGCGGCATTCATCGGCCCCGGCCGTGAAGAAGGTCTGCAGTCCGAGCAGGTGGTAGGCGCCCTGGATCAGCCGGGTGACGCCCGATTCCTGCAGCCCCATCTCTTCCAGGAACATCTGCCGGTCTTCGTAGCTTTCCATTTCGGCGATCTCCGATTCCGTCTTGGCTGAAATGATCAGGATCTCCGCGTTCTCTTCCTTGACCGCTTCGCGGACGGCGTCCACATACGCGTTGCCGTTCACGGCGGAAGCGTCGTCGACATTGCAGACGTACATCACTTTCTTGTTCGTGAGCAGGAAGAGGTCGTGCGCGATGGCTTCCTCCTCTTCGTTGACGAGGGGAACGCTCCGGCAGGATCTGCCCTGCTCCAGCGCCGCCTTGTAGCGCAGCAGCAGGTCGGCGATCTTCCGGGCCTCCTTGTCTCCGCCGGTCTGCGCCTGCTTGAGGACCTTGGCCAGCCGCGATTCGACAGTTTCAAGGTCCTTGATCTGCAGTTCCGTGTCGACGACCTCCTTGTCGCGGACCGGGTCGACGCTGCCGTCGACATGGACGACGTTGCCGTCATC
>JAEEGL016720360.1_pt1 | contig 11036 bp, 7 predicted proteins | sample 9134231 | NCBI WGS metagenome assembly JAEEGL01 (sample SAMN16246548, study PRJNA631951) | gut metagenome | biome: gut microbiome; feature: rumen; material: fiber-attached | host: Bos | place: Iran: Karaj | collected 2018-10
TCTGTCGGGACAAAAAATTATTTTATCATTTTGAACTGACTTAACTACATTTATTGCGTTTGAAGAAGTACAACAAATGTCAGTTTCAGCTTTAACCGCTGCGGAAGAATTTATGTAAGTAACTACAGTTGCCCCTTCATTTTCTTTTTTAAATTGTCTTAACTGGTCCGCTGTTATCATGTCTGCCATAGGGCAACCGGAGTGTAAATCCGGCAATAAAACTTTTTTGTCAGGGCTTAATATTGATGCGGTTTCTGCCATGAAATGAACACCGCAAAATACTATAACATCAGCATTAGTATTTGCGGCTTTTCTGCTGAGTTCTAAAGAATCACCTGTAAAATCGGCAATATCCTGTACTTCTTTTCTTTGATAATTATGAACAAGTATTACAGCGTTTCTTTGCTTTTTTAAATCTTGAATTTGTTGTATTATTTCTTCTTGCATAATATTTTACCCTTAACTTATAAGATATAATTATTATACTATATTTTAAATTTGCTTAATTACTTTTTTCTCTTAAATCTAATATATTTTCTAAAGTATTAACAACATTTTCAGCAATTATTGTATTACCTGACTCGGTACAATGACCGAAATCTCCGGCAAATTGATCGGAAAATATTTCATTATATTTTGTATTCATTAAAGCATCTTTAAAAAGTTTTTCGTTACTTATGAATGTTAGCATATTATAGTAAGATTCATCTTTTAATTGTTCTTGTAAAGATTTTATACTTCTTATAGGGTATTGCATACATATTACTTTAATATTGTTATCTATCAATTTTTTTATAATTAACTTATATAATTTGTATGTTTCAATATTAGGAAAATATAATCTTATTTCTTCTGCCTTGTCAAAATATTCCCGAGCTTTTTTGTAATTCATTAGTTCAAATTCATTTATTGCCATAAAACCGTAAGGTATATCAGGTACATTGTTTCTGTTTACTATGGTATTTAAAATATTGTCTTTTTGTTTCGGAGTAAGGTTGTTTTTTATAAGTGTATAATTTTCAAACGAATACCAACTTTTAAAAATATCAATATCTTCACTCACTAGTTTCTTAATATAAAAATCAAAATTTTTATTAAAGTCCTTACAATAATTTAGGATAATATTATAGTAAATTGACTTTGCAACAATATCATTAGTTTGTTCATTGACAGCTTGTTTTGCCATATCTATACCGATATCTTTTTTATCCATGAAAAAATAATAAAAGTAGGCTAATTGTGCTTTAGCAAACTCGTTGTTTTTGTTTTGCAGTATTGCCGATTTTAAAACTTGTTCTGCTTTTTCATATTCTTTATGATATCTAAAATATTGATATTCTCGCATCAAATTAGAATTAATATTATCGGCAAACAATAGGTTTAGGTTTAAATGTTTTTTTAATAAAAGAAATAATTTATAAATTTTTAACTTTATATTTTTGCTTTGTTTAATATATGATATATTTTGATCTTTATTGAATTCCGTTAAGCCGTCATTAATTCCCATCATACAAATAGCAATACCGGGATTATATTGTTTTATATTATTTTCAATAGAGTCTAAAATTAATGTCAAATTTGTTGACGGAATACCACAATCAATAACTGAAAATTTATTAGGATATTTTTCATCCAATATTTGTTGTAATTGAATAGGATATTGTCTTGCGGTTGTAGATTCTCCCAAACACATTATCGTATATTGTGTTTTATTTTTTAATACTTTATTGTTTTTGTATTGTTGGTAAGAAGAAATAGTCCAACCTGCAAGCCTTAAGCCGCATTCTAAAAAGACTAAAGATAAAATAATTCCGATTATTATTAATAAGAATCTTTTAATAATAAGCTTTAACATTCTTTATTGATTTATTTCTTTCTAACAATATTTCCTATAAATTTGCTTGTTCCTATAACGGAATAAACTATAAAACCTATAATAAAAAGTCTGCCCCAGGAAGCAAGAGATATTCCTGCTGTTGAGAAGAATGTGTTTACAGGTGAAACGTATAAGAATACAAATTGTGTAGCAAACATTATAAATATACCAAGCCAAATGTACGGATTTGAAAATAATCCCAGTGAAAACATTGATTTTGTCATTGAACGACAATTTAACAAATATATACTTTGGCATACTATAAATACCGATACTGCAACACCTCTTGCCTGTGCAAGTGTTGCACCGTGAGCTAACTCATAATTAAATAATATTACTACACCCGTAACTATTATTGCACTTATAATTGCAAGTCTGTACCAAAAAATTCCGTCCATAATTTTCATATCCGGGCTTACCGGTTCTCTTTCCATTATTCCGTCTTCTTTCGGTTCAAAAGAAAGCATCATACCTAAAAATAATGCCGTTGACATATTTATCCAAAGAATTTGCGCCGGTAAAATAGGTAATTCTTTCATATTAAGAAATATTGCTGTCATCATGGCAATACCTTGTGCCATATTTGTCGGAAGTGTCCAAATAATAAATTTTCTTATATTATCAAAAACACATCTTCCTTCTTCAACAGCAGCAACAATTGATGCGAAATTATCATCAGTTAAAACCATATCTGCCGATTCTTTTGCAACTTCGGTTCCTGTTATACCCATAGCAACACCGATATTTGCTTGTTTAAGTGCCGGCGCATCGTTTACACCGTCACCTGTCATTGCAACGATATTATTTTGTACTTGTAATGCTCTGACAAGTCTTAACTTTTGTTCAGGTGTTACTCTTGCAAATACGGAATATTTTATTGCTATTTCTTTTAACTTTTCGTCATCATATTGTTCAAGTTGACTGCCTGTTATTGCAGTATAATCTGCATTTTCACCTTTAATTATTCCTATAGCTTTTGCTATGGCGGATGCTGTTAATGCATGGTCACCGGTAATCATTTTAATTTTGATTCCCGCGCTGTGACATTTTTTTACGGCTTCTATTACTTCAGGTCTTGCAGGATCTATCATAGCTTGAAGACCTACAAATGTTAATCCTGTTGCTATATCTTCATGTCTTACCTGTTTATGATTTTCGTCCATGTCCGTATAAGCAAAACATAAAACTCTTAATCCTCTGGTTGCCATTTCGTTGGCAACTTTAACTATTTCTTCTTTGTTGAAAGGAATTTTATTTCCTTGTTTATCCAACATATAGGAACACATATTTGTAATTTTTTCTACGGCACCTTTTACAAATGCAATGTTTGTTCCGCCGTTTTCATGTAATGTTGCCATATATTGATATTGAGATTCAAAAGGTATTGTATCGAGTTTAGGATATTGTTCTACTATTTCATCGTTAAGTTTTGCTTTAGCTCCCGAAACTATTAAAGCACCTTCGGTTGGATCTCCTTGAACGTCATTTTTGCCTTCGATATTTATTATCTTTGCATCGTTACACAAATAACCTGCAATTAAACAAAGCTTTAAAGATTTTGAATATTCTATACCTATTACAGTATTGGTTTCTTTAATTTTTAATTGTCCTTCAAAACTGTAACCGGTTCCGGAAACATCTATTGTTTTTCCGTCTGTAAACATTTCTACAACAGTCATTTGGTTTTCTGTTAAAGTACCTGTTTTATCGGAACAAATCACTGTTGTGCTACCCAAAGTTTCTACAGCAGGAAGTTTTCTTATAATAGCTTTTCTTTTAGCCATTCTTGAAACACCTATAGCAAGAGTTATTGTCATTGCGGCAGGTAATCCTTCCGGTATTGCAGCAACAGCAAGTCCTATAGCAGCAGTAAACATCAATCTCCAATCTTGTCCGTGAATAATTCCAAATATAAAAGTAACTATTGCCATAGACATAATTAAGTAAACCAAAAATGTACTGAACTTTGACATTTTTTGTGTAAGAGGAGTATCAAGTGCGTCTGCAGAAGAAATAAGTTGAGAAATTTTACCTACTTCTGTATTGTCACCGGTCGCAACAACAACACCTTTTCCGCTGCCGTAAGTTACAAGTGTTGATGCATACAACATATTTTTTCTGTCTGCCAACACCGTAGAAGAAGGCAGAGTGTTAATGTTTTTTTCTACAGGTAAAGATTCACCCGTAAGAGCAGATTCGTTTATTTGTAATTCTCTGGAAGAGATAAGTTTTATATCAGCAGCAACTTTATCACCGGAAACAAAAAATAAAATATCACCCGGAACAACTTCGGAAGAATCAATATGCATTCTTTTACCGTCTCTCATAACAACAGCTTGTGTTGTCATTGATTTTGCAAGAGCTTCCAAAGATTTTAATGCTTTGGATTCTTGTATAAAACCTACTATAGCATTAACCAATACTACACCGAATATTACACTGCAATCTGCCCATTCGTGTAAAAAGAATGTTATAAAACCGGAAATTATTAACACATACAATAAACTGCTGTGGAACTGTAAAAAAAATCTTTTTATAGGTCCGTCGCCTTTTTTTTGAGTTAAAACATTTTTTCCGTATTTCTGTTGTCTTTCTAAAATTTCACTTTCTTTAAGACCTTTATGGCTGTCACTGTTAAATTCTTTTAATACATCATTAATTTCAATACTGTGCCAAAATTTTTGCATTTGATTTGTGTCTTTGTTTTCCATCTTTTACCTCATATATTTAGTTTTGTTTTAAATTTAATATATCTTCCAATGTTTTTACAACATTTTCAGCAATCATTGTATTACCTAAATCGGTACAATGACCGAAATCACCTGCTGTTTGATCTTTAAAAAATTTATCATATCCGTCGTTAATTAATGCATCTTTAAAAAGCTTTTCATTACTTATAAACGTTATTTTATCATAATATGGTTCATCTTTTAATATATTTTGTAATGAAATAATACTTCTTAAAGGATATTGCATACATATAACTTTTATATTATTGTCTACTAATTTTTTTATAATAGCTCTATATACACTAAAATTTTTTTCATCATAATGATGTAATCTTATTTCTTCTGCTTTATCAAAATATTCTTGAGCTTTTTGATAATCTTTGTTTTTTATTGCATTAATCGCTTCAAACCCATAAAAATTACTGCTGTTTTCATTCATTGTTTCAATTAATTTCTTTTTCTGTTCATTTGTAATATATTGCTTTATAACACTGTAAATAAAGTATTTTATTTGTGTTGAAAAAATATCAATATCATCATTTATTGCTTTATTGATGTAAAATTGTAAAGTTTTATAGTCTTTTTTATCAACACAATATTGGAAAACAATAACATAATATAATTCTTTTTTTAAATCAAAATTTTTGTTAAAAGCTTCTATTGCCATGTTATACCCAATTTCTGTTTCTTTCAGTATATGATAATATGTTGAGGCTAATTCTGCAAAAGCATTTTCGTTACCGGGGTTTTTTTGAAGTAGCAGTTGTAATTCTTTTATGGTACTATCAGTTTCTCCGTCATCTCTTAATTTTAAAGCATATTTTAGTTTTTCATCATCTTCGGTTATAGAATTAGTTTTATAAGTTTTATTAACAGTTTCTGATTTTGGAGTATAGCTTTTATATTGATAAGGCATATAGTCTATCATACAAATGGCAATGTTAGGATTATATTTTGTGATGTTATTATCTAAAGATTTTAATATATTTGCTAAAAGTTGTCCCGGATTTCCACAATCAATAACGGAAAATTTATCAGGATATTTTTGATCTAAAATTTGTTGTAATTGTATTGGATAAGCTCCGGCAGTAGTCGATTCTCCCAAGCACATTATTGTGTATTCTGAATTTTTATTAATAATTTTATTGTTATGATAATTTTGTTTTATTGGAACATAAAATCTTTGAATCATTGCAAATATTAAAATAACAATAAAGATAACAGCAATAATAATTTCAAATATTTTTTTTAACATTAGATTAAAACCTTAAATATATAAAAGTCGTTTCACCGAATATTCCACAAACAACAATAGCAAGCAACAATGCATACATTATAACAAAATTAAGTTTTATATTTTGTATGTTTAATTTATTTTTATATTTTAAAAAATCTACAACTAACAGTGCTGTTATACCTAGAACTATAATCCACCAATCATAAAATAAAAACAAAGGTATATTTAGTTCGGATAATATACTATTTGAAACAGGATATTGAACGATTCGGCATAGTATATTAACAAAATCCGTTAAAGATGGTATTTTAAAAATAAATATTCCAAAAGAAATGAATATAAATGTAAATAAAATTTTTATATATGTATTTATTTTATTAAACAAATTAAATTTATGTACAAAAAGATAAATTACTATACATATTCCGTTATATAAAGCACTTACAATATAATTTAATTGTGAACCATGCCATAATCCTACAAAAAACCACACTGTTATTATGGATATTATTATAGGTATGGTTGATAACAATTCACTTCTATTTTTTAAATATCTGTATAATTTTTTCAAATATTTGGAATATAGTATCGGATAAAATACATAATCTCTAAACCATGTATATAATGTAATATGCCATCTGGTCCAAAATTCTTGTACGGATTTTGAAAATAAAGGTGTTTTAAAATTTTCTTGTATATTTATCCCAAAACAATTTGATACACCTATTGCTATATCCATATAACCTGAAAAGTCCGCATATAATTGAATAGTATATAATGCCATTATTAACAATAAAGTTAATCCTGAAAATTCGTTAAAATTTGAATATGCATTATCTACTAAAATAGCGATTCGATCGGCTATTACTAATTTTTTGAAGAAACCCCATAAGATTCGTCTAATACCATAAATAAATTGTTCTTTATTAAATTTATGACTTTCAAAAAATTGATGGTGTAGTTCATTAAATCTGCTTATGGGACCCATTACAAATTGCGGAAAATAGGAAACAAATAATGCATATTTAGCAATATTTTTTTCCGGTTTAGCAACTTTTCTATATATATCTATTGTATATCCTAATGCTTGAAGAGTATAATAAGATAGTCCTAATGGTAAAGCCAAATTGAATAATAGTGAAAAATTCAAATTATCATTTATAAAATTTATTTGTTTAAAACAAAAAATTAATCCTAAATTTATAATAAATACTAATATTAAATAGCAATTTTTTCTAAAATTTATAGTTTTTATGTTAGATTTTTTATCTTTTTCTTCAAATTCATTAAGATTATTAATTTTTATTCCTACTAAATAAGTTGATATTGTAGATATTATTAGGAATATTAAAAATTTGGGGTTTGCAAAACCATAATAAATATAGCTGCAAACCAATAAAAAAATCCATTTAAATTTATTGGAAAGTATAAAATAAACAGGAAAAATAATAAGTAAAAATATTATAAAAGTTAAAGATGTAAATAACATATATTGTTTATCTTATTATATACAATTTTTAGTACATAATAAAAGATTTTTTGTAAAATTTGAGTGTATTTTATATAATCATTTTGCAATATTGATTTACCGGGATATATTATGAATTCAATTGTAGAAGAATTTGAATCTCTTTCGCAGAAATATAAATCTTGTGTAGCAATAAAAGATGATATTACAGGATATTCCTTAACATTTCAAGAATTTAACCAAAACATAAATAAAATAGTAAAAATATTAAATAACTTTAATATTAATAAAAATGAAAAAATAATTATTTTTTTAAAAAATCATCCGTTATGGCATGTGATAGATTTAGCAATAATGAAAAATCATAATGTGTCTATTCCTTGTGATCCTATATCAAGTTTTGAAGAAATAAAAACTATTTTAAAACAAACAAACAGTAAAGCTATATTTACCGATAATATTAAATTTATAAACAACATAAAAACAGAAGAAAACATAACTATATTTTATGTTGGAATCACTGATTTAGAAAAATCAACAAATGTTTTCAATTTAGAAAAAGAACTCAAAAATACTAAATACGAAGATATCGTTTTTAAACTTGATAATCCTGATGAAATTGCAAGTATATTATATTCTTCCGGAACTATGGGCATTCCAAAGGGGATAATGTTTACTCATAAAAATTTATTTTTATCTTTACAAGACCATAAACGGGTTTTTGAATTTAAAAAACAAGAACAAAATAATTGTGTAAGCATATTAAGTCCGTCTCACATTTCTCCAAGATTTAATACATTGGCATTATTATCCGGCGGCAATACTATAATATATACTGATTACATAAATTATTTTGAAACTGTAGAAAAATATAAGCCGCAATATTTATTATGTGTTCCAAAGTTGTTGGATATATTTATTGAAAAATATGAAAAAAAACTTTTGTCCAAATCAAAACCATTTCAAATTATTCATAATATATTTTTTAATATTTCAAAGCTTTACATTAAAAATAGAGATAATATTTTAAGCTTTATTTTATATATATTTTATTTTATAGGATATAAATATTTTTTTAAACAATTAATTAATAAGTTATTAAATTTATCAACGAATATATTTACTACAGGTGCATTTTTACAGGAATATAGTGAATTGTTTTTTAACATAATGGGAATGAATTTAATTGTTCAATATGGTCTTACGGAATCTTGTGTATGTGTAGCTTCTACAACACTGCAAAATAAAAAATTAGGTTCTGTCGGGAAAATTAATTCCAATCTTGATGTAATAATTTGCGATTGCGAAACTAAACAAAAATTAGGTTATAATAAAACCGGCTTAATTAAAGTAAAAGGGAACCAAATAATGAAAGGTTATTATAATGATGACGAAAAAACAAAAGAAGCATTCGATGATAACGGATATCTTATTACCGGTGATTTAGGTTATTTAACAAAAGATAATTTTCTATATTTTAAAGGAAGACAAAAAGATATAGTTGTGTTAAGTAACGGTAAAAATATAAATTTAACTAAATTGGAAAGTATTTGTAAAAATTCAAAATTTATAAAACAAATAGTTATTTGTGGTCAAGACAGACCATATTTAACAGCTTTAGTTGTTGTAGATAAAAATTATGTTGATGAATTTTTAAGAGATGATAAAGAAAAAGATTTGAAAAAAGAAATATTAATAGATATAAACAATTTAATAGGTAATGATAAATATTTTAAATGGATAGAAATAATAAAAGATATTAGATATGTAAACGAATTTAGTTATGAGAACGGTTTTTTGACAAAAAAGTATGGAATTAAAAGAAAAAAAATTTATGAAGAATTTAAAGAATTAATCAATGATATGTATTAAATTGTAAATTGTTTAATAAGAAAAGAGGTAATGTTAATGACAAAAGAACAAATATTTAAAGAATTAGAATTAATTTTTATTAAGATATTGGATTTTAAAGTTTCAAATATAAATACAGAAACAAAACTTTCGGATATAAAAGGTTGGGACTCTCTATCTCACATAAATATCATTGAAGAGATAGAAAGTAAATTTAATGTTAACTTTTCTGTAGGAGAAATAGTTACATTAAATACAATTTCGGATCTGATTAAATTAATACAATCAAAGTTATAAATTTTTATTTTGTAATTACAAAAATTGCTTGTTGGGCAAACAAGTTAGGTAATATGTGACAATATTTGCTGTTAGTTATGAAAGATTTTTCTACAATTTTATAATTGTTGTCTTTACAGAAAACTTCAAAATCTTTTATACTCAAAAATCTTATGTTAGGTGTTTCATTCCATTTTGAAGGTAAACATTTTGTTACAGGAGCTCTTCCGCCGAAAAACAAATTGAATCTTAATGAAATATGTGCAAAATTAGGGAAAGATATTATTACCTTTTTACCTATTCTAAGGCATTGTTTTAATACCTCATTTATTCTTTTTACCTGTTGTAAACTGTCGCTGAGTATTACAAAATCAAAAGTGTTATCTAAATAACTGTCCAAAGCGCCGTCAATATCCGAATGCATTACACATAATCCTTTTTCCACACATTTATATATTGCATCCTCGGAAATTTCCACACCTTGAGCATTTACTTTTTTAGTTTGTTCAAGTAAATACATTAAATCGCCATCACCGCAACCCAAATCTAAAACTTTTGATTTTTCGGTTACAATACCTGCTATTTTTAAATGCGATAACAAAACATTTTTATTTTTCACTGCCAAAAACCTCATTATATAGTCTGTCTAAAAAATTACTTACCAACCTGGTTTCATCTTTTACTTCCAACAGAAAAGCATCGTGTCCGTAAGTTGAATATATGTTGCAATAAGTTACTTCCTGATTTTTCATTTTCAAAAATTTCACTATGTTCTCGGATTGATAAGGCGGATAAAGCCAATCCGATTTGAAAGATATAACCAAAAACTTTATATCCAAATGCTTTTCTTCCGGCAAAAAATTATCTTTTTTAACATCGAAATAATCTATTGCTTTAGATAAGTATAAATAACTGTTAGCATCAAATCTTTTTACGAAAGAACTTCCTCTGTATCTTAAATATTCTTCCACCTCAAAATCCGCATTAAAATCGAAATTTTCGTTCGGTTCCGGATTTTTAACAGGAAACTTTTTCTGCATTGAATAGTCACTCATATAAGTGATATGTCCCAACATTCTTGCAACTGCAAGACCTTTATCAGGTTCATTCCCGCCATAATAATGACCTTTCTTCCAGGCAACATCACCCATAATAGATTGCCTGCCTACTTCGTTAAAAGCAATTTGTTGAGGAGTAGATCTTAAAGTTGCCGCTATAGGAATTGCCGAATATATAAATTCAGGATAATCCATTACCCATTGTAATACCTGCATTCCGCCCATTGAACCGCCGGCAACGGAAAGAAGTTTTTCTATGCCGAAAAATTCAACAAGTTTTTTTTGGGCTTTTACCATATCCGATATTGTTATTGCAGGAAAGTCTGTTCCGTATTCAACTCCGGTAGCGGGATTTTTGGATGCAGGTCCTGTAGTTCCTGCGCATCCGCCCAAAACATTTGAAGCAATAACAAAATATTTGTTGGTATCAAAAGCTTTTCCGGGACCAACCATCATGTCCCACCAACCGGGTTTTTTATCTCCTTCGTGGTATCCGGCACAATGAGCATCACCCGTAAAAGCATGAGTAATCAATATAGCA
>JAEEGL017062115.1_pt1 | contig 11036 bp, 8 predicted proteins | sample 9134231 | NCBI WGS metagenome assembly JAEEGL01 (sample SAMN16246548, study PRJNA631951) | gut metagenome | biome: gut microbiome; feature: rumen; material: fiber-attached | host: Bos | place: Iran: Karaj | collected 2018-10
TCATTTGAAATTACAAATGATATTAAAATTGCGGATATTGCGATAATAAGAAATAAAGAATTAAATAAAGAAGTATTAGATAGTGCTAAAAATTTAAAATTAATTGCCGTATATGGTACTGGCTATAATATGATAGATATTAATTATGCTAAAAAATTAGGCATTAAAATATTTAATACTCCAGGATTAAATAAAAATGCTGTATCTGAAATAACTATTTCATTAATGTTAAATCTATCTAGAAATATTATTAAATCATTAAATATTAAAGAATTAGGATCTAATTCATTAATGGGGTATGAATTATTAAATAAAACATGTGGCTTTATAGGTCTTGGTAATATTTCAATTAATACTGCAAAAATATTACATGATGGATTTAATATGAATATTATTGGATATAATAGGCATAAGAAAAATATTCCTTATATAAAAGAAGTATCATTGGATTATTTATTAAGAAATAGTGATTATATTATTATTGGTTTAGCTTTAAATGAAGAAACTAAAGAATTTATTAATATAGATTTATTTAATAAAATGGATAAGCATCCATTTGTAGTTAATCCTGCAAGAGGTTTAATTGTTAATAATAATGATTTATTATATGCATTAAAAAATAAATTAATTAAAGGATATGCTGCAGATGTTTATTATCCTGAGCCTATAGATGATAATGATCCTTTATTAAAAGAAAATGTAATTATATTACCTCATATTGGAGCTCAAACAATTGAAGCAAATAATAAGGTATCAGAAGCATTATTTAATAATTTAATTAAATTTATAAATAATAAAAAATTAGATAATTTAATATAAAATAATAGATTGTTTAAATGATAATGTTTCTATGTTATAATTAATTAAATATATCTGGGGGTGTTTTAAATGTATACAAAAGAAGATTTAGCTAAATATGATTATTTTAAAGATGTTGATATTAATTATGCTTTAGATTCTTTAACTGGTGTGTTATCAAGACCCAATATTTTAGGATTTGCAAGACATTTAGTAGAAAACAATGTCGAATTTATGATGGGTATATTAGACATTGATAATTTTAAATTAGTAAATGATAATTATGGTCACAAGGTTGGTGATGGCTGTTTACAGCAATTAGGCACTAATCTTGCAAAATTTGTAGGTGACGATGGACTTGTAGGAAGATTTGGTGGCGATGAATTCATTGTAATTTATTTTAAAGCAACTGATTATGATTCTGTTCGTTCATATGTAGAAAAAATGTTTAACGAAGGTGGAATTGTAAGAAGAAAATTTAAGATAGATAATTTATCATTCTATGTTACTGCAACAATTGGCTGTGCATCATTCCCTAAGGATGCAAAAAATTATGATGAGCTATTCTTAACTATAGATAAAGCATTATATAGAGGTAAAACTAAAGGTAGAAACTGTTTTATTATTTATGTTGAATCTAAACATAAAAATATTCAGGTTCATATGAGAGAACAATCTTCTTTAGTTAATATGTTTAATAGAATCTCAGAATTAGCTTCAGATACTAAATTTGAACCAAATCAAAAATTGATACATATTTTAGACTATATTACTGTTGCATTACAAATAACTAGATCATCAGTTTTATTTGTAGATAAAACAGCTATATCAAGTGGTGATGGATATAATTGCAATATAGATGATGAATGCTTAAATATTTTTGCAAATTTAACTGCCAATGATACATTATTTATGCCATCAGGATTATTTAATTTAGCAAAGCATAAAAAATTAGTTCAATTTTTAGCAGATAATAAAATAATTACATTTATGGTATGTAAAATAGTAATTAATAAAAAGACATTTGGCTATATTGTTTTATTTGAAGATAAGATTACAAGAATTTGGCAAGAAAAAGAAGCTGCTGTTTGTCTATATTTAAATAAAGTTATTGAGCTTTTATATCATAAATAATAATTAATGAGGCCATTTGGCCTCATTATTGTTTATTTAAATAAATTCGTTTATAATATGTCTTATAAAGATTGCAGGTGAGATAATGGATAAAGAAAATACAAATGAAGAATTATCTACAATTGATGAAATAGTTGAAGAAGGTAAAGAAGAAGTTTCTTCAATAGATGAAATAGTAGAAGATGATAATAGTGAAAAAAAGAAGAAAAAAAGATTAAACAAAGAAGAAAAATTAAGAAGAAAATATTTCTTTGAAAATGATATAAAATATCGTGGACCATTATCATATAGATATTTAAGAATAATTGCCTGGATATCTATTGCAGTATCACAAATATTATTAATTAATAGTATTACTCCAATAATTCTTGGAAAAAGTTTATTAGGAGAAGGATTTGAAGGATTCTTATCATTTATTGCAGCATTATATGTTCCTTTATTTATTATTGCCACTTTCGCGACAATATTAAATAAAAGTAATCCTATAAAGCATATAATCATATTTTATGCGATTGCATATTTAGGATTAGCTTTATCATTAATATTTTTATATTATAGGTATATTAATGGTGTATTAGCTGATATTGGTATTGAAAAAGAAGGTTTAAAGGCTGCATCACAGGCATTTGGTAAAAAATTTGAAATTAATGTTTTTGCAGATTTATTAGCTTTATCATTATTTTATTATTTTGTAATGTATAAGCCTAAAAAATATTTTAGTGGTAAAAAGATTTATTTATTTAGATTATGTGCTATATTACCATTATTATTTGCATTAATATCTTATTTAATTAGATTATTTTCAAATTTAGATTATTATACTTTACCTTTTGCGTTAAATATTTTTTTAACTACTAAATCTCCACTTATATATGTATTATTTATTGTCTTAACGTTTTGGCTAAGAAAAAAAGAAAAAACATATTATAAGCTTGGTGGAAATCATGAAGGATTTCAAAAATTTGAAAGATCAAATAGAAATTCATTATCATTTTCTATATTTATATCAGTATGGTGTTTAATATTATCAATAATTGATATATTTGTTTATGCATTTTTCTTTGGTGCATTTGAGGATAGTGCAACATATATTGATGCGTTTAAAATTGGAGAATGTGCAGGTCTAGTCTTTGCAATACCAATTTTAATGGGATTTTCATATTCAAGGAAGCATAAGCAATCGAATTTAGATATTATTATTGTAATAGGTGGTATAGGATTAATTGTTTTATCTTATATTGAAATGATTTATCAAATAATAATCGCAATATAATGATGAGAAATCGAGTGATTTCTCATTATTTTTTTAAACTAAAATATGATACAATAATATTATCGAGGTTACATTATGAAAAGAAGAAAGCCAAATAGAATTAGAGCATTTTATTATGCTCACCCTTATTTAGTCATTTTTAATGTATTAATGATTTATAATATTTTAATCATATTATTATTTTCATTTTTATTAGCTTATTTATATGATGGCTATGTAGATAGTAAAAATTATTTAGAAGCCATTCAATATTGTGCTATTTATACAATGAATTCAGGAGACATTTGGTCTGAGGCTCCAACATCAGTAATCATTTTAAAAATTATTATTAATACAACACAAATGATTACATTCTCTGGTGCCTTAATAGGTTTAGCTACATCTATGCTTCAAAATTTATTTAATAGAAGAGTTCACAATGTAGGAAAATTAAAATTAAAAAATCATTATGTTATCCTTAATTGGTCACCTATAGGGGCAAATATAATAAAAGAATTATCTTATATGCCTGGTAAAAAGGCAATTGTAATATTATCTGATATTGATAAGGATACAATTAATGAAGAAATAGATAATTTATTTTTAGAATCTAATATTGAAAAGAAGAATATAAGAATATTTGTTAAAAAATCTGATCCTTCATCAAGAAAGGCTTTAAAGGAAATAAGCATTGATAAATGTATATCAATTGCCTTATTATCTAAAGCATCTTGGTTAAATTCAAGAGAATTAAATGATGCAGATTCTTTTAAAATATTAATGTCTATTTTAAGCATTAATAAAAATGCAAATGTTATAGTAGAAGTAAATAATGATGCAGTATCAAGAGAAATAGGAGATTTAATGAAGGCAAGTGCCGATCTTAATAAAGCAAATGTTTCTATATTCTCAAGAAATACAATTGTAGGTCATGCCTTAGGAAGATCTGCAATAAATACTTCATTTGCAGATTTATATTATTATTTATTATCATATGAGGGTGGAAGCTTTTATTCTGTAGATGAAGATTTAAATGTATCTGATGCCTTAATGAAATATAATAAGGCAATACCTATTGCAAGATATAAAGAAAAAGATGGGGAAAAATTATATTTATATTCAAGCTCAGATTTTATTTTTAAATCATTAACTAAAAAGGATATTCATAAAGAATTAAATTTTGAAAAAAATTTATTAAAGAATAATTTCACATTATTTGTTATAGGTGATAATGAAAGATCACGTTCTATATTAGATGTATGTGATACACATAATAGAATTAAAGATGGCAAAATTAAATGTAAAATATATCCAATTAATGTTGATATAAATGATTTAATATCTGATATTAATAAAGCAAATGGAAGATGTAAGGTATTAATTTTATCAGATGAAAATTCAAGCATTGAGCAGCAGGATAACAATGTATTTTTAACATTAATTAAATTAAAAACTAATGAGAATTTTGATAAGAATACAGAATTATATGCTGAAATATTTGACCCATCATCTAGATTCTCACTTGAAAGCTTAAATGTTTCAGGTATGATTATTTCAAATGAAATGGTTGCATTATATATTGCACAGCTTTTAACTCATCCTACATCTCATAAATTCTATGAGGATTTATTATTAAATAATTATAATTCTGATGATATTAATTTAGATTTTGATGTAAGAAAAGCTAAAGAATTAATTAATATAAAAGAAGATTTAGTATTTAATTCTAAATTAGAATTTATATCATCATTATATGAATCATCAAATCATGAATATTTACCTATTGGATTTGTTGGAAAGAATATAAAAAAGAATTTTATTTTTGAATCTATTTCAAATGTAATAGAAGGAGCAGCTAATATAATAGATAAAACAGTTAATTCAGTAACAAATGCGTTAACATTATCTGATTGTGCAACTGATTCACCTATTGATAAATCTAATATATTAATATTTGATTATAATATTAGAAAGCAAGAGAAAATAGTTATCAATAAGGATACTATTATTATCGTTGTTCATTACAATAATAAAATACAATAAAATAGCACCTTTGGGTGCTATTTTGTATTATGTGATAATGTTGATAATTTTATTTATAAATTATATAATTAAATTAGTTAAACGATTACAAAATATTACAATTAATCCTATAAATGGGCTTTTTTTGTTTTATAGAAGGGAGGTATTATGTTTTTAACATTTGCAGATGAATTAGATAAATTATCTCCTACTGCGGCAATAATTATTTCAATTGCGTTAATGCTATTTGTTGGCTTTGCCTTAACAAGAATAACTAAATTAATGAAATTGCCTAATGTTACTGCATATATTCTTGCAGGAATAATTATGGGACCATATTGTTTTAAGCTAATACCTACTAGTGTTATTTCTGGTATGGACTTTTTACCAGATATTGCTTTAGCATTTATTGCCTTTGGTACTGGTGAATTTTTTAGATTAGATGTTTTAAAGAAAAATGGTTCTAAAACAATAGTTATTACCTTATTTGAATCATTAATTGCTTGTTTATTAGTATTTATATTAACATTCTTTATTTTAGGATTATCATTCCCATTTGCCTTAGTATTAAGCTCACTTGCTTCAGCTACAGCTCCTGCATCTACAATGATGACTATAAGGCAAACTGGAGCGAAGGGTGATTTTGTAAATACATTATTACAGGTTGTTGCCCTAGATGATATAGTTTGTTTAGTAATTTATAGTATTTCAATATCAGTTGCAAAATCATCATTATCTGATGCTTCAATTAATGCATGGGATATTATAAAGCCTATTTTATTAAATTTAGGTGTTTTAGCATTAGGTGGCTTATTTGGATTCTTATTAAAAATATTAATGCCAAAAAGAAGATCAACTGATAATAAATTAATTATAGGTATTGCAACTATATTTGCATTTTGTGGTCTTTGTGTATTTTTAGATATATCACCATTACTTGGCTGTATGAGTATGGGTATGGTTTATATTAATGTATCTAATGATGATAAATTCTTTAAGCAAATGAATTATTTTGCACCACCTATATTATTGTTGTTCTTTGTCCGAAGTGGTCTTAATTTTAAATTAGATGCTTTATTCTCATCATCAATGATGGGCTCTGTTCCTTTAATTGTAGTAGGATTATTATATTTCTTTGTTAGAATTATTGGTAAATATGGTGGCGCATTTATAGGATGTGCTACTGTTAAAAAGGATAAAAATGTAAGAAATTATTTAGGTCTTGCATTAATACCACAGGCAGGTGTTGCAATAGGCTTAGCAGCCATGGGTGCAAGAACCTTAGGTGGTAGTATGGGTCAAGAGCTTGAAACTATTATTTTAGCATCAAGTGTATTATATGAATTAATAGGTCCTGCATTAGCTAAATTATCATTATATTTATCTAAATCATATTCTAATAAATTAGATGATATTGTAACTGTTGATATGGTTGATGAAAATGGTGCTATAAAATCTGATGTTGATTTATTAATTGAAAAAATTAATAAAATACAGGAACAAATTCCTAAGCATGAGGAGGTCTCCGAAGAAGAAAGAGCCTTCACGGAGGCATCTATGGAGCAATATCAACAACAAAATCAACAGCGTATGGGATTTTTTAGAAAATGGAGGAGAAGATGATTATGCTAGAAATTGTAGATCCATTAGCTAATTTACTTGGCGATTGGAGTAAGAATGTAAATATATATAGTATTATCTTAAGAATAGGCGTTGCATTAATAATAGGCTTTATGGTTGGCTGGGAGCGTAGTAATAAGCATCATGCGGCAGGATTAAGAACATTTATGCTTGCGGTATTAGGCTCAACTGTTGCTATGATATTAGATATGTTTATTAAAGAAAAATATGATGCTGGTATTTTTGCTATTTCAGCATTATCAGTATTATCTTTAGCTATTATTAGCTGTAATACAACTATTTATACATCTAAAAGCCAAATTAAAGGATTAACTACATCAGTTGCCCTATGGGGTGTAGGATTTATCGGTCTTGCCTTAGGTGCAGGATTATATCTTACAACAATTATCTTAATTGTAATATTTGTATTAAGCTTAAGTATGCTTCCTAAGGTTGAAACATATTTAAAAAATAGATCAAATCATTTTGAGGTTCATCTTGAGCTAACTAATGCAAGCTATTTAAAGGATTTTACCACTGTATTAAGAGAATTAGGAATTAGAATATATGAGCTTGAAAATAATCCTGCATATTTTAATTCAGGATTAAGTGTTTATACTATGTCATTATCTATTACAAAGGAAGAATTACAAAAATATAAAACGCATCAAGAAATAATAGAAGCTTTAAAAAGCTTGCCATATGTAGCTTATATTGAAGAAATAAGCTTTTAATTTCAAACTTTTAAAATAAAAAAGAAAAATATTTAACTATGTATTGACAAATATATTTCAAGTAATTATAATAAAGGAAATTTGATATTTAAACCGTTGATACGGAGATAAAACAAACAAACACTTATAGAGAGCAGGGGATGGTGGAATCCTTGTAGAAGGTTATTTGGTAAATGGACCGTTGAGGGAATGGAGAAAGAATTTATTCAAGTATCTTTTACGTTATTCTTACGTTAGTAGATAGGAATGTGTTGGCATTCTGAAGGTGCACAAGGTCATTCTTGTGAATATAGGTGGTACCGCGGATATTTATACCCGTCCTGTAATTTCAGGACGGGTTTTTTTATTCGAAAATAGGAGGTTATATTATGAAACCAGCATTAAATGAAGCATTAAAATATAAAAATTATGACATTATACCTTTATCAGAGGAAATATTATCTGATATTAAAACTCCAATAGAGGTTTTAAAGAATTTAAAGGCTGTATCTAAATGTCATTATTTATTAGAAAGTGTATCAGATGGAAAAATATCTAGATATTCATTTTTAGGATTTAATCCTATATTAAAAATTAAATGTAAAAATAATGTTGTTTATATAGAAAATGATAATTCAAAATCATATTTTAATTCAGATACTCCTTTATCAGAAATAAGAAGAATATTAAAGAATTATCATACTCCTTCATTTAATTATCTTCCATCATTTACAGGTGGATTTGTTGGATATTGTTCATATGATTCATTTAAATATGGTGAGAAATCTTTAAAATTAAAATCAGATGATAAAGCATTATTTAATGATTTTGAATTTATGTTATTTGATAAAGTAATAGCTTTTGATAATTTAAGACAAAAAATCATAATTATTGTAAATATATCTACTGATAATTTAGAAGAAAATTATCATAAGGGAGAGCTTGAAATTAAAAATTTAATTAACTTAATTAAATCTGATTTAAAGCCTAATATTCCAACTAATACAATTTATGAAGATATTAAAGCAAATGATAATTTTGAATCATATAAAGAAAAGATAGAAAAGATTAAAAATTATATTAAAAATGGTGATATTTTCCAATGTGTATATTCAAGAAGATTTCAAGGTAAGATGAAAGGAAGCTTATATAATACATATCGTGTATTAAGAGGCTTAAATCCATCACCTTATATGATTTATTTTAATTCTGATGATGTTGAAATTGCAGGTGCATCACCTGAAACATTAGTAAGAAAAATAAATGATAAGGTAACTACATTCCCTATTGCAGGAACAAGACCAAGAGGTAAAGATGAAAAAGAAGATATTATGCTTGAGGAAGGATTGAAGAAAGATCAAAAAGAATTAGCTGAGCATAATATGCTTGTAGATCTTGGAAGAAATGATATTGGTAAAATATCTAAATTTGGTTCTGTAAATGTAACAAGATATCAATATATTCAAAAATTCTCACATGTAATGCATATTACATCAACAGTTGAAGGAACAATTAAGGATGATAAGGATGCAATAGACGCATTACTTTCTGTATTACCTGCAGGAACATTATCAGGTGCACCTAAAATTAGGGCAGCACAAATCATTGATGAGCTTGAGCCTGAGCTTCGTGGTATATATGGTGGTGCAATAGGCTATATTGATTTTGAAGGTAATATGGATACATGTATTTGTATAAGAACTGCAATAAAGAAAAATGATGATGTTTATGTTCAAGCAGGTGGGGGAATTGTCCTTGATAGTGTTGCGGAAAATGAATATCAGGAAACAGAAAATAAGGCCAAAGCAATTCTAAAAGCTTTAAAGGAAAGTGAGGGTGAATTATTATGATTTTATTAATAGATAATTATGATTCATTTTCATATAATTTATATCAATATATAGGAACTATAAATCCTGATATTAAGGTAATAAGAAATGATGAATTAAAGCCTGAAGAAATATTTAAATTAAATCCAACAGCAATTATTATTTCTCCAGGTCCTGGATACCCAAAGGATGCAGGATTTATTGAAGATGTAATAAAGCTTGATGAAGAAAAGAAAGTACCACTTTTAGGTGTATGTCTTGGCCATCAAGCAATTATAGAAGCATTTGGTGGCAAGATAGTTCATGCAAAAAAGATAATGCATGGTAAGCAAGATGAAATAAAAATAGATAATGAAAATATTTTATTTAAAGGCTTAGATAATAAAATAATTGCCGCAAGATATCATAGCTTAGTTGGAGAAAATCCTTCAAGTAAATTAATTGTAACTGCATATGATAGTGATAATGAAATAATGGCAGTAATGCATGAAAATAAAAAAATATTTGGTGTACAATTTCATCCTGAATCAATAATGAGTAATGATGGAATGACTATTTTAAGAAATTTTTTAAATATTAAATAAGGAGAGCATATTATGAATAATAATGAAATTTTAGAAAAAGTAATTAAAGGTGATGACCTTACATATGATGAGGCATATGAAGTATTAGATAATATTATGAAAGGTAATTTATCTGAATCATATGTTGCAGGATTCTTAACAGCTTTAAGAATTAAAGGTGAAACAACAAAGGAAATTGCAGCATGTGCAAAGGCAATGCGTGATAATGCCTTAATAATTGAAGGTGAAGAAGACTCACTTGATATTGTAGGAACAGGTGGAGATAAAGCAAAAACAATTAATATTTCTTCAATTGCTTCATTTATTATTGCAGCATGTGGTGTTAAGGTTGCAAAGCATGGTAATAGATCAGTTTCATCATTATGTGGAGCTGCAGATTGTTTTGAAAGCCTTGGTGTTAATATTAGAACAGATAAAGAAAAAGCTAAGAAGCTTTTAGATGAAGAAAATTTATGCTTTCTATTTGCACAAATTTATCATCCAGCAATGAAAAATGTTGCCCCAATTAGAAAAGGCTTAGGTGTTAGAACAATATTTAATATTTTAGGACCTTTAACAAATCCTTGTAAGGCTAAAAACATTTTACTTGGTGTATATGATGAAAAATTATTAGATGTTATGGCTGATGCATGCTTAAAAATGGGTATGGAAAAGGCTGTAATAGTTCATGGTGAGGATGGCTTAGATGAAGTTACACTTACAACTACATCAAGAATGACTATTTTAAAGCATGGTGAAATCATTCATTTTACATTTGATCCACATTCTTATGGCTTCTCATTATGTAAATTATCTGACCTTCAGGGTGGTACACCAGAGCAAAATAAAGAAATTGCTTTAGGAATTTTAAAAAATGAAATTAAAGGTCCTAAGAGAGATTGTGTTATAATTAACGCCGCAATTGCAATTTATTTAATGAAGGATGAATTATCATTAGATGATGCAATTAAAGCTGCAGATGAAGCATTAACTTCAGGAAAAGCATATCAAAAATTATTGAATTATATAGAAAAGAGTAATAAATAATGATTTTAGATGATATTTTAGAAAAGGTAAAAGAAAGATATAAGGATATAAAGGATAA
>JAEEGL010211055.1_pt1 | contig 11035 bp, 8 predicted proteins | sample 9134231 | NCBI WGS metagenome assembly JAEEGL01 (sample SAMN16246548, study PRJNA631951) | gut metagenome | biome: gut microbiome; feature: rumen; material: fiber-attached | host: Bos | place: Iran: Karaj | collected 2018-10
CGTGAGTTCCTCCACGCTGTAATACTCGAGTCTCTGGATCATGCCGAAACGGTCTCTCAAAGGTGCCGTAAGCAGCCCGGCTCTCGTAGTTGCCCCCACCAGGGTAAACTTAGGCAGGGAGATTCGCCTGCTCACTACTGTCTCGCCCTTGGAATAGATCACATCAACGGCATAATCCTCCATTGCGGAGTACATGGTCTCTTCGACCTGTCTGTTCAGGCGGTGAATCTCATCGATAAAGAGGACATCACCCTTTTGCAGTTTGGACAGGATAGCTACTATATCTGCCGGAGTCTCTATCGCAGGTCCGGATGTGATCACGCATTTGGCTCCCATCTCGTTGGCAATGATGCCGGCAAGTGTAGTCTTGCCGAGTCCGGGAGGCCCGTAGAATAAGCAATGATCCAAAGCTTCGCCTCTCATTTTGGCGGCTTCGATAAAGACCTTGAGGTTTTCCTTGGTCTTGGTCTGACCGACATAATGCTCAAATGTCTTGGGCCTGAGAATGTTCTCGATACTTACATCCTCACGTGTTCTGTCAGTCACGATCGCGGAACTCTTGGTGTTGTTTACGGGCTTATTCTCCGTGGTATTAGTATTGGTATCAGTCTGTATGGTCCTGGACATGTATAGTCACCCCTGCATGATCAGATAATCTTAAGTGCAGCTCCTATGATATCATCGATACTCATTTCTTCGGTATTCTCGAGACTAAGGACCGCTTTCTTTGCATCGTTTCTGGCAAGTCCCAGAGCACAGAGAGCTTCCACGGCCTCCGCCAGATCTTCATTCATCGATGCATCCGCCGTATCGGTGACCATACCTGTTCCGACACCTGATGCGGCAGCAAGTACGGTGTTTGCATCAAACTTGTTCTTAAGATCCACTATGATCCTCTCGGCGGATTTCTTGCCGAGTCCGGGAGCCTGTGAAAGCGTCTTGACATCACCCGTGACGATCGCAACTCTGATCGCATCCGCACTGATATATGACAAAAGGCTCAAAGCCGCTTTGGGGCCTATGCCGCTTACCGTGATCAGCATCGAGAACATATTTAGATCGTCTCTGGAGATAAAACCGATGAGTTCTATCGCATTCTCCCTGACCGAAGTGTAGGTAAACAGTTTTACCTCCTGTCCGTCCGGAGGAAGCATCTCAGCCGTCGACGCGGGTATCTGAATGTTATAGCCTATATTATTCACTTCAAGCACACAGCTGTCGGCATTCGCCTCAGCCACTATCCCTTTAAAATATGCGTACATTTATGTACTCCTTTAAAATCGGTCCGGCAAGTCGATGCGGGAGGTTATTCTCCGTGAGACACATTTATGAGTGGCAGAATAAGTCCCGCCACGAACCCGAGTACCGCTCCCGTAACTGCACCCGACAGGATGAGTACCGGAATATAGTACACTATCCTGGTCGTGCCAAGCACAAACACCGCTACGATAAGCTGACCGATATTATGCGAAACACCTCCGGAGAGGCTTACTCCCATCGGACTGAAATGCCCTGTCTTATGAACTGCTAGCATGACCGAAAAACTGAGTGCCGCCCCGGCAAGCGAATAGATGATCATCGACATATTGCCGAAGATGAAACCGCTAAGGATGACTCTCAATATATCAACGGTCAGTGCTTCTTTCCATCCCGCGATGTACAGAAGGATAACTACGCAGAGGTTGGCAAGTCCGAGTTTGACTCCGGGGATCCCGAAGTTAAACGGGATCAGCGATTCCACGTAACTTAAGATCAGAGCCAGTGCCAGACACAGACCGGAATATGCAATGCTTTGTACTCTTCCCTTTACCATGTCACGGCATCCGTTTCGTTATCCGGTCCCGTCGGATCGTTTCTGTCGTCCGATACGGTTACGGTGATCTTATGCGGCAGACATATGATGGAAGCACCCGTTCTCGATACGGGACGGGTATGGACACATATCAGATCCGGACAATTGGCATATATCATGTCTGCACATCCGTCAGCGATCCGGATGACATTGATGTCGCTGTCTGCATCGGCACCGCCATACGACTTCTCATCAAAATCAGAGCTGTACCTGACCTCAGGCCCGTTATCATATTCAATGATAAGAAAGCCCTCACGATCCATGGGATGCGAATATATGATATCGGAATCATACAGCACGGATACTGTCGAGCCATCCTCACCTGATATACGGACTATGATAAAGATCAGTCCCGCTATCAATAAACACGCCGCAAGCAAAATAAGATCATTTAAATACCTGCGGCGTTTCGTAACTCTATGGTCAAGTATATCATTATCGAACATATGTTTCAAGTATGATGATACTCCTCGGACGGACCAATATCTTGTTGTCGTCCACAACATTTGCCTCGTCCGTGGTGATGGAAACCTCCCATTTCATCCCTTTTCTCAACTTGGGAACGGCTATGGTCTTGGATTCCCAGTGCATGTTATAGATCAGATAGATCAGTCTGTCGTCCATATCATCATTATATTTGTCATAATAAAGAATGCCGAAGCTGTGTGAAGTGGGTCCTATATCGGCTTTCCACAGTTCTTCTCCGTGCATCGAGATATCGGGATATCCGTATGAAAGGAAGTCGCGTCCGGTAAACGGATGATCGGAGCCGATAGACGGATGGGAATGCCTGATATCCAGGAGTTTTCTCACAAAATCGAGTATCTCGTTAGCAAAGGCGCTGTTGGTCCATTTGATATATCCGGTCGCATTATCCTGATTGTACGGGTTATTGTTGCCGAACTGTGTATTGCCGAACTCATCTCCGCCGTAGATAAGAGGCGTTCCCTGAGAAAGGAGCGTCAGAGCAAAAGCATTCTTAAGCTGGCGTTTACGCAGTTCCAGCACTGCCTTTTTACGCGTTGCGCCTTCTATGCCGCAGTTCCAGCTGTAGTTATAATCGGCTCCGTCCAGGCCGTTCTCGCCGTTTTCGAGGTTATGCTTCTCATTGTATGACACGACATCCATCGCACGCATCGTATCCTGTCTTGCGATAAATACGATCGGATGCGATACAGGATCCGAGTCCCGAAGCTGAAAAGCAGCTGCCTGAGCGGAATTGGGATCTCCTTTAAGGAATTTACGTATATCGGTCATGAATCCGAGATCCATATGCCCGTGTTCGGGATTATAGCCTTCATCAGTTCTGGTCAGTGCATCATCACAGAGGATCTTGCATCCGTACAGCAGAGGATCCGACATGATATCATCGATCGGTAGTCCGCCACCGATCAGCTGGAATCCGTCAATGTTATATATGGTCCTCCAGAACCTTAACAGATCCGTGATATCGCGAACCGAGAATCTCTGAGGGAATCTGAACTGCAGAATGACTTCGATGCCGGCTTTATGGATGGCATCCACCATCTCATGCATCTCTCTTACAGGATCACCGGTTGCGGAATATGCATGCTTGGGAACAAAGTAATATCCATCGGTATATCCCCAGAAATTGACCATGCCGGAGGGTTCATCACCCTTTTTGATCATATCGGGGAGTTTGATGATCTCGTTAAACTCATATACCGGCATCAGGATCAGAGCAGTAACTCCGAGAGATTTGATATACGGTAGTTTCTGGATCACACCGCGAAAAGTGCCCTTATCCCTGACTTTGGATGACGGATGTGCTGTATATCCCCTGACATGGAGCATATAGAATACGCTGTCATGAAACGGTACCGGCTTATGAATGCCGTTTCCTATGCTGGTATCCGTACTCACTCTGGAAAAACATGATGTGGCTTCGCCGAAATCACCGAATCCGGCAGAATCCTCCATCCTCGGGTCGGGAAATACTTCGTCACCGCTGTAGAACAGATATTTAAGCCCTCTTCCGTCGCTGTCTTTCAGGAAACGGCTGACCGTATCACGGCCTTCAAAACGCACTTCCATGGCACGGATGCGGCCTTCTTTTGCCCAGGAGGGAAAAGCGATCTTGATGGGGGCACTTGCGCTTTCGGGGTATATCAGTACGCCGCAGTCCGCATCGAGTGCGAATTCTCCGACAAATCTGACTCCTTCGGGCGTATATGCTGCTCCGAGCGGATACGGAACAGTTTTGTGTAATGTATACATATTACCTGTCATGCTTTACCTTGGAGGTGAATAATAGATCTGCTCCCGATCCCGGGTGTCTGCTTCCGGAGCCGGACCCGCCTGATCATACGGACCGTAACCGGTAGTCATCTGATCTATACGTTTGTTTCTTCTGCTGATCACTATCATGCGGATGATAGTCAGCATGATCGCCACGACAACTGCCATAACAACCAGAAAAACCGCGATCCCGGCAAATATTACCGTAAGGAACGGGACGGGATGTCCGACCGCATCATCCGGTCTGTCGGCATACATGGACGCTTCCAGTTTTGCCCCGAGAGTCGTGATGAGTGCCGAGATGATAAACTGCCCCGGTATCATCAATAACCACAACAGCGCCAAAGCCGGTGATTTCTTTTGGGTGGGTACATTCCGGTTATCTTTCATATTCCTTGAAATGAATGCCGTGATAGTTTAGGATTAACTCATCTGAAACTATCACGGAGGTTAAATATGGCAGAAAAAAAATCTATATCCGATATCGACGGTTCCGAAGCCGAATCCATGACCGTTACTCTTAATCTGGACGAAGGCGATGTTGAATGCGGCATCGTTACGATCCTCGAATGTAACGGGCGGGAATATATTGCCCTTCAGCCGCTCGAAGTAACCGATGAATACCCCGAAGGAACAGTCTGGCTCTATCGTTACAGTGAAAATCCCGATGATCCGAATGAAGAACCCGAGCTTGATTATATCTCAGATGACGCCGAATACGAACGTGTCGAGGAAGCATTTGATGAATACCTTGACAGCGTCGAATTCGACGAATTGCTCTGATCGTGGGCCCGGGTATTATTCTTCTTATCCTTTGATCACTATGTTCACGATCCTTCCGGGAACATAGATCTCTTTTACTATCTCTTTTCCGGCGATCCTGTCTCCCAGTTCTTCTTTAGCCTGTGAGATGATATCGTCCTTATTTCCGTCTGCCGGTACGGCGATCGTGGATCTTACTTTGCCGTTAACCTGTACGGCGATCTCTATCGTGCTCTCGACGGTCTTGGCCTCATCATATTCGGGCCACTTCTGCTCATATACATATCCGCCGTAATTCATCGTATCCCAGATCTCCTCGGTTATGTGAGGTGCAACGGGATTGAGCAGGATCAGAAGAGTCTTGAGTTCATCTTTGGTAACCGAACCCTTCTTGGTAAAGTCATTTATCAGACTCATCATCGCAGCTATAGCAGTGTTGAACTTAAGAGTTTCAAAATCATTTGATACTTTCTTGATCGTCTTATGCATGGTCGCTTCGAGATCGGATGAATATCCTTCTTCGTCGGTAACGATATCCTGGAGTTTCCATACACGCTCAAGGAATCTTCGGCAGCCTCTGACGCCTTCATCCTGCCAGGATGCGGCCAGGTCGAATGCACCGATGAACATCTCATAGGTACGAAGTGTATCAGCGCCGAACTCGTCTATTATCTCATCGGGATTGACAACATTTCCGCGGGATTTGGACATTTTCTCGCCATTGGAGCCCAGAATCATACCGTGTGAAGTACGCTTCTGATAAGGCTCTTTGGTGGGAACAACACCCTGATCATACAGGAAACGATGCCAGAATCTGCTGTACAGAAGATGCAGTGTGGTATGTTCCATGCCTCCGTTATACCAGTCTACGGGAAGCCAGTATTTAAGTGCTTCGGGACTTGCAAGCGCTTCCTTGTTGGTAGGATCGGTATATCTCAGGAAATACCATGAAGATCCTGCCCACTGAGGCATGGTATCGGTTTCTCTCTGGGCCGGTCCGCCGCACTTCGGACAGGTAGTGTTTACCCACTCAGTCATGGTCGACAGCGGTGATTCGCCTGTATCGGTTGGCATATATGAATCAACCTCAGGCAGTTCGAGAGGAAGCTCCGATTCGGGAATTGCTACATAACCGCACTTATCACAGTGTACGATCGGAATGGGCTCGCCCCAGTAGCGCTGTCTTGAGAATACCCAGTCACGAAGCTTGTAGTTAACCTTCGCATGACCGATGCCCTTTTCCTCAAGGAACTCGATCATCTTCTTCTGAGCATCGGCTACATTCATGCCGTTGATGAAGCCGGAATTGACCATCGTACCGGTAGCAACATCGGTATAGACCTGCTTCTGAACGTCCTCGCCTCCGGCTACGACTTCAATGATCGGCAGATCAAATGCCTTGGCAAAATCCCAGTCTCTCTCATCATGAGCAGGAACTGCCATGATCGCGCCGGTACCGTAACTCATAAGTACATAATCGGAAACGAATATCGGGATCTCTTTCTCATTAACGGGATTGACCGCACGAAGTCCGTCAAGAACGACACCGGTCTTTTCCTTATTGAGCTCGCTTCTCTCAAAATCGGATTTTCTGGCTGCCTGAACACGGTAATCTTCAACGGCTGCCCAGTTTTTGATGTCATCTTTGTACTTATCAAGGATCGGATGCTCGGGACTTACGACCATGTATGTAGCTCCGAAAAGCGTATCGCATCTGGTCGTATAAACTCTGAGCTTGTCATCTTTTCCGGCTATCGCAAAATCAACCTCCGCACCGGTACTGCGTCCGATCCAGTTCTTCTGTGAAACTGCGATACGCTCGACATAATCGACCTCATCCAGACCATCGATGAGTTTCTGCGCATACTCGGTGATCTTGAGCATCCACTGGCTCTTAACCTTGCGGACTACCTCGGAACCGCATCTTTCGCATACGCCGTTTACGACTTCCTCGTTGGCAAGGCCTACCTTACAGCCGGTACACCAGTTGATGGGCATCTCTGCCTTGTAAGCAAGACCTTCTTTGAACAGCTGAAGGAAGATCCACTGAGTCCAGTGATAATAATCGGGATCTGTGGTATTAACTCCCCTGTTCCAGTCAAATGAATAACCGATGGATTTAAGCTGGCTTTTGAATCTCTCCACATTATTCTTTGTGACGATCTTGGGATGTATCTTGTTTTTAATCGCATAGTTTTCGGTAGGAAGACCGAATGCATCCCATCCCATCGGGAAAAGAACGTTATAGCCCTGCATGCGGCGCTTACGGGACACGATATCCATGGCGGTATACGGTCTGGGATGGCCCACATGAAGTCCCTGTCCCGAAGGATAGGGAAATTCCACAAGCGCGTAGTACTTGGGTTTGCTGTAATCATCAGATGTGGCAAAAGACTGGTTCTCTTCCCAGATCTTTTGCCATTTCTTTTCTACGATCTTATGATTGTACACTTCAGACATTTTTTCATTCTCCTCATTTCCAGTCGTTTAATATTTCTATGCAGGAATCAACATCCATGGCCGCCACGGCAACCTTGAGCTGTTCATATTTATCCTGCCAAAAATCATTGTATTTGAATTCACCCATCTCTTCGATGATCTTCTCCATCTCATCCATGTCCAGATCATCTACAGCCACTCTCATGCGCCCGAACAGGCTCTTAAGCGAATCAAGCGTGGCTTCGGGTTTATCGGCCGAGCGCAGATGGGACCCCGACGTTTCAAACAGATAAGCCAGTTTGTCCTTATAACCTGTATATGTTTCGAGTAATTCGCCGGTATACTGATTGATCGTATCGATCTCTTCCGCTTTGGAAGCCATCTCAAGCTTATATGCCAGTTCTCCGAGTCCTGTTGCTCCGATCTGTCTGGATGAACTCTTAAGGGCATGAACTTCGATAGCATACTGCGGCCAGTCATGTTCCTCGTAATACTGTCTGATCGTCTTGGCCTTGATATCTATCGCATCATAATATGATTTGATGATATTCATGTACAGTTTCTCGGAACCGAGCATCTTAAGCGCCTGATCGGTATCGAGATCCGCGATCACCAGTTTATCGGCGGGATTTAAGTTATCAGCCGACTTTGAAGATTCCAGATTCTCGTTCTTGACCTCGCAGGATATCTTATCGATCTTATCCTGAGGAACATAGCGGCGGAAGATCTCGATCAGGGATCTGACCTCTATGGGTTTGGCCACGAAATCATTCATGCCTTCATCGAGGAACATCTCCTTGGCGCCGCTGACAGCATTAGCCGTAAGAGCGATGATCGGCACATCATCATATTCGGGCATCGTCCTACGGATTATCCTGGTGGCATCTATTCCGTCCATCTCAGGCATCATGTGATCCATGAAAACGATATCATACTTCGTAGCCTCCATCATGCGGAGTGCTTCTTTTCCGCTGACGGCTCCGTCGACCTGCGCTTTCAGAGGCTCAAGCAGGCCCTGCGCCACGGTCAGATTTACTATATTATCATCTACGACCAAAGCCTTGACTCTTTCAGCCGTGAAACTGTAGAGTGCGTCCTGATCGGTCGAATCGAAATGAGCACTGTCGACATTATTGTTGAACAGGTTGCCCAGATTCAGCACTGATACGGGTTTTCTTAAGAACATGAGACTTTCGTACTTTGACATGCTGCGAAGATCTGCAAAAGTATCCGCCAAAATGACCGGAGTCACTTTTGAGCCATGTTTCATGCGCTCAAACATCGATTCATCAAAATACTGGGGCTCAAGGAAGAAATACAGCCTCCTACCGGGCCCCATCTCTTCCATCCAATTGGAGATATCACGTTCTTTATGATCAAAATCATTGAACAGATGGGTCTCGATCCCGAGTTTGGCTGCATCATTGATGAAATCATCATTGACGTTCTTGCTGTCGATCGCAGCCCCGATAGCAATTTCAGGGGCATCTTCGACTATAATGGACGGGATTGAATCCGCTACATCCTGCTGAACCGAGAACGAGAAGGTGGAACCTTCTCCGTAGGTGCTTTCGACATGCAGTTCGGAGCCCATTATCTGAAGCAGCATGCGGCATATCGTAAGACCCAGGCCCGTGCCTTCGATATTACGGTTACGTCTTGAATCAACCTGCTGGAAGGAATTGAATATCTTCTCAAGATCCGCTTCCTTGATACCGATACCGGTATCTATGACATCAAAGTGAAGCAAAACCTTCTCATATCCCATCCATTCATAATCAACGCGGACTTTTACATAACCTTCGTTGGTAAACTTTGTCGCGTTGTTGCACAGATTGATCAGGATCTGTCTGATGCGGACATTATCACCGATCAGCATATGGGGAATGTTGGGATTAACATCGATAAGCAGATCGACATCCTTATCTACAAGACGGGTCATGATGATATTGGCGACATCATCAATAAGATTTAGCGGCTCGTACTCAACCGGCACGAGTTCCATCTTTCCCGCTTCGATCTTGGAATAATCGAGGATGTCATTGATTATGGTAAGCAGGGCCTTGCCCGAATTCTTGATCTGACGGATATAATCGGCAGCATTCTGGGGCAGGTTCTCCCTTAAAGCCATCTCGGCAAATCCGATGACGGCATTCATGGGTGTCCTGATCTCGTGGCTCATATTAGCCAGGAAATCTCCCTGCATCTTGGCTGCTCTCTCCAGTTCGGAGGTCGCTATCATCGACAGATACTTACCATATGCCATGTCAGACATCACGCCTGCCATGGTGTGAAGGAACTCTGCGGCTTTATCCACTTCCTGCCTGTCAAGTACGGGTACCTTCTGTATGGATTCCCAGTACTTATTGGGGTTGATGCCGAGTTCAGCCGCAGTCTCCCGAACGGTCTCTTCGTCGGGCGGTTCGCATAATACCTGTCCGCCCACGAAGCAACCGACCATATGTCCTTCAATAACAATAGGTGCCGCAAATTCCATAAGACCGGAATGGCACGTATACACGGCAACCTTGCCTGTCTGCAGAGATACTTCCGCTCCGTAACGGTCGCATTCCTCGCACATGCTGTTACCGAGCTCGGAACAGCGGGTGTATCTTGCGCAGAATTCCATGAAATTGGTTCCTCTGGTCACGGGTTTCCCGTCCGCCTCCGTTATGATGGCGGCCATGCCTACCGTTTTGGAAAAGGAATCCTGTATTCTCTGCAAAACATCAGGTTCTATCAGATCTACAAGCTTTATATTATATTGTTTTTTCTTCTTGGTATCGCTCATTTACCGAACACGTAAAGATCACGCTCACAGTGGTCTTCCGCTTATTCCTCACTGTTCTCGGCAACCTTGGCTGCTCTTGCGGCAACTTCCTTCTCCTGTACATCCGAAGGAGTCTGCTCATAACGGGTAAACTCATATTCGTATACACCGCTGCCGCCTGTCATGGAGCGAAGAACCGTACAATATCCGTTCAGGCTTGCGCTGGGGATCTCAGCCTCAACACAGGTCTTGCCGTCACCGGCAGGATTCATTCCGAGCACTCTTCCGCGTCTCTTGTTGAGGTCGCCCATAACATCACCGGTGTATGAATCCGGTACGGTAACCTTAAGTGTATAGATGGGCTCAAGAAGAACGGGGCCGGCTTCCATGAAGCCTTTCTTAAATGCCTGTAATGCCGCGGTCTTGAACGCCATTTCCGAAGAATCTACGGGGTGATAGGATCCGTCGTAAAGGACAGCCTTAACGCCGACAACGGGATAAGCGGCAAGAGGTCCGCGGGTAACGCCTTCTGCGATACCTTTTTCAACTGCAGGGAAATAGTTCTTCGGTACTGCACCGCCGACAACTTCCTGCTCAAACTCATACTGAGCCTCGGTATCACCTGCGGGTGAGAATCTCATCTTAACATGACCGTACTGGCCGTGACCGCCGGACTGCTTCTTATACTTGTACTCAACGTCCGAAGTCTTACGGATAGTTTCACGATAAGCGATCTTGGGATCCATGAGTTCTATCTGAACCTTGTATTCATTGGCAAGTCTTGAAGAGATGACATCCAGCTGCATGTCGCCGATACCGTAGATCAGAGTCTGTCTGTTCTCTGCATCGGACACAACCTTAAGTGTCTGATCCTCATGGCTCATCTTCTGGAGTGACTGTGCAACCTTATCGATGTCGTTCTTGTTGGGAACGAAGTATCTCTTAACGGTATA
>JAEEGL010283865.1_pt1 | contig 11035 bp, 8 predicted proteins | sample 9134231 | NCBI WGS metagenome assembly JAEEGL01 (sample SAMN16246548, study PRJNA631951) | gut metagenome | biome: gut microbiome; feature: rumen; material: fiber-attached | host: Bos | place: Iran: Karaj | collected 2018-10
TGAATTTGTACTTCGAGAACTTGATAGTGATACCAAGTTTGTAGTGAGAATGCGTAAGCATACAGAGTTCATTGAAAATTTTTCTATTATGTTAGAGTTCTATAGTCGAGAACTGGAAAAAGATATAAAACTTGTAAGATTTAATGGACCTCATCTTAGTATACATAGAAATATGGTAATTAATAATAATACATGGACTCATAAATCCCATATTCACATAGCAACTTGGGAAGCAATAGAAGCAGGATATAGCCCAGAGAATTATGCTGAAGTAACTGAAGAATATCAAATATTTAGTGAAGCTTTAATATCATTTTGGAAACGAGTTAATATCGTGGATAGTATAGATAAATACTTTCCAAATATAAAACAATCATCTACTATAAATAAAGGGGAATAGGATAGATTTATGAATTTTATCGATATTATTAAAGAAAATATTAAGCCTTGTATAGAAGTAAAAGAAACAAGACCTAATTTATATCAGGTGATTGCTCCCTTTTACCATGAAGATGGTGATATGGTAGAACTTTACATAGAAAATAAAGATGATCATATTAAGATATGTGATCATGGAATGACTTTAATGAAGTTGTCTTATGATATCGATCTTAAAAGTACCAATGAGAGAGTGTTTAATCAGATTTTAAAAGAAAATTATTTGGATATTGAAAATGGAAATATCTTTATAGACTCTGATATTGAAACTCTTTATTCTAAATTTTTTCAGTTTGCTCAGACTATTAGTAAGATATCTAGTTTAAAATATTTTACTACTCATAGACAAAAGAATATTTTCTATGAAATTTTAGATGAGTTTATAAAAGAAAAGTTTGTTGGGATTAAGTATCAGGATCACTATGTACCTTTGTCTAAGTACCAAGATTATGTTGTAGATTATATGTTTGGGACTAAGCAAAGACCTCTTTATATGTTTGCTATTAAAGATACTAATAAAGCTAAGGACGTTATAATAGCAAATCAAGCATTTAAGTTGGAAAGGCTTCCTTTTAAATCTATAGCTGTATATCAAGATTATTCTTCTATTAGTAAAATTACTCAGGAGAGAATTTTGAGAGTTACTGATAAATCTTTCTTGGATATAGAACAATTTCAAGAAGAAGGATATCAGTATATTATGGAAGAAATTGGATACTAAAAATAATATGATGATTTGTTAGAGAATCTTTACAACCCTTCAAAAATACGTAAAGTACTGCGTTTTACTACGCAACCTTTATAGAGTATCCAAGTTCTTTTAAAATCTTAGCAGTAGTATCGAGTCTTGGAACTTTTTTACCATTAAACAGTGTTAATCTTGATACAATTTTTAGTCTGAAAAAAATAATGTTTAAAACTCTCTTTATTTTTGTAAATTAGGTTGTGAAAATACGGGAAATTCATGGATTAAACTTTAAATGTTTTAGAAATCTTTTAGAATTTTTCTAAAACATTTATAGATCCATCCGATCTTAGTATAAGTACTCCTGTTTGAGACCATGCATAAACATTACTTATTGAAGCTTGAGAGTTAGTTGGTGTTATATTACTCCAAGTTGTATTGGAATTATTCAGGGAATCATAATTTGATCCCCATATAACAATAGAATTATCCTCTCTTGTAGCTACAAAAAATTTTTCATGTATTGTAACAGATGTTATAGGAATAGTACCGTCGATTAGTGTAGAGATAGAAGTACTATCACCCCCATAAGAAGAATCACCCCAAGTCACAATGGAGCCGTTAGATCTTAATGCTACGAAAGCGTATTTATTTGAATAAACAGAGATAACTTTAGGATTACTTCCGTTAATTTGGGAAGTTACAGAAGTCTTATCTCCTCCATAAGAAGAATTACCCCAAGTTACAACTGATCCGTTAGATCTAAGTGCAGCAAAAGCTCTTTCTGTTGAATAAATTGATTCAACAGTAGGGGTATTCCCATTAATCTGAGATGCTACTGAACTACTATTTCCTCCATAAGAGGACCCTCCCCAAGTAACTACAGAACCGTTAGATCTAAGTGCAGCAAAAGCATAATTGTTTGAAGAAATAGATACAACTTTTGGATTATTTCCAGCTATTTGAGAACTTATAGAAGTACTATCTCCCCCATAAGAAGAATTACCCCAAGTTACAACTGATCCGTTAGATCTAAGAGCTGCAAAGGCACTATTTGTCGAAGAAATAGATACAACCTTTGGATTACTTCCATTTATTTGAGAACCTACAGTAGTGCTATCTCCACCATAGGGGGCATTACCCCATGTTATAACCGAACCATCTGATCTAAGAGCTGCAAAGGCTTCGTTAGTTGAAAAGATAGATACAACAGGAATAGTTCCATTCAATTGATTTGCCACGGAACTACTATCTCCACCATAAGAAGCATTACCCCATGTTATAACTGAACCATCAGATTTAAGTGCAGCGAAAGCATAATTATTTGAGTAAATATTCACTATACCTTCATCAATATCAGGAGTGTTAGAACAGTAAAGTGTATTACAATTAGTTACGGATCCATTATTTTTAAGAATACTATAAGAATTGAGATTACCTGATATTTGATTAATTCTTGTATCATCAATGTTATAGTATTTGGTTCCCCATTTTGTTATTGCTCCATTTGAGTGTTTCGCAATAAATCCAAACATATATGGAATTATGTGTGTAACAGGATTATTCCCGTTAATTTTATTGGCGACAGTACTACTATCTCCTCCGTAAAAAGAATTACCCCAAGTTACAACTGAACCATTTGATTTAAGAGCTGAGAAGGCTAGATTTGATTGAAAAATATCTAACACTCCATTTGATAATTTGTCTCTGACAGGGGACGAATCTCCACCATTCACTTGGTCTCCCCAAGTTACAACTGAACCATTTTTTCTTAAAGCTACAAAAGCTTGAGTATTGGAATAAATAGATACTACAGGAATATTTTCATTTAATTGATCTGATACAGAACTACTATCTCCACCATAATCAGGGTGTCCCCAAGTAACTACAGAACCGTTGGATCTGAGGGCGGCAAAACTAGCACTGGTGGTGTAAATGGATACTACAGAAATGGGGTGATTCAATTCTTCAGGAATATGTATAGTATCCCCATCATAATAGGTTCTACCCCAAGTTACAACTGATCCATCAGATCTTAGGGCGGCAACAGCATAAAATGTCATATATACAGAAACAACTGGAATATTTCCATTTAATTGATCTGATACAGAACTACTGTCTCCACCATAATCAGGGTGCCCCCAAGTGACAACGGATCCATTTTTTCTTAGGGCTACAAAAACATAAGTACTTGAATAGATGGATATTACAGGAATATTTCCATTTAATTGATCTGATACAGAACTACTATCTCCACCATAATCAGGGTGTCCCCACGTTACAACTGATCCATCTTTTCTTAAAGCTGCAAGTCCGTAATTTTTGTAATGAATGGATATTACAGGAATCGTTCCATTGAGTTGATCTGTAACAGAACTACTATCTCCACCATAATCAGGGTGCCCCCATGTTACAACTGATCCATCTTTTCTTAAAGCAATAAAAGCATAGTTATTTGAATAAATAGCTACAATTGGAATATTCCCATTGAGTTGATCTGCAACAGAACTACTATCTCCACTATAATCAGGGTGCCCCCAGGTCACAATTGAACCATCTGATCTAAGAGCTATGAAACTAAATGAATTTGTAATAATAGAAACAACAGGAATATTTCCATTTAATTGACCCGCTACAGAACTACTATCTCCTCCCAACTCTGGATGTCCCCAGGTGATAACGGATCCGTTGGATCTAAGTGCAGCAAAAGCATAGCTTGTCGAATAAATAGATTTAACCTTTGGAGTATTACCATCGATTTGTGAGGCGACTGTACTACTATCTCCTCCATAATCATGGTGTCCCCATGTTACAACAGAACCATCTCTTCTTAATGCGACAAAAGATAAACTATTAGAATAAATAGATACTACAGGGATTGTTCCGTTAAGTTTATCTGTAACACTAGAAGTATCTCCTCCCATACTAGCATTTCCAAAACATTGTACAGACCCATTATTGAAAAGTACACATATTGCTGAGTTATTGGTGTATATAGATTTAATTGTTTGGTTAAATTTTTTATTTGTTTTTACACCCCTGTGATAGTGTGTAATTGTGTCTCTAACATTATTTAGACTATAGTACTCATAGATACTATCTCCGAACACTTGATCATATTTATAGTTAATTTTATCTTTAGTTGTGTAACATCCTAGAACATTTCCATGAGGATCAATTTCTTGAAAACTAAGATGGAATTCTCCTTCTTCTAGATCTGGAGTTTCAATGGATGTTATGTCCGTAATGGGTATTACTTGTGTTATATAGTTATTATTGTTACAAGAAGTGCCTTTAAATATTTTAATTTTATAATTTAGAAATGTTCCTTGTAAAACAATTCCTCTATTTTTATTATACATTGCTTGTACTACACTTGGTATATTATTATTTAAAACACGATGGTATTCATTTAGTGTAGACACATATTCTATTACTTTGTGGGTATAAGTCACGAATCCCGAACAAGAACTTACTCCTTTATAAGTTTGTTTAATCCAGTAATTCTTAACACCTGACATTGTTTGTAGAATATTAGATTTAATTGTAAGAGATGTTGAACCGTTATTTGATTGAATTTCTTTACTTAACAGGTCTCCATTACATGTAGAGTCATCATATAATCCAACTGTAACTGTTTTATCTGAATACAAATTGGTTACAATAAATTTAGGAAATTTTCTAGGTACATTACTTTCAATATCTTGAACCGTAACAGTCGCTTTTTCTAAATGAATAAAAGGAGTACTCAGTTCTTTACATTCACTTTTTCCTTTATACAAAAGTTTTACAAAGAAATATATCTCATTATAACCGTTAATTTCCTCTAAGTTCTGAAAAAGACCATCATGAGTTAATCGTGAAACTGGCTCATGATCACAATTATTTCTATGTAAGGTCATAGCAGAATCTTCAGGCATACCTACAACTTTAATTTGAGGTACTAGGTCGTTTGAAAATAAATTATCAATACTTACCGATGTATTAGCATTTGTAAAAATAGTAGATTGATTATTAGGTGAAGAAGATTCTTTAGATGAGGCGTCAGAAGAATTTCCGCTACATGATATTTGAATATTCCATAATATATGCAGTAAACAAAATATTAAAAACAGTTTAGTTATTTTCATTGTTTTCTCCGTATATTAGAGTTTTTTACTAAATTGTATTGACTGAAAATATTCCCTGTTAATTAAGTTTTTTCACTATTTATGAATCTGAGGATATTATCTGCTGAATATTGAACTACAGAATATTTGCTTGCCATACTATAATCCTTATTTTTTAGTTGGATAATTGGGGTTATAAGAAGATTATACATTAATTGAGGAATTTTTGAAATTTAGTATGGATTTCAATCTGCTGTAGGACAATTGATTTGTATTGAATGATAAGATTGGATCAATAGTTATAGTTAAGTATAAATGAAGGCTAATTGGTAAAGATACAATATTTATATATAAATCTAATAATATTATTCAGTAAACTAAAAGGTTAATAGGGCAAGGTTTAACTATTTGGAAGCTCAGAACGGTTAGTAATATATACAAATGTGTCTATGTTTCATAAACTATCATAGAAAATAACCGATCCAACAATGTGGTAATTTTTATGTCTTAACATATTATAGAAACACGAATTTTTAAGGAACAATATAATGAAAAATATAATTCTACCTTTGGCACTATTTTGCATGTTTTATACAATCTCTTGTGGAGGTGATGATAGTGAAACATCATCTCACCAAGGACAATTAGGACAAGAATTTACTGGTATATATTTATCGGGCTGTATTAGAGACGAAGATGGTGATTTCGTATCTAAAAGATTAAGCATTTCAGATTCTAAGATAGTTAAAACAGAAATATATTATGGTGATGTATTAAATAACAATGGCAGTAACTGTAGTCAGGAATCTGAAATGAAAATAGTAAGTGAACAAAAAATTTCTGTAATTGGAAATTATCAAGAAGCTACTATTGTAAAAGGTATACCTACTTCGATGAAAATAACTTATTATAAGGAAGAATATGTATCAGAGGTAAATAAAGTAGGACTGTATGGAAAACATAATTGGAAAAAAGGTGTAGAACAAGATGTAACGGAAGCAGTTATAGCTTCTCTTAAAGCTACATATGAAGATTATTACTCCTATGGAATTATTAAGTTAGATGGAAATTTATTATTCACCAATGAATATTCCCTTGATAAAGGAGATCAAAATCCTTCAGTTACTACTGGTAAAATGTATATAAAGGAAGGAAGCTTAAAAGGAGAATATCTAAGTGAATGTTATAAGGGGGAAGAGGGTCAATCGTTTAGAAATAAACTTGTATTTAGTGATACTCAAATGGAATTTACATCTACAGAGTATAAATATGAAGGTGGTACAGTAACTTGCAATGATAATGACTTTCAAAAGAGAAGTGTGGGTATATATGATTATAATTTTCAAAAAGAATATCTATATTCTAAAATCAATTATCCATATCCTATCGAAATAACTTCTTACCTTAGGTCTTACAAAGTAACTCCCTTAAAGTCTGATGTTGTAGAAGATATGAATACATCTTCTTTTTTAGGTAAAAATGATTGGATGTTAAATACAGAGAAGGATGTTACTCAGGAATATATTACAGAAAATGCAGGAAATTTCTTTTATTTTGATATTGGATTAGATAAAAATACAATATGCACATCGAAAATTCATTATGAACCCGAAACAAGATACGAGAAACATCAATATACTAGAATTAAATAAGTAGGAATTATTAAATCTTTTTTTGAAAACTCAAGAGTTATCATTTTCAAGAAAAAACTTTTGTCAAGAACTCATTATTAACTTCATATAATAACAAGTTAATTTTTATTTTCATAACAGCTCCTTGTTGAGATGATAATTATATGTTAAAAAAATATCCCACGATCTTTTTAAACTAATTATTTTTTTAATCAGGATAGTTATCAATCTATGGAGGTAGACTATGAGTAATATATCAACTGTTATGAATTTTTATGAAAATCCAGATATGTTAAAATATATGTCAACTCAGTATAGAAATGATTTATTTACTTCTCCTATTTTAGTAAATAAAATGCTAGATCTTCTTCCTGAAGAACTTTTTACTAATCCTACTACTACTTTCTTGGATCCATGTTGTAGATCTGGCGTGTTCTTAAGTGAAATTACGAAGAGATTAATACAAGGATTAAAAAAGGAAATTCCCGATATACAGGAACGTGTTGACCATATCCTTACGAAACAAGTTTTTGGTATTACTGTAACGGAACTTGATTCATTGATATCGAGAAGATCTGTTTATGGCTCTAAAATAGCAAATGGGAAGTATTCCATTTGTACAAAATTTGAAGATACACAAGGGAATATTATTTTCCCATACACAGAACATATTTTAGGAAGTTGTATCTGTACATATTGTGATGATCCTTCAAATAATCCTTTGATTAAAGATCTATATTTGTTTAAACGAGTGTTTAAGAAATCTTCAGGAATAAAATTTGATGTTGTAGTAGGAAATTTCCCTCATGAATTAATAGATAGTAGGTTTAAAGGTCATTCTAAATCAATCTTTAATTCTTTTGTAAATCAATTGATTGATCTAAATCCTAAATTCTTAACTATGATTGTTCCTCCTCAGTTTATTACTGAAGTTAATGAAGTTGAAGGAGTTAAAAATGGTACGATATGTAATAAAAAGATTCTTGCCGTACATAATTTTATAGATATAGGTTCTGAAGATGACGTAAATTACTTTCTCTGGAATAGTGATCTTAAGAATGCGTGTACTATGCCAGTTGTATCAGATGAGAATATTTTAAGTTATTACAATGAACGTATGAAAATTTTTGACATGTCTTTAGAAGTTAAAGCATATACACAATTACTTGAACTTTGGAAGGAAGATCTATTAGTAAATATCGAGTATGATGTATTGAAAGACCTGTTGGATGATGAAAATTTAATGCAGGAATTAATGACTATAGATGGATTTGAATCTTTGAAGGATGATCTGATTTATTGTGTAAATAAGTATGAAATTATTGATAAGGTTAAGAAAGAATTTGAGTTAGTGAAAGTCAATTCAGTTAAACAAAAAAATAAGGAAATAAATAGACTAGTTCGAGATTTAGAAAATAAAAAATCAGATTTAAAGATTCTTTTTAAAAAATTATTATGTCGTATTCCTTTATTTATGTACTTAACTGATACTAGAGAAAGATGTTTAATTGATGTTATCTTCACTAGTGAGTCAGAATTATTTGTTAAAGTAATGGGATATAATAAAGAAACTCTAAAAAAATTACTAAATTTAAATTTATATAATAAGGAGTGTATAAATGTTGCAATATACTCTTTTAGAAGATATGAGACTCGTTGTTTAGATTGTAGTGTTATCAATAGACATGAAGTGAAAATTTTTTGGGGTTGTTAGTAGTGTGAATGCTGTATTGTAAGAGATAGTTGGAAGTTTTTGTTAGGTTCTTATTGTCAGATAGAGAGGGGGTTCAATATGGAGGATGTTGGACAAGAAGAATCTTTTTTATAAGATTATAAGTATATCGAGTTGTAGTCATAAGTAGAGATCCTTTTATTAATTTCATGATGAGTATGTTAAACTATTAATATACTTATCATATTGTTATTTTAATAGAATTCCTCGTTTTGGATCATGTTGATCTATAAATTGAACTCTACGCATCACTTCTTCTTCTCCTAGGATTTCGGTAATATTAGTTATTAAACGTTCATGAGATTCAGGGTTATGATAGTAAATTATTATTGGATAGTCTGTATTAGGAAGAAGAATATATTTTAAGATGTTATGATCAGACCTATCTAATGAATGACCTAAGATATGAAATTTAAAATCATTTTTCTTCATTTCTTTTTTTAAAGAAATTAAGAGTTTTTGATATGCAGTTATAGTTCCGTAAAGATGTCTTTGATTATGTTTTTGAAAGATATTGAAATGTATATCGATTGGTTGTACACGATCAACATTTGCTTTATAGGAAAAAGATTCAGTACCAAGTACTAAGTTAATATCTGAATATTTATTGCTATTTTGATATAAATTATCCGTTACAGGATCTTGCAATTTACCATGTATGTAGATGTATTCTGGTTTTGGAGATTTACTTTGATTATATAGTTGTTCTAGAGTATTAGTATAATTAAAATTTATAATTTTCAATGTTTTATCATAGGGTATTCCAAGCTTAAATTTTTGTATACCGTGTTGTTTGAGTTTTTTAATTTCTACAATGACTTTATCATTTAAATATTTATTGAATTCATACACAAAGATGCGTAATTCGTCATATAGAAACTTTATAAAATCTATGTGATCATTGAACAGACATTGGGTGGGGTAGGAAAAATTTTGATTTAAGTTAATAACATATTCTTTTTTTAATGTTACAACGGTGTTACTTGGAAGATCATCTTTACATATTTTTTTAAAATTAAGATGATCTAGAAGACTTAGTTGATTTTTATTGTTATTATCGTTATTTTTATATGGATTATTGATATTGGATGGATGTTTTAAAGCGTCATTAAGCATATCTGTATTTTTAAAACAATCTTTTAGGTTTTCTTCAGGTATACGTGTAACAAAATTACACAGTAGGACTGTACTAGGATCGTTATTTTTCCAACTTTTAAGAATATCTATTTTATTTTTTAGAGATCCAATAAAATTGTAAATTTCATTTTCTAGATCCATCCATTTATTACCTGCTATTTTCTTTTGTTGTCGAATAAAGTATTCTATCCATAAATTAGTAATAATCGGATTCTTAGATTTGTAAGATTCTAGAAAATCGCTGTATCGAGTATTCAGTTCATGAGCTATATCAAAACCATTTCCTATAATAAGAATATTCATAAAATAACCTAGGTATGTAATACTTCAAAACTTCTTTATCCAGACTCTCTAATAATCTATATACCTTTTGTTATGCAACCTTTATAGAGTATCCAAGTTCTTTTAAAATTTTAGCAATAGTATCGAGTCTAGGGACTTTTTCACCATTAAATAGGGTATATAGATTAGCTCTATCAATATTAACTTTTTTAGAAAATGAAGTAATACTTTCTCTGGATTTTATAACTTTTTCTAGGGATTTATAAAATTTATTAAAATCACCGTCAGTTAAATATTCTTCTAATGAAAGATTTAAATATTCTTTTTGAAACTCAGAATCTCCCATCAACTTATTTTCTAGTTCTTCATAGGATGTTGTATTATTTTTTAATTTATTCATATTCATATTATTTATTCCTTTCCATCAAATCTTGTAAATATATGTGTGCTTTCTTAATATCTTGTACTTGGGTTGATTTGTCTCCACCACATAAAAGCACAACGATAACATCTGCCATTTCTGTAAAATATATTCTGTATCCTGGTCCAAAAGTGAAGCGTAATTCTGAGAGGTTGGTATCTATTTTTTTACAATCACCGTAGTTACCTTCAGATACTCTTTCTAATCTTTTTATAACTCTAGCTTTAACAACGTTGTCCAGCTTATTTATCCAAGACTCAAAAGGACTTTTACCATTTTCTGTTTTGTAGATACGAATTTCCTTCATGGAACATATTGTAGTCTAAAGACTACAATATGTCAATAATAATTTAGAAAATAACATAAGGTTGAGTATGATTAAACATTCGTTGGACTTAGTTATTACAAGAAGGTTAAAAATCTTAGAGAAATACTTAACTTATCCTAATATTAAACCGATTGTCTTCGTGATGATTCATAGTGTGTATGTGGGAGGTAAAGTTAAGATTTATGGATTCAATCAATAAATGTATAGAATTTTTAAAGGAACAAACGGTCTATATCAATAGATTGTCAACTGATAAGGATTTTTTGTTTGAA
>JAEEGL011211465.1_pt1 | contig 11035 bp, 8 predicted proteins | sample 9134231 | NCBI WGS metagenome assembly JAEEGL01 (sample SAMN16246548, study PRJNA631951) | gut metagenome | biome: gut microbiome; feature: rumen; material: fiber-attached | host: Bos | place: Iran: Karaj | collected 2018-10
AATGACGAACTGCCCTTGGACATTCCCGATGACGAGTACCTTTTCATCCGAAAACAGATGAGTCTCTGCAAAGAATATGCTGTAACGGGCAATTTCGACGAGCTGAACGAAGTCTTCGAAAAAACCAAAATCTATCAGGAGAAGCATGCCCTCGGACAAGTACAATCCAAGGCGCAATACCGTGCCGAGCGGCTCTACAACCGTCTCTCGGCCGGCCGATGGCTCGCCATGGTGACCATCACCCTTGGACTAATATGTTTCACGATGGCGTTAATCTGCCTCGGGAAAGGGCGAAAGCTTCACAAGCCCGTCCGCACTATCGCAACCATCTGGATGTCATTGCTTTGTCTCTTCTTGGCTGTGGTATTCATCCTGCGATGGATCGCCGGCGGCCACGTGCCGATGGCCGGCAGCTTCGATTCAATGAACCTGTTGGCGCTGAGCCTCTGTGTCATCACACTGATTATCACAAAGGTAGAGACGCGCCATGGCACGTCTCTACAAAGCACCGAGAACAAATATGAGATTGCTCTTCCCGCTGGTCTGCTGATGACCGGTTTCGTGCTGTTGGTGCAAATGATGGGCGGCTCCAATCCCCCCATCACCCATCTGATGCCAGTACTCTCGTCGCCGTTGCTCAGTCTGCACGTCACGGTCATCATGATCGCCTACGCGCTGCTCTTCTTCGTCATGCTGAACGGCATCAGCGCGGTGATTGTCCGCTTCACGCAGCCGTTGAACACGCAATATCTGGAGCGTTTGCGCGACATAAGCATGATCATGCTCTACCCTGCCGTCGCGCTGCTCGCCGCGGGCATCTTCATCGGGGCAGTGAGGGCCAATACCTCGTGGGGCAACTACTGGCCGTGGGATCCGAAAGAGGTCTGGGCACTCATCACCCTGCTGGTTTACGCCGCCCCGTTGCACAACACGCTCTGGAAATCGTTCCAAAAGCCGATGTTCTTCCACATCTACGGCATCATCGCCTTCCTCAGCGTGCTGATCACCTATTTCGGGGTCAACTTCCTGCTGGGCGGGATGCACAGCTACGGAGGATAGCCCTCGACTTTGTCCTATGTCATCGATAAGACGTAAAACGGTGTGAGCAAGCCCATACTCACGTCCTAAATCACACGTCTTAACGTCCTAAATCACACGTCTCACGTCTCAAATCTCACGTCTTTTTTTTGGGCGTTCCGGCGCGGCTCAGGGGGCGACGCTTCCAAGCGTCGCAAACACACATTCACGAACCAGCATCGGGAAACGTAGGCTCCTCCCGCCGCGCCGTCGGGCTTTCCGTTCCAATGTTTTTGGCTTAACAACCACCATTCCGCGAGACGCGAAGCGTCAAGCGGAGCCTCTGTCTCGCCAGGGAACGCCTCCCTGCCAAAAACATTTCCACTGCAATCCCTAACGCACGCTCGTCCGCAACATATCCCCGTTTCGCAGCGAACCATCCAATCCCCTCGCCCGGAACATTCTCCCGCGCCGCGAACCCCGCACACGAATCGTCCCCCGAGAATGGGATTCGCGCCCGATTCCGGCTACAGACATGCAACCGCTAACGCGGTTGACCATCAGCCACAACGATATTACCCCCTTTTGTAGATGCGACCCGACCAGCAAACGCACCATCCCGTTTGGCCTCCCTGTCTTAACATAGCGAAAAATCACGGGGCTTGAAACTTGTATATTGAAATTTTTGTATTTTTGCCACGGTGCTCTCCCGAAAGGGTTTGCGCCCCGACTCTGGAGGACTACTTAAAGTCTTCCAGTTTTATTTTAAAGCTATCAGTAATTATATCAGCCCTATCGTATGTGGCATCTAAACCCTGCCGTACAATCGTTACAGTTTTAACATAGCGAAAAATCACAGGGCTTAAAACCAACCAAGGAGTTGCCCGAATATGCAAGAACCTCCCAGTGGCCAAGGTCCAGACGACCTACCTGCGTACTGAAAGGTTCTGCACCACAAAAGTACAAAAATTTCAATACCAAATACCAATAAAAGAAAAAATTATGGAAAAAGACAACAAAAAATTCATCGTATCAGACAGCTATGAAACAGAGATCGTCATGTTTTAGCACAGCAAAAAAACACATGGCTTAAAACACAATAATTCCCAATCGAATGACGAATAACTACTGCACACCTGGGAAAGAAGTGACAAACGAGATGGTGAAGTCGGGAAAACTGCTCACATACACGATGGTGAAGTCTGCCGACCCTTCAACGAATTCCCATTCTCCACAGCGTAAAGGAGAGGTGCATTTAGTCACCAAAAGATCCGCGAATGAGCTGACCACCTGCACGCGGAAGTCCGCCTGCATGGACTGCACCACCTTCACCCTCCCGTATAAAGGAATCCCCTTGCAAGTGCAAGAATCCTTGTTGATGGGGTTGGAATTGACAAAAACGCTGTCAGGCTCGGCAGCGTAGAGAAACGAGCCAAACAGGACAATCAAGAGCGATAATAACAAACGTTTCATAATATACAGAACGACGCTAACCTTGAAATGTGACATTGAAATCCGCAGCAAAAGTACGAAAAAAAACGTACGGGTTTTAACGTAGCAAAAAAACACAGGGCTTAAAACACTACGTTGTTGCTCATTATATTGATTTATTTTTTATATTTGCCGCATTAAATCATCAACCGAAATGATGGCTTTATTGGGACATATTATCACATTTGTTATCGCTTGGCTTTGCGTTATTGCCGGTGGTCTTTTCGTACTGCTTGTTGCCGGGTGGCTTCTTATAGAAGTGGTTTGTCTTTTGTTGGCACCTTTCAGCAAAAAAGTCAGAGATTTTCACGAAAAGCATCTTGAAATTCACGGTCCTTGGATCTGGTGGTAGGCAACCGCTAACCCCTTCCTTTCTTTCCTCCGAAAATGGCGGCCAGCATCTCAGCCTGGTTGCGCAGCCGGAACTGTTCCAGGTTTTAACCACTCCGTTTTTCTGCAACCTAAAAACTCCTTCCCCCAGCCATATTCCGGATGCTATTTCTTATGCTACTCAGGTTGTCCATTTTTTGTATCTTTGCGGAAAATTTTCGGCTATGAAAAAGTTCCTCTTTGTTGTCTTGTTTGTTTTGTCTCTATGCGTGTCTTACGCACAATACATAAAGATTGACGGATGCAATGTCACTCGCTGTTATGGCAGCCTGACACGTTATTTTATGGCTTTTGGGAACGTTTATGTCGAAACAGATCCGAAGGAACCGGTGGATATTCGTGTGAGAGTTACAACTATTTCGCCCGCTACGTTTTCAATATACAAAACCGACAACGAACCACAAGATTGCGGCGAGTGGCGTTTTGTGAAAGACCGTTCCAAAGCCAAATTCACCATCCGTTATGTCAAAGATCATGAAGACTGCACCATCAGGTTCGTTCCCAACCGTTCCGATGCCGGTTGCTGGGGATATGTTGAACACTAAACCAGTTTTTTTCCCAGCGTCACCGTTCTCTTTGCTCCGTTGCGGCCGAACTCGATCTCCACGCCTGTGACGTTTTAACATAGCGAAAAATCACAGGGGTTAAAACTACACCCTCTCCCATAGCAAAGCATTAGCACAAAGTGCAAACGCGCTTTCCTTATTCGGTTCGAATGCGTATGCGTGTGAAAAATTGGTAAGCCAACAATATTCGCCAAGGTCTGCCCCGAAGTCAATTATACTTTTAGAAAAATCAGTTTTAACATAGCGAAAAATCACAGGGTTTAAAACGAGTTCGGGATGGTCGGCGTAATAATCCTCCGGAAATTCGTTTTCCCAGTAATTGGCGGAGATTTCGATGTGCCACATTATAGACATGGCGTTCTTATACATGTTTTTGATGAACTCGGGCACACTCTTATAGACATCAATCCAACCGGCCTGCAGCACCGCATCCCACGTTTTAACATAGCGAAAAATCACAGGGTTTAAAACGACAGGAAACCAGATGATTTAATACCGGGACTTCCATACAAAAAATAGATTCACGAAAGCGTCGAATGGGTTACCTCCCATAGCGTCTCACATCGTAAATCTACTTGGCAGCAAAAATACAAAAATTTCAATACCAAACAACGAAAGGAGAAAAAATATGGAAAAATGGCAATTGATTGTTCTCGGAATAGTGCTCGGGGTTTCAGTTTTAACATAGCGAAAAATCACAGGGTTTAAAACTGAAGTTCGTTTGCCATATTTTTTTTATCAACAAATGACGATTGTATTTAAAACTTTTGCATTATTGCAGTGTCAAATAAAAAACACCGATAAAATGTTAGGCGCTATTATCACATTAGTATTGATCTGGAAAGTCTATAAATGGTTAGATGAAAATCCAAGTTCATATATGCCCTTCAGATAGATTGATTCTATTTTTATACAGCAGATATCTCCCCAGGTTTTAACATAGCGAAAAATCACAGGGTTTAAAACTATTGACACGAGTTGTTCCGTATTATTTTTTTTTGTATTTTTGCAGCGTAGAAACGGTTTGGAGTCCAGGAGCGCGGATTTGCGCTGAGTGACTTTAAATCGTTTCTATGTTTTCAGGGAGATTCTTTGTTATCGCATAGATATACATTTTTTGCGTTTCCCGCCATCTTCCAAGATGAATATAGGCTGTTTCTCCATTAGGCAGTTTCGTTTCAGTTTTAACATAGCGAAAAATCACAGGGTTTAAAACTGGAATGGGACGGAAAGAAGTGTTCGATGTGGAATAAAAAAACCGCCGAAGCGAGCTTGCCCAAATATTGCCAGGAACCGAAAGCCTTGGCCGAGTATTAGGCGCCGCTAAAATACAAAAAGTTTTAACATAGTGAAAAATCACAGGGATTAAAACTCATTTGTGGTTTTTGTAATTGCAGCGCGGACGGATTTGAGATTATTTTCTATTCCTTGCTGATTTAACCAAATGTTTATAGGTATGTCCATAAAAATGAATATGTGATATTCGTATTAAAATTTTTGTATATTTGCACCGATAAAAAAAATATAGCAATGTTAGAGTCAATAATCACATTAGCATTTCTGTTCGGAGCCTACAAATGGCTCAAAAAAAACCTTTGACTCCAACATGCAGATTGGTTTTAACATAGCGAAAAATCACAGGGGTTAAAACATTATGATTTACGACTGGCGTAATATTAAAGATCTGCGGAAAGCGTCCATCTTCGACCTCACTGATGATATTGAGATTATCAGAGAGTGTACTTGTTTGCATGACATCACCATGGAAGACAGGGCTTCTTACGAGAGTGAGCTTGACGACGCATGGCGAGTTAGTGATTACGAGGCTTTTAGTTATTTTATAGATTCCGATGGCGAGTTTATAAAAGCGGTATATGCCGCATTCTCCGACTATTATAAAAAGTTGGAAACACTTCCGGAAGGTGCGTTTTGGGAATAATCTCATAGTTTTAACATAGCGAAAAATCACAGGGTTTAAAACCTTTATTCTGCAACTAACTAAGATACAAGTTCTTATAAAGATTTCTCATCAAAAAAATTCAACCATTTCGGGAGCAACAAGTAATTTTTGTGCATTTTTTGATTCGGTTATCCGACACCGCTCCGTGTACAGAAAAATCACGATGCTTAAAACGCGACACCGTTCAGGACGTGAAACAGCCCGTAGGGCTGAAGGGCTCGGTAGAAGTGCGGACGGCAGTTCATTTTTTCTCGCACGCCGCAGGTGTGCGGGCAAAATGGGATAACGAGAATATTTCGGGATTTGCCCGCAGACCTGACGGCCTGCCAACACCAACGGCAACAACAGATTCGGACAACCGTCTTTTCGTTTTAACATAACGAAAAATCAGGGCTTAAACCTTTAGGTGTCTGTATATTGAAATTTTTGTATTTTTGCGGTGAGTTTATGTCAACTGTAAGGTGAAGTAATCCTTGGGGGATGGAGGAAAGGTGTAAATCTCATAAGGCTCAATAGTAGCACAGCTGGCATAGATTAAATCCCCCTTTTTAGTTTTAACATAGCGAAAAATCACAGGGTTTAAAACTATCCAAACAACTGGGGTTCAGACAGTAAAGTTTTAACATAGCGAAAAATCACAGGGTTTAAAACTCACTACCGGCCGCAACTTCATCGGCTTCGAAATGGACAAAGACTACTGCCGCATTGCCAACGAAAGAGTTGAGCAGGCAATTGCCTCCAATGTTGAACAAAATGGAAAGGATTGGAAAGAATAAAGCCGGCCATTGGAATGACCGGCTGTGCATATTTCTTTCGGTGCCATCGGCACGTATTAGAATATTCTACCATCCCATGACTCTGTGCGAATCTTTTTGTAAAAGATTATCGCTGCTATAACTATCAAAATGGTCTCTAACATCTCTTCAAAATTTTATCGCTGCAATAATACAAAAAAAATAAATACAATCCATAAAAAAAAACTCTATGGCAAAGGAAGTAAATAAAAGGGTTAACGTTTGGATTAACGGCAAAGAGGTTGAGTTTTAACATAGCGAAAAATCACAGGGTTTAAAACTTATAAATTCGATAAAATAATTGTTGTAACCAAAGACGGAAGATTACATTATCATGTGCATAATTCATAAAAATAAGGCACTGCTGAATCAGCGCCTTATCCCATATTGCTTTCAATACACTCTGGCGGTTAAAATTCAGTCCGGACCCGGCTCTACTCGCAAGATGTTTTCTGACCGCAAAAATACAAAAAAAAATAGAATATGATTGAACTTAACAAAATTTACAACGAAGACTGTTTGGAAGGGATGAAGCGCATCCCGGACAAAAGCGTGGACATGGTGCTGTGCGATTTGCCTTACGGCACGACACAGTTGAAATGGGACATCTGCCTACCTTTCGACAAAGTTTTAACATAGCGAAAAATCACAGGGTTTAAAACCTTTATTCTGCAACTAACTAAGACACAAGTTCTTATAGGGATTTCTTATCAAAAAAACTCAACCATTTCGGGAGCAACAAGTAATTTTTGTGCATTTTTTGATTCGGTTATCCGACACCGCTCCGTGTACAGAAAAATCACGATGCTTAAAACGCAACACCGTTCAGGACGTGAAGCAGCCCGTAGGGCTGAAGGGCTCGGTAGAAGTGCGGACAGCGGTTCGCTTTTTTCGCACGCCGCAGGTGTGCGGGCAAAATGGGATAACGAGAATATTTCGGGATTTGCCCGCAGACCTGACGGCCTGCGTGAACACGTACCGTACCCGCCATGCTACCGAGCCCGGCAGACCTGACGGCCTGCCAACACCCGCGACCGCAACAGATTCACCATCGTTCGCATCTTATCCCTGTTGCGCGGCGAACCATCCAATCCCCTCGCCCAGAACATTCTCCCGCGCCGCGAACCCCGTACCGACCCATCCTCCTCTACCGGGCTCTCGCCCCTGACGGGGCTTGGGGGAAACGATGCTTAAACACAACATAACGAAATAGCACGATGCTTAAAACGCGACACCTTTCAGGACGTGAAGCAGCCCGTAGGGCTGAAGGGCTCGGTAAAAGTGCGGACGGCGGTTCGGTTTTTTTCGCACGCCGCAGGTGCGCGGGCAAAATGGGATAACGAGAACATTTCGGGATTTGCACGCAGACCTGACGGCCTGCGCGAACACGTATCGTACCCGCCTGTGCTACCGAGCCCGGCAGACCTGACAGCCTGTCAACACCCGCGACCGCAACAGATTCACCATCGTTCGCATCTTATCCCTGTTTCGCGGCGAACCATCCAATCCCCTCGCCCACAGCATTCTCCTGCGCCGCGAACCCCGCACCGGTCCTTCCTCCTCTACCGGGCTCTCGCCCCTGACGGGGCTTGAGGGAAACGATGCTTCTACACAACATAACGAAAAATCACGATGCTTAAAACGCAACACCGTTCAGGACGTGAAGCAGCCCGTAGGGCTGAAGGGCTCGGTAAAAGTGCGGACGGCGGTTCGTTTTTTTCGCACGCCGCAGGTGCGCGGGCAAAATGGGATAACGAGGAAAATTTCGGGATTTGCACGCAGACCTGACGGCCTGCGTGAACACGTACCGTACCCGCCTGTGCTACCGAGCCCGGCAGACCTAACGGCCTGCCAACACCCGCGACCGCTCCGCATGCCGGAAGCACGCATTTTTAGAAACTCCATTACGGAGGGCTTTTCTTGCCATGTCGTAACCATCGTGGGTGAACTGCACGAACCCTAAATCCAACCGCGTTAGCGGTTGCATATCTGTAGCCGGAACGGAGGCGGAGGTGTTGTTGTTACACGCAGCATGGTCAGGATCGCGGGGGTCGCGGCGCGGGAAAAAGGTGCGGGCGAAGGGATCGGATGGTTCGCCGCGAAACGGGGATATGGTTCGGACGGGTGCGCGAGAGGGATTGAAGTGGAAATGTTTTTGGCAGGGATGCGTTCCCTGGCGAGAGGGAGGTTCCGCTTGACGCTTCGCGTCTCGCGGAATGGTGGTGTGTGTTAAGCCATAAACATTGGAACGGAAAGCCCGACGGCGCGCCTTTCAATGGTTATCGGTTATGGGTTATTGGTTATTGAGGGGGGAATTCGGGGCGGTGCTGGGGAATGGTGTTTGGCGTGCCGGCTCGCCCAAAATAAAAAAAAGCGTCAATTTCATCTGCCTGTGTGTATTCGTATTTTATGTACATTTGCCGCCTTCTTCTAAGCTTCTAACCCCTGAAATGAACCTTTTGGTCTTCAACCCTGAACACGACTACGCGCTGGCGGACAACCAGCCGCAGTTTGTGGCGCTGCGGTCGGCGGCGCAATTCGCCTACGACTGTGCGCCGTTCATGCGGTATCTGGCGGAGGACGAGACGGTGGTGCTGGACGCCTACCATCCTTTCGGGAAGGAGTTCCAGAAGAATTTCGCCCCGTTAGAGAACGCGGATCGCATCACGAAGGTGACCCCTTGGGGATGGGACGCGGCGGCGGCCTATCAACTGCGCCGCATCGGGGTTCCGGACACGCTGCTGCCGACGGATGCGCAGCTGGCGAAGCTCCGCGAGCTGGCGCACCGCAGAACCACCATCGCGGCGATGAACTACCTGCGGGATAATTATCCTCACCCCGAAAAGCTGCCCGAACCTCCCGAATATCTGACTGAGCTCCAAGAAGTGGAAGATTTCGTGCTTCGGAAGAAAGACGTGATTTTCAAGTCGCCGTACTCGGGTAACGGGCGTGGACACCTATACGCGCACGGGGAGTGCTCCCCCACCCTGCTCCGGCAGTGCGGCGGCGTCCTGAAACGACAGGGCGGCATTCTGGCGGAAAAGCAATACACGGTGGTCCAGAACTTTGCGATGGAGTTCGAATGCCGTAAGGGGGAGGGCATCTTCCGGGGCTATTCGCTCTTCAAGACCGAGCATGACGGCTACGGCGGCAACCTGCTGATGCCGGATTCCGCGATTCTACTGGCACTTTCCCACTATGTCGATACAGAGGAGTTGGCCGCCGTCAAGTCGCTCGTCAGCGATTTTTTGCAAAAAGAAATCGCCCCGCATTACGACGGCGATGCCGGTGTCGATATGTTTTTCTATCAGGAAGATGGGGCGTACATGGTGCATCCTTTCGTGGAGGTGAACCTGCGGAAGACGATGGGGCTGGCGGCGCACGACATCTACGCACGGTATTGCCATCCCGAGTCGCGGGGAATGTTTCGGATTGTTCGTGGATCCGCAGAGACGCACCATGGCAATGATGGGATGCATGACAGTGTAGAGACGCGCCATGGCAATGATGGGATGCATGACAGTGTAGAGACGCGCCATGGCACGTCTCTACAATCGGGAATGCAATTGCGCGACGGGCTGTGGTGGTCCGGCACGATGGCGCTGAACCCGATTACAGAATCAACACAATACGCCGTTGTGGTGGAATTAAATGATTGACACAAAAGTTATTTCGCCACAGTCACCTTCGTGGTCAGGCTTTCGAAACCGAGATTGTCGGCTTTTTCGGCGCGGCGATAGACGGTGAGCGTGTAGGTGCCCGGGACTTTGAACTTGCGATGCGGATAAACCACAACTTCTGCTTCCGCGCCATTGCCTTTGCCTGTGGGACGGATGTCCGGATTTTCTTTGCGCGAAAGCAGGAAATGGCTCTGGGAGAACGATTTCATGCCGTCGGGAGTACTGAGCGTGAGGGATAACGGAATGTCTTTCAACGTGTTCACCACGGTGTCATAAAGCAATACGAGCGAAATGTCGAAAAGCGTAGTGGTGTCCTCAATGTCAAATGAGAAATCCAGCACCTCCTCCTCGAATGCCCAGTTTGTATTCGGGAAGTGGTGAAACACTTCAATAGAAAAGTTCTTGCAGACGTGTTTTTTCGAGTAGGGTTCGCAAGAAACCAAGGTTGAAATCAGCAGAACGGCGGCGACCACCGCTAAAAATCCTTGTTTGAGATTTATTTTTTTCATAATCTTCTAATTTTTCGTTTGTTGTAGAGACGCGCCATGGCACGTCTCTACAGGGGAATCCGTCCATTTTTGTATTCAAAATTTATATACCTTTGCCGTCCAAAAATTTTCAGAAATCCGGCGGCAAAAATAACAAATTTGAAGAATGGCAAAGCAACAAAAATATTACGTGGTTTGGGTGGGCAAGACTCCCGGCGTTTATGACAACTGGAACGACTGCAAGCAGCAGGTCTATCAGTTCGAGAACGCCAAGTACAAGTCTTTTGAGAACAAGGCGGAGGCCGAAGCCGCCTTCAAGCAGGGTTATGAGAAGTTCTACAAGAACCATCCCTCGCCCAATAACTCCGCCAAACAGCTGTTGCTCTTGCAAGACCAGCCGAAGCCGATTCTGCGAAGTTTGTCGGTGGATGCGGCATGGAATTCCGTGACGAAAGTGATGGAGTACCGCGGTGTCTATACCGAGACCGGTCAGGAGTGGTTCCACAAGGGGCCGTTTCCCCGCGCCACCAACAACGTGGGCGAGTTCCTGGCCATCGTACACGGTCTCGCCCTCATCAAGCAGAAAGGCTACGACATCCCGATCTACACCGACAGCATGACCGCCCTCTCATGGGTGCGCAAGAAGAAG
>JAEEGL011511841.1_pt1 | contig 11035 bp, 8 predicted proteins | sample 9134231 | NCBI WGS metagenome assembly JAEEGL01 (sample SAMN16246548, study PRJNA631951) | gut metagenome | biome: gut microbiome; feature: rumen; material: fiber-attached | host: Bos | place: Iran: Karaj | collected 2018-10
AACAATTTGTAATAAAGTATAAATTCAATAAACTAGATGATGGTACTTATGCTTTATATAGCATTGATTATTAAAAAAGATTATTTCTAAATAATCTTTTTTTCATGTTATAATCAAACTAATGAAAGGTAACTATTATGAGAAGAAAAAAACTAGATAAAAATACAATCTTTCTATCTTTAATCATTGCCATTTTTGTATTGGTTTTTTCTACATACATATATTCTTTAATTAAAGGGGATTTAAATCCCCATAATACTAAAGAATTAGTAGATGAAGTAATAATAACTAAACCAGAAGAAGATAAAGAATATAATAGTTATTGTAATGTATCTATTAATTATACTCTTATGTCTACCCCTAAAAGAGTAGATAATCACTATACTCAAGATATACTAATTACTTTAACTAATAATAGTGAAGAAGAATATACTTCATGGCAATTTAAAATACCTAATAAAAAAGTAACTATAGATAAATTATCTACAGGTTCTTTTACTGTTCATAATAATCATACTTATATTAAAAATAGTAATCAATTATTAAGTCTTAAACCAGGTGAATCTATTAATATAGAAGCTACAGTAGCTTATAAAGATGATGAATTACAAAACCTTGTAAAGGTTTTTGTAATTACATCATGTGGTACTGAAAAGTCTTCTGTTGTTGAATCTGGTAATGCCAAGTTATCACTTGGTCCACTAGAAGCAGAATTAACACCAGAAATCTATATAGAAAGTACTACCCATAATCAAACTATCTATGCTATTTATTTAACTAATAATAGTAATTATGATTTATATAATTATCGTTTCCAAATAGCTTATGATTATGGAGAATATATTAGTTTAACAGATGCTAAAGTAGATATTAATTATAATTCTAAGATAATTAATGCTACTAATAATGATATAATTAAAAAGAACACTAAATCATCTAAGTATTTATTAACATTAGAAAATATACCAGATGATTATATACCTAATATTGTAGCAATAGGTCAAATAAAGGAGTGATATTATGAAAATATTAGTTACAGGAGGTACTGGTTACATAGGTAGCCATACATGTGTAGAATTATTAGAAAGTGGTTATGAAGTTATTATTGTTGATAACTTAGTAAATAGTCAAAAAGAAGTAGTAGATAAAATAGAATCTATTACTGGTAAGAAAGTTAAATTCTATGAAAATGATGTTTGTGATAAGAAAGCTTTAAGAAAAATATTTAAAGAGAATAAAGGTATTGAAGCAGTCTTACACTTCGCTGGTTTAAAAGCAGTAGGTGAATCAGTTGCTCAACCAATTCGTTATTATGAAAATAACTTAGGTAGTACATTATCTTTAATTGAAGTAATGAATGAATTTAATTGTAAGAATATTGTATTTAGTAGTAGTGCAACAGTATATGGTGATCCAGAGAAACTACCTATCACAGAAGACTGTGTAGTAGGTGGTACTACTAATCCATATGGTACAACTAAATACTTTATTGAAAGAATCTTAGGTGATGTCTGTATAGCTGACCCAGATTTCTCAGTAGTATTACTAAGATACTTTAATCCAATTGGTGCTCATAAGAGTGGTTTAATTGGTGAAAATCCTAATGGTATACCAAATAACTTAATGCCATATATTATAAAGGTAGCAACAGGTGAACTACCAATCTTAAGTGTCTTTGGTGATGATTATGACACACCAGATGGCACAGGTGTAAGAGATTATATCCATGTCGTAGATTTAGCTAAAGGACATATCTGTGCTTTAGAAAAAGCTCTTAAGTCTAAAGGTACTAATATCTATAACTTAGGTACTGGTCATGGTTATAGTGTTCTAGATTTAATAAATAACTTTGAAAAAGTAAATGGTATTAAAGTTAAATATAAAATAGTAGAAAGAAGACCTGGTGACATAGCAACATGTTATGCTGACCCATCTAAAGCTGAAAAAGAATTGGGTTGGAAAGCAACTCACACAATCGAAGATATGTGTAGAGATGCTTATAATTTTATTGAACATAATAAAAGCAATTAATATTGCTTTTTTTTATGTTATACTATTTGTATAGTAGAAGGGTATATGGTGATGCCATGAAACGTAATGGTTTTACATTAGTTGAAATGTTAGCTGTTATAGCTTTAGTAGGTGCTTTAGCAGTTATTGGCGTTGCTACTTATACGAGAGTTAATGAATCGGCCAAACAAAAAACACTTGAAGCTAAAAAAGAGCAAATAAAAACATCTGCTATTAAATGGGCCAAAGAAAATAGTATTAATAATAAAACACTTATTTCAGTTAATGCCTTAGTAGTTGAAGGTTATTTAACTGCAGAAGAAAATAGGGTTGATGGGATAGGTTTAATTGAAAATCCAGTTACTGGAGATAATATGATTTGTAACACAGTTGATATTTCTTTTAATCAAGGTGAATTAATGGCCGAAGTTAATGACACAGTACAAAACTGTGACTTAGCTACACAATCATTAGTTGATGACAAAATGAATATTCGAGTTATAGATTCTGATGGACATAACAAAACCGGAACTGGATCAATGTCTAACTGGACAAATAAGAATGTACTAGTTGTAGTATCTAGCACCGAGTATGACTCTAACGCAGTAAGTATTTCTTTCGACTTTGAAGGTAGTACAACTACTAAACAAGTATCAGGTTTAAATAAATATACTGGTAATGGTTATTTAGATTCTGATCAAGCCAAGTTATATTACAATGTATTTAATGTAGATGCTAATCTACTATTAAATACTAAAGTAGTAGTATCGTATACTTTAACTAATGGAACAATAAAGAGTAGGGCTTATACAGTAAGAATAGATAAAGAGGAAGCTACTGCTTCAATTAAATCTAATAATGAATGGTTAACTGTAGATAAACCTATCTATGTATTAGTAGATGATGGAAAAGGTAGTGGACCTAAATACTTCTATGTTACAACTTCTCCTACTGGAGAACTAAATAATTCAAACAAATATGATGCAAATAATTTTGAAGGGACAGCAACTAATTTAGAAGTGGGTAAATACTTTATCTGGACTGAAGATAATGCTGGTAATAGATCAGTAAAGCCTAAGATGATATTAGAAATAAATAACGTAGATAAGACTGTTCCTGAGTGTGAAGTAATATTTGAAGGAACAGTTGGTGATCATGGTTGGTATAAAGAAAATCCTGTTCAACCATATGGACACAATACAATACCAGCAGGTATTAGTGGATTTAACTTAGGTGTTAACCAAGATCAAGATACACCAGTATATACTGCATTTGCTTACTATAATACTGATAATAAAGGACCTGGTGAATTAAGAAATACAAACACTGTTAAAGCCGGTGAATTATATTGGTGTCATGCTAAAACAATAGCGGGTAATTATGCTCAAAATGATAAGAGATTATACTTAGATATGACTCCACCAACTATTGATATTTCAGTTACCAATCCTAATGTTCATACAAAAACTAAGGATGCATCAATAACACTTTATGATGCCTTAAGTGGTTTAAATGCAACAACAAATGTAAGAATAGGTTTTTCGTTAAGTCCTACAAGCGGACCAACAACTTGGGAGACAGTAGCTATAACAGCACCTGAACAAACAAACGAACATATTACAAAAACTGTAACAGTTGGTTCAACATTAACTGGGACATACTATTTATATATTGATACTACTGCTTTTAAAGATTATGCTGGTAATTATCCTAATCCTCCAGCAATGGCTAATGGTCACTATTTCGTTTATGGACCATATAAGTTTGATAATACACCACCAAAATGTAATGGAAATAATGGTAAAACAAACTGGACAAAGGGTGAATATACAATTAATCAATTATGTATAGATAACGTTGGAACTGAAGATCAAAGTAGATGTGTTCAAGACATGTATTCTATCTATTATGGAACAAACAGGACGGTAAAATCTGATAGTGTTACTATTTATGATAATGCAGGTAACACAACTGTATGTCCATATGATGTTTATTTAGATAATACTCCTCCAGTATGTGATGGCAGAGCTGGTAAGACAAACTGGACTAAAGGAACTTATACTGTAGTTCAAAAATGTGGTGAAGACGTTAATACTCAAAGTGGTTGTTCACAACCAACTTTCTCAAGATATTATGGTACAAGTGACACTTATAAAACCCATAATATTACTATTAGTGACAATGTAGGAAATACGACTGTATGTAATACAGATGTTTATCTAGATAATACACCTCCAGTATGTGGTGGAACAACAGGTCAAAATAGTAACTGGGCTCAAACAGCTAGAACAGTAATTGTAGGTTGTAGCGATGGAACAAACCAAAGTGGTTGTACACAGCCAACGTTTAGTAAGAGACATGCTGATACAAATAAACAAGACACAATAATAATAAAAGATAACGTTGATAATCAAACAGTTTGTGGGCCATATAACTATTATGTCGATGTAACCAAACCAACATGTGATGGCAATAATGGTAAAACAAATTGGACAAGTGGATCCTACACAATAAGACAATCTTGTGGTGATGGAACAAATCAAAGTGGATGTAAAAAGACTGTTTGGGTTATCCCATATACAAGTATTAACAATGTTCAATCTGATTATGTAATTATAAGTGATAATGCTAATAATAATACTAGGTGTGATTATGATGTATATCTTGATAATGTTAAACCAACATGTGAACTAACTCCAAGTACAACAGCATGGACAAATCAAAATGTAACAATGACACTAAAACCATATGATAATCTAAGTGGTATACCAACTGAATTTCCACCATTTATATGGCAATTCCCAATCAATAATAATGGAATTACTACGGGAACTGGTTGGACATCATTAACTACTAGAGAAGTGGGATATAATGGTACTGTTACAGCCACTATTAGAGATAGAGCAAAGAATGAAAATACTTGTTCATATGCCATAGCTAACATTGATAAAGAAGCACCAACTTGTACAGGAACAATAGGTGGCTATGATTCAACCTCAGGAATAACATATGTTGTAACATGTGATGATACAGGTGGATCTGGTTGTTCATCTGGCTTTGGGACACATGGCCCATATCAACCTACTGGCACAAGTGAAACACATTCATACTCTGTTAAAGATAGAGCTGGTAATACTACTGGTTGTGGAACAATTTATGTTTGGGGTCAAAAGCAAGCACAAGCACTAAGCTGTTCAAGCCCAAATAGATGTCCAGCAGCTGGTTGCCAAACATGGAAGAGTTGTACACATTCAAGTTGTGAAAAGGTAGATTGTAATTGTAGTAATTGTAAGACTGGATCAAATACATGTAAGTATGGTTGTGCTCCAGGATATTACTCTAAACCAGGTAAAAATTGTGATAGTTGTGATAGTGCGGGTGACTCAGATTGTTGGTCTGTAGATGCAGAAGGTAATACATACAACCATCATCCAGAAAGTTGTACATGGCATAAAGGAGCATGTAGTGATTGTTATACTGGTTCTAATACATGTAAGTATGGTTGTGATAAATGTGATGGAACTTGTAGAATAGAAGCGTGTGGCTGCGAAACATATAATGCAAGTTGTTCAACATGTGGCTGCTCTGCTTATAATAATGTAATTAATGACTGGCATGATGAAAATAATTGTAATTACTCAAAAACAAATTGTAACGTAACTGATTGTAGATGGGTATTTAGAGCATCTAAACAATAAAAAAAGATAGAGAAATCTATCTTTTTTATGTTAAAATAATATAGAGGATGTGATAATATGATATGTCCAAAATGTGGTAAAGAAAATGAAGACGGATCTATATTATGTAATGGTTGTGGTTTTCATTTAGATACATCAGGTCCTTTATCTGAAACAGAAACTCATGTTGAAGAAAAATCTGAAGGAAGAGTAAAGTTTATTATTAAATCTAAAAAAGAACACAGTAAACAAACTCCTTCATTCGACAAAGTAAAAAAGAATCCTGAAAAGAATCCAATCAGTATTGGTGTTAAAAGAAATCGTTACTTCTCTAATGAATCAAATAGTGAAGTAAGAGTAGATTTACAGAAAGCCTTAGAACAAGAAGAGAAAAAACCAATAACTGTTCATACTGAATATCAAAATAGATTTATTAAAGAAATGCCACCTGAAGCATCATCATCAGTAGATATAATTGCTCCAGATCCAACTAAATCAACAATTTCTTTAATTATTATGACTGCCTTAGCAGTCTTAATAACAGTATTATTAGGAACTAAACTAAAAGAAATAGAATTATATACTAATGCTATAGATAACTTAAAAGACTTAATAGGTGATATGCCTCTAATAAATGTTATTCCATTTTTAGTATATGTAGGTTTAATCTTTGCTATTAGTTTTGATTCATTTAAATCAAGAGAACTATCTTTAAGAAAGAGTATTACTAAAAATGTAATAGCATCTCTTATAGTATCTATTGTTTTAACTATTATTTATAATGGTTTTGTAGGATTTACTATAGCAGATACTTATTTCTCTATCTTAATAAGATTTATTATTACTTTAATTATTCTAGAATTAAATAATTATTTTAAGAAATTCTATTATGATATAGAAAACAAATTAGGAATAAGAAATATTTTATTCGAATTCTTAATTTATTATGATCTATTTACTTTATTATTATTTATCTTTGGTTAATTATTAAAGGAGTGTGTATATTATGAATTATTGTCCTAATTGTGGAACTATATTAAAAGAAAATGAAGATACATGCCCTAATTGTAATACTAAGATTATTATTGAGGATACTCCTACTAAAGAAGTAGTTAAAGAAGAAAAGAAAGAACCAACGAAGAAACCACCTCAAAAGAAATCTAAACCTCAAAAAAGAACTAAATATAAAACTCAAAAAGTAGAAGTTAAAGAAATCCCTTTAACTGTTAAAAAAACATCTAAACATAAATCATCAGATAAGAGTATTGAAGAATACATGCTTAATAATAGAGAAGATGTAGATAAATATTATAAACAAGATGAAATAGCATTTAATATATCATCTATTATTAAAATAGTAGCAGTAGTATTGCTATTCATCTTAACTGTTTATATTATCTTTCATACAGCTATCGATAGTTCTAAAAAGACTACTATTACTTCATCAAGTAATACTAATAAAGTAACTATCTATAATAGTTGGGAATCAACTAGTGGAGGAGAGTTCTTATTTAAAAAAGATAATACTTTCTATTGGTTTAAAACTAGTAATGATGATCAAAATTATTATAGTGGTAAATATACTTATAAAACAGGTATTGAAGCAGTTAATGATATGGGTTATGATGAAAAAGAATTTAGAAATATCTTTGGTGATGATATTCTTTTAGAAGATGTTTATTCTATTGAAATAACACCTAGTAAAGCTATTATTGATGGTAAAGATGTAACTAGTACATCTATTAAACCTAATACTAAATGGTGGTATATTTTAATTATTAGACCTGATGGTTCAGCTATGTCTTATAATAAAACATTAGATTCTAGATATGACTTAAAAATAAAAACAGATTAATTAATCTGTTTTTTATTTTAATAATTCACTTAAATTATTATTAATATCTATCTTAGTATATTCATCAAAGTTAATATCTATATCACTCTTAGTTAATTCTTTTTCATTCTCCTCAACATAGACACTTAACTTATTATCATCTATATTGTAAACAATATCACCTATATATCCAGTAACTTGTTTATCTTTTTTATATATACTAAATAGACCATCTACTTTAATACTATAATGTTCTATATTTCTTTTTCTTCCCTTAGTATATAAACTATATTCTATTCTTCTATCATTATATTTATTTAAGAATTTAACTATTGTTTCTTTATCTGCTCCAAACATCTTTTCTAAGATATCCATCATTTCTTTATCACTAGTTAAACTAACTATTAAATAAGAAGTATTAAAAGTATAGTTATATGCATATATCTTACTTATCTCTAAATAGTTATTCTTATTCTCTACATAGTCATAACTATTTATTACTATAGTTCTAATACCATTTATTAATTTAATATTATTATCTCTATTAAATAATTCTTCATAATTAACATTTAAACCATTATCTTTAAAATATTCACTTAAATCTATATATTTATTATTACCATAAATATATAACTTATCATCTTTATGATATAAACCTATATTAGTATTATCTAAACTATAATTAATATTATCATTTATCTTTATATCTATATCTTGTTTAAAGAATTTCTTTAAGACATTCTTAGGATCAGTTCTAACTAAACTAATTCCATATATTATCCAACCAACTATAAAACATGTTAATAATATAGATGAAACTATAACTCTAATTCTTAACATTTTAGTTTCATCTTTAGTTTTTTTATTCTTTTTCATAGTTCACTTCCATTCTTAACTATCTTTATTATATAATAACTTAATAAATTTTAATAAGAAAAATGCACTTTTTATAATATAATAATTAGTGTGATTGGAGGTATGTATCTATGGCTAACATTTTGATTGTTGATGATGAACAAGATATAGCTGAATTAATAAGTGATGTTTTAACTGATGTCGGTTATAAAACTACTATTGCTAATAACGGTTATCAAGCATTAGATTTAGTTAAATCTAATATCTATGATCTAATATTATTAGATATTATGATGCCTGGTTTAAGTGGTAATGAAACCTGTTCTAAACTAAGAGAAATAACTCAATGTCCAATCATCTTCGTAACAGCTAAGAATAGCATTAACGATAAAGTTAATGGACTTGATATTGGTGCAGATGATTACATCACTAAACCATTTGAACAAAAAGAACTAATTGCTCGTATTAAAGCTCACCTAAGACGTCAAACTGCCAATGAGCATTCATCTACTTCTATAATCACTATTGGTGATATTACCATTAATAAAGAAAACTATGAAGTTACTAAAAACAATGAGAAGATAAACCTAAGTACTAAAGAATTTGAACTATTATATTATCTTATGTCTAATGCTGGTAATACTTTATCTAAAGAACAAATCTATAATTCAGTATGGCAAACGGAATATGGAGACATAGGAACAGTAGCAGTTAATATAAAAAGTCTAAGGAAGAAAATAGATCCTAACGAAGAATATATTATTACTATATGGGGATTAGGATATAAATTTGTTAGAACAATAAAATGAAAAACTTCTTAAAGAAACTAACATTTAGAAAAGGTTTTATTATTGGTGTAACTTCTTTAATAATATGTAATATGTTATTTGTTATCTGCTATTATCATTTTCATTTAAATAGAGTTAATAAAAAAGCATATAATGAAACATTAAATAAAATAAATAATGAATTAGATAATCTAAATACTAATATGTCTGAAAAAGAATTCATAGCTTATTTAGATATAGTATCTGTAACTAATAAATCATCTATTATCTTAAAAGATGATAGTAATAATACTATTTATGAAACAGATAAAAATAATGATAAAAAAGAATCTATTTCTAATTCTAAATTAATTATCATAGATAATAATACATATCTTATTACATTATCTAAAACAAAGAATAATAATGTCTTTAGATTATCAATTGATTTCGTTATCTATGAATGTATTATTTTATTAATACTTGGTGCAGCAGGTATCTTTGGTGCTAACCAAAAGTTATTAAGTCCCTTAACATCTTTATCTAAAGATATTAATGATTATAAACTAGGTATTAAACCAAAGAAGATAACTGTTAAGAATAAAGTACAAGAAATACGTAATGAATTTGTTGATCTAGTTGATCAACTAGAAGAAGAAAAGAATAATCAAAATAGAATAATAGCTAGTATTTCTCATGATATTAAAACACCTCTAACTAGTATATTAGGTTATTCAGAAAGATTATCTTCTTCTAATCTATCAGAAGAAACTAAATCTAAATATGCTAATACTATTTATAGTAAATCATTAGTTATGAAAGAAATAATTGAAGACTTTGATGACTATCTAACTATGAATATTAATGATGATAAAAAGAGTACTATTCTTATTAAAAGCTTAATAGATTATTTAAATAATTATTATAAAGAAGACTTAAAAGAAAAAAATATTGATTTCAAAATTAAATCTAATTGTTATAATAGTTATATATATGTTGATTTATCTAAATTTAAAAGAGTATTTTCTAATATTATTAGTAATAGTATTAGATATTTAGATAAGAATAAAAAAGTCATTAAGATTGATATTGTTGAAGAAAAGAGTAAAATAAAATTTACTATTTCTGATAATGGTACAGGATCTAAAGAATTAAAGAAAATCTTTGAACCATTATATACAACAGATGAATCAAGAAGTATTAGTGGTTTAGGTTTATCCATTTGTAAAGAAATAATAGAATCATTAAATGGTACTATTAAAGCAGAAAATAATAAAATGGGTGGCTTAAGTATTATATTTAAAATAGATAGTTATAAGGAGTGATAATATGAAGAAACCCAAAGAACCAAAATTCTATCGTTTCTTTGCTAGACCTTTTATTGGTTTGCCTCTAAAGTTCTTTATTCGTCCTAAAGTAATAGGTTATGAAAATATACCTAAGGATGGAAGATGTATTATAGCAGGTAATCATACTCATAACTTAGATAGTGTTATCTTAGCAGCTATTAATAAAAGAGTAGTTCACTTCTTAGCTAAAGATTCATTATTAAAAGGTTGGAAAAGGCCATTATTTATAGGAATGGCTATAATACCAGTTAATCGTGCAATTCATGATAAAAATGCCTTAAATAATGCTATAATAGCATTGAACGAAGAAAGATTAATTGGTGTATTCCCAGAAAGTACTATTAATCGTACTCATGAAACTACAATACTACCATTTAAAATAGGTGCTGTTAAAATGGCTTCTGAAACAGGAGCACCAATAGTACCATTCGTTATAACAGGGGAGTACAAATTGTTTTCCAAGGATTTGTGTATTGAATTCTTAAAACCAATTAAAGTTTCCAAAAAAGAAGATCTTACAAAAGACAATGAAAAGTTAATGAA
>JAEEGL012425110.1_pt1 | contig 11035 bp, 12 predicted proteins | sample 9134231 | NCBI WGS metagenome assembly JAEEGL01 (sample SAMN16246548, study PRJNA631951) | gut metagenome | biome: gut microbiome; feature: rumen; material: fiber-attached | host: Bos | place: Iran: Karaj | collected 2018-10
AATTAAAAGAAATACAAGAAGATATGCTAAAAGACAATATACTTGGTTTAATAATCAAATGAAAGCTATTAACTGGGTAGATGTTGATTATAAAAACTTTAATAATACTTTAGAGCAAATAAATAAGATTCAATGATGAATCTTATTTTATTTCTAAGTAATGATCTATATTGAAATTATGTTCTTTTTTATCTTTTGTTAATAATTATTGTGTATTAATCATAAAGAAGTTTCTATTATTATTTTTATTAATTTCATCATCATCCCAAGTAAGATCAATGTGTGACCATTTATTATTAAAATATATTACATTCCATTCATGTTCTTCACTATTTATTTTAAAATTTGGAACATTCAATTTATCTAAGAATATAGCAAATGCATCTGAATAACCACTACAAAGTGCTGTTCCTTTAATTAATGCACCAGTTGCTTTATTTGACTCAGTTATTTCATTTGTTTTTTCATAATAAACGTCATATGTAATTCTATTAAGTAAAAAGTCATGTACTTTTTCAATATCATCAAGAGTTATTTTATTTAGATCGAATCTATTAGCTAAATACTTATCAATATATTCTTCTAATTTTTGTACTTCTTCATCAGTATATAGTTTTTCAATTTCTAAAGTAACAACATTATTATCAACTATTAAAGTATTATATTTTCTATAAGAATTATAAGGGCTAACATAATTATTAATGATTGTTATATAATCATCATTTTCAGAATTAGCAACACTTTTAACATCATCAATACAATTATCATAATCATATGGACAATAGAATGTAAAAGAATCCCAACCATTATTTAAAACAGTATAATAGATTTTTTTAATATCATCTATATTATGTGGTTTAAAGTCATTTGTTTCACTAACTGTTTTATATAAATAAATTCTATGATTCTTACTATAATCTGGAACTACTACTGTATTTTGACTATACTTTCTAATTATTTTTTTAACATAAGTATTAACTTCTTGGTAATTTGTTATTGTTAAATATAATAAGAAGAACGATATTAAGCAAAATAGTATTCCAGCAAGTCTCCTGGTTCTACTCATATTTATCACCAACTCAATTATACAAAAAAAGTAGATTAAAATCTACTTAATTATTTCTCGTTTACGATTTTGTTTAATCTTGTCTTATATCTATCTCTTGCGTTAGCTTTAATAACACCTTTTTGACAAGCAGTATCTATTTTTTGGAATGCTTGAGCACATAACTCTAAAGCTACTTCTTTATTTTCTGCTTTTTCAACTTTCTTTATAGCAGTTTTCATACTTGCTTTTACATCGTTATTTAAAACTGTTTCTTTCTTAGTAACTAATACTCTTTTTTTAGCACTTTTAATATTAGGCATGATTCCACCTCCCTCAAAACTTCTTTAATAATAACAAATAAATGATAAAAAATCAATTATTTTTCAAATAACATTGCACTTACTTTTGTATATGCACGGGTTAACCCTCCAGCACCAAGCAATATGCCACCAAAATATCTGATTACCACTATTAATGTGTTATTTAATTCTTTATGATGTATTAAATCTAAAAGGCCTCTTGTGGTACCACTTGGTTCTTTATCCGAATAATTTTTTTCTAAATTATCTAACTTAACCGCGTAAACTATATGTCTTGCTTTTTTATGTTCTTTTTTTAATTCATCTAAAATAATATCTATTTCTTCTTTTGAACTTATTTCATATAAAATAGATATAAATTTTGATTTTTTTATTTCTAATTCAGCAGTTTTTAATTTTTTCATGATTTAATTATATTATATTTAATAAAAAATTACCACTCTTATGGTATAATTACAAATAGAAAAGGAGTGAGACAATGATTAATTTTATTACAAACAGAGATAATTTAAAAGAAACTGATATTACAGAAGTAGTCGTAAGAGTAAAAGCATTATTAATTAATAGTAATGATGAAATTTTACTTGGATATTCACACAATGATTACCAATTTCCTGGTGGACACATTGAGGAAAATGAAAATTTAATTGATGCCTTAAATAGGGAAGTAGAGGAAGAAACTGGAATAAAACTAAATCTTACTAATGAAGAATACTTTGCTTCTTCAATTGGTTATTGGAAAGATCACCCTAAAGTAGGAAATAATAGAAAGACAGTTGTATATTATTTCAAAATATTTACAGATGAAAAACCAAATTTAAAAAATACAAAATATACTGATAGTGAAGTAAAAGGAAACTATACTCTAAGATATGTTCCTCTTGAAACAGTAGAACAAGAACTTACTTCAAATGCAGAAATATATGGCGATAAGTTTGGTATTACAAAAGAAATGCTAGAATGTATAAGAAGATATAAAACTTTATAGAAAGGATAAATTATGTTTAAAGAAGAATTAATGGAAGTTCCAAGAAAACCTGGTTGTTATCAAATGTATAATTCCGATGGAATTATTATTTATGTTGGAAAAGCAAAGATTCTTCAAAATAGACTTAGAAGTTATTTTACTGGTAGAGTTACTGGTAAAACAAAGAAAATGGTTAGTGAAGTAGACCATTTTGAATATATTGTAACCGAATCAGAAACAGAAGCTTTCGTACTAGAATTAAATCTAATAAAAAAATATGATCCTAAATACAATATACTTCTAAGAGATGATAAAAGTTATCCTTATATAGAACTAACTAAAGAGAAATATCCTAGACTAATAGTTAAAAGACAGATAAATATTAATAAAAAGAAATCTCAAGTTTTTGGTCCTTATCCAAACCAATATGCTGCAAGAAGACTTGTAAACTTAATTAATAGGCTATATCCTCTAAAAAAATGTGATCAAATGCCAAAAAAAGTATGTTTATACTATCACATAGGAGAATGTCTTGGATATTGTGAAAATAAAAACATTGATATTACTAGTATGAAAAATGAAATATTATCAATTTTAAACGGAAATGATAAATTATTAATTGATAAGATCAAAGAAAAAATACAAGTAAACTCTGATAATATGAATTATGAAGTATGCAAAAGTTTAATGGAAGAATTAGAATATATTAAACAAGTATTTAATACTCAACATGTTGAAATATCAGATAGTAAAGATAGAGACATATTTAATTTCTATTTTGATAATTCATACGCGTCAATCGTATGCATGTATATAAGAGGTGGAAAATTACTTGGTATTAATAATAAAATAATTCCAGTATTAGGAGAACTTAAAGATACCTTAGAATTATACATTGCATCTTTCTATAAGAAACACAATATTATTCCAAAAGAAATAATTGTTCCTTCTATAGTTGATAATCAAATACTAGAAAGTATTTTAGATACAAGTGTAATAAATGTAAAAAGGGGTAACAAAAAGAAACTCTTTGATATGGCATATAATAATGCTAAAACTCAATATGAAAAAGAAATAAAATTAATATACAATAATGAAGAATTGACAACTAATGCAAATGAAGAATTAAGACATATTTTAAATCTTGATAAACTTCATATAATTGAATGCTTTGATAACTCAAATCTATTTGGTACTTTTTCTGTTTCAGCAATGGTATCATTTATAGATGGAGTTCCATCAAAGAAAAACTATAGAAAATTTAAATTATCATTTGATAAAAATGATGATGTTGCTTCTATGAAAGAAGTAATTTATAGAAGATATTTTAGAGTCTTAAAAGATGATTTAGAAATGCCAGACTTAATAATAGTAGATGGTGGAATTAATCAAATAAATGCTACTAAAAGTACTTTAGACAGTCTAAACTTACATATAAAAGTAATAGGTGTTAAAAAAGATAATCATCATAGTCCAGAAGCAATAGTGGATGGAGACACATTTGAACTTATTAATATTGATAAAAAATCAAACGTATTTAGACTACTTTCAAGAATTGATGAAGAATCACATAGATTTGTTATATCTTATCATAGAGAAATAAGAAGTAAAGGTAGTATTTCAAGTGTATTAGATAATATAAATGGGTTAGGTGAAAAGAGAAAAAAAGCACTTATTAAGAAATATGGAAGTGTCCTTAAAATGAAGGAAGCATCAATAAAAGAATTAAGTGAATTAATACCCGAAAAAGTAGCAATTGAACTTAGTGAATACTTAAAAAATATGAAATAAATTGACATTGTGTATCATTTATGATATAATATGCTCGTCAATTAAAAGAGGGGGTTTTGTAAATGTTTTATGAAATTGTATTAGGAATTATGTTTTATGGTTTTATTGGTAGTACAGTACTAACAGCAATTAATAATGCTGCTACTGATAGTAGAATTAGAAGAAAGGGATTTGGAATTGATAAATCTAAAGCCAAATTTATAGAAAAATTATCATACTTTATACAAGATTATGCTTTTTTAATAGTTCCTTTCTATAATATTAAAAAGGGAATATTTGATAATTTCTTTAAAACAACGCCTGCTAAATATGAGGATGATAGAATAAGTAAACTTAGACAAAGAGGATTATTAACTGAAGTTAAAGAGCAAGAAAAAAAGAAAAAACAAGAAGAAGCTAAGAAAACTCAAACACAAGATAATACTCAAGAAGAGCAAAGAGTTCCAGCATTAGTTAATACTCAAACACAAGCACAAACTCAAAGACAACCACTTCCTGCTAGAATAGATACACAAACTCAAACACAATCACAAGTACAAACTCAAACACAAACTTCAGTTGTAGCACCTCAACCTGAATTATCAGATGAACAAAAATTACAAATGATAAAAGGTAGACTTAAACAAAGAATTGCTGAGTATCAAAAAGCAGAAGAAGAAATGTTATTACCATATACTAATAGAAAATTAATGTATGATCGTATTTTAAACGATCAAAAAACAATTGAATACTTAGAAGCACGTATTGCTAGAAATGCACAAATGGCTGCTTTAAAAGTTGCTAAAAATTATGCTGAAAATATTCAATCACAATCAAATGGTAATACACAAACAAGAACAATAAAATAATATAAAAAAGAACTTAGAAATAAGTTCTTTTTTTAATGCTTGTTTTGTTATATAATATTTCTAGGAGTGAGTATGAGAAATATATCCTTAACACCAGCAGATATTTATCAAGTAATAGATAAAAGTCTACTTTCTGAAAATGATAGACTTGTTTTAAATATGCTTTATATGCCTTTAATTGGATCTACTGCTGTTAGTTTATATTTAAAACTTCAAAGTGAAGCAAGAAATACATATATTTCTTCAGAACTTTCTCATCATCATTTAATGACTTGTATGGGTACAACACTAGATAACATAAAAGAATGTAGAATTAAACTTGAAGGAATTGGTCTATTAAAAACATACTTACATAAGGGTGAAATAAACTCTTATGTTTATGAACTTTATAGTCCAGTATCAGCAAGTGAGTTCTTTTCACATCCAATTTTTAATGTTGTTTTATATAATAATGTAGGCAAGAGTGAATATAATAGGCTTGTTGATTATTTTAAATTACCACATGTTACCTTAAAAGATTATGAGGAAATAACAGCTCCATTTGATAGTGTATTTAAAAGTAGAAATTATACTATGATTGAACTTTCTCAAGGAGACATAATATCTAAAAATAAACTATTATTAAAATATGAACTTGATTATGATTTTGATCTACTTATTTCTTCATTACCAAAAGAAATGTTTAATGAAAAGTGTTTAAACAAATCTACAAAAGAATTAATAATTAATTTATCATTCTTATATGAAATAGATCCTGTATCAATGGCAGACATAATTCGAGCATCTCTTACTGAAAAAGGTAACATAGATAAAGAAGAATTAAGAAAAAACACAAGAAAATTCTATCAATTCCATAATGATAATAGACTTCCTAGTTTATTATTTAAAAGTCAACCAGAATACTTAAAAAGTGCTTCTGGGGATAATACTAAAAAAGGAAGAATCATTAAAGTATTTGAAAATCATACTCCTTATGAATTTTTAAAAGCTAAATATAAAGGAGCTAAACCAACAGAAAGGGATATGAAAATACTCGAAATGTTACTTACTGATTTAAAATTAAATCCAGCTGTTATAAATGTATTAATCGATTATACTTTAAGAACAAATAATAATAAATTAGTTAAAGGCTATATTGAAGCAATCGCAGGTCAATGGAAGAGAAGTGGAATTGAAACTGCTGAAGAAGCTATGGCACTAGCAGAAAAAGAACATAAGAAGAAATATAAAAACACACCACGTGAAAAGAATAAAGTTTTGCCTTCATGGTTCAATGAAAATATATCATCAGAAGAAGTAGAAGAAGATGAAGAATTTAAAAACTTTATTGAGGAGTTTAGAAAATGATAAAATCTAGTAGTTTAGTAAATAAAAGTAAAAAAGAAATTAATAATGAACTTAGACGTGAATTTTTACTTGCTAGTAAAGATGAAACATTTAAAAAACTATGTAATAGACTTAAGTGTGATGAAGACTTATTAATGAAATATACTTCCAAATTAGAACTTACTTGTAGTGAACTTGGTAATTGTTCTAAATGTAAGGGTTTATCATCATGCAAAAATGGAGTAGAGGGGCATGTTTATTATCCAGAAGTTGATAATGATACTATAAATTTTGTATATAAACCTTGTAAATATTATAAGGAGACAGTTAAACAAAACAAAACAATATTCTTTGATACACCACTTACTCTTCAAAAAGCATCTTTAAGTGATTTAATAGATGAAAAAGAAAGAACAAATATAAAAAAATATATAAAAGATTTTCTAAAGAAAAAAATATCAAATGAAAGTGCTAAGGGTTTATATCTTAGCGGTTCATTTGGAAGTGGTAAATCATATATATTAAGTGCCTTATTAAATGAATTATCAAATAAGGGATTTAAAACAATAATTGTTCATTATCCAAGTTTACTTAAAAAACTTAAATCGTCTTTTAATGAAGATAATTATGATGAGGTTTTAGATGAAATAACAACTTGTGATTTATTACTAATTGATGATATTGGCGCAGAAAACAATAGCGCATGGGCAAGAGATGAAGTGCTTGGAACAATTCTTCAATATAGAATGGATAATGAATTATCTACATTCTTTACTTCTAATTTTACAATAGATGAATTAGAAAGTGTTTTATCTGAAACAGCTAAGGGGACAGATTTAATAAAAGCAAGAAGAATAATTGAAAGAATTAAATATTTGACTATTGAAGAAAAATTAATTAGTAAAAATAAAAGATGTTAAAAAAATAGATTTTTAAAATCTATTTTTTAATGTCCTAATGAAGCAGATGACATTTCATTTTCATGATTTAAATTATCATATAAGAATGAAATTTCTTCACCCTTCGGCGTTTTGAATTTTAATATTGATCCATCTGGAACATATTGGAAAACATGTTCTAGATATTTTTTGTCTCCACCTCTAATTACATCTCTAAATTGCATCCAATCTAAATTAGTAAACTTTTCAACTTCACTTCTATCAACTCCAGTTTGATTACTAGTCGTTTCAAGAACTGATTGAATGCTACCATATCCATAATTGTATTCTTGAACTGCAAGAGGAAGGTTATAATCACAATATCTTAAGCATTCTTGGAAAATCATAATTCCGGCTTTAATATTGTTTTCTACATTTCTAATATTATCTGTATGAATTGTATATTTTTCATAAGAATTAGTATCAAAGTTATATGCTTTTACTTCATATCCGTCCCATACACTTACTTGTACTTGGAAAAGTCCAAGCCCTCCACCAGAATCAATTTCACTACTGTGAACTCCACGTTCTTGTGTTGCTATTCCAAGAGCAACTCTTGGGTCAATTCCATATGTATTGGCATATCTTTCAATAATATCATAGTAATTATTTTTACATTTTATATATTTTTCGTTTTCTATTTCATTATCAGTAAATATAGGGAGAATATAATCATAATGATCATTGTTAACGTTATTATTTATATCTTCAACTAATCCTTCTAAATCTGAAACCTCTGAACTAGTATCAAATACGTTTGCGTTTGGATCATATGAAATTTGTTCTTCTGTTTGATCTACAGTTTGTTCAGATACAATAATATCTTTTCCAGTTGGAGTAGGTGTTTTACCTGCATTTATTGCTACTTTTATACCACCTGCTATAACTGCGCCAAGAGCAACTAAAGTAGCAAGTTTAATTATTGCTCTGCGTCTTCTATACTTATTTTCTCTTTTTAGTTGATATTTACTTTTCTTTCTTGGCTGTTCTTGAACTCTTTGAGGTTCATTTTCTACAGGTTTTCTAGACTCTGTAGTAGTTCTAGTTGTTTGAGATGGGGTAAATTTTCTTGATGTTTGTGGTTCATAATCTAAATTTTTGTTATTAAGTAACATTCTATATTGATTACTTTTATCAATAATTGATTTAAGATATTGACCTGTTACTACAAATTCGTATTCTTTGTAAGTATCATGTTTTCTTTGAGTATAATTAATATCTTGAGTTATACTACTTAAAAATACATTATATAAATCCCAATTTGGTAATATTATATTATTATAAAGAATGAAATCTAATTCTCCTTCTTTTGGAATATTTTTATATTCGCACTTAATTACATTATCATTAAAATCAAGTTTAAATCTTAACTTATACATTTTCATCCTCCATATCTTCAAGGACACTATCTAAAAAGTCCCATTCTTCGTCAGTCTTAATCTCATCTAGTATTAATTCTCCTTTTTCAATAGTATATATAGATGCATAAGCATCAGTACTTCCATTTTCTGCATAAATAATATATGTTTTACCATTATTTGGATTTTTGACATACTTTAGAATATTATATTCTTTAGTAACTCCATCATCTTCAACTTTAAATGTCATATCTTTCATATAATCACCTATATTAATTATATTATATTTTTAAGAAATAGGGAATATTTAATTTATATTTGACTTTTAAAGTGCAATTTGATATAATATATCTCGCTATTAGAAGGGGGATTGTAGAGATGAAAACTGTTTTATTAATATATATTATTACTCAGTTAATCACAGATGCTTATGGACTTGCTGTAATTGAGTCAGTTAGACCATTTGTTGAAAAAAGACTACATGACGAAGGATATCACAAAAACAAGAATAGTTTGTATAGATTTAATAATACGCTTTCAAATATTTTGAAAGGTTTTATTCCGTTTTATTATTTAACAAAAGCCCTAAATATAGTACGTAGTAAGGGTGATATCGAATCACAAGTTAATGATGAAATTAAAACTAAGAATTATATTACTGAAGAAGATGAAATCATTAAAGTTGATGAAGAAACAGAAGATAAAACAAATAGTATTTTTAAAGATTTAAATGCTATTGAGTTTGAAAAGCCAGAAGTATATACAGCTAGAAAAAATGAAGAAGATTATTATGACATTTATGAAGAAGAAATAGATTACGCTACAGTTGAGGCTAAAAAAGAAGACAACTTAGAAATTAGCCCATTTGTAAGTGATGATAAAGTTGTTGAACACGTTGTTGTTAAAAATGAAGTAACAAATAAAGACGTAGCAAGAAAATTATGTGAATTAAGTGCTGATGAGTTATATGCTCTTGCTGAAACACTTAAGAAGCTTGAAAGAAGTAAAAGAAATACTAAGAGTTTAAAACTTGAAAAAGATGTTGCTTAAAATCAGCAATAGTGTTATGATTAATTAGTAAATAAGTGTTGGACACGATTATTAAAATACTTTTTTAAAGAGAGTTAGCATTTGGTGTAAGCTAATAAAAAGATTTAATAATTACTACCAGCTTTAAGAGGTTAATAGCCTACGAGTTGTTCTCGTTATAAAACAATAAAGTTAAATAAAAGGATGGTACCGTCATTTATGACTCCTTAAGTACTATCCTTTTTATTTTTTGGGAGGTTTTAGTATGAAGGAAGGTACAATAACATTATCTAAGTTTTTATCAAGATATGCATTATTAGATGGTGAAGCACTTTATAAGTTAAGTCATAAAGATGTAAAGCAATTATTTCCATATCTTAAAAGAGCATCAATTGAAAAACTTAAAGAAGATCCAACTCCTCTTGAAAATGGAGAAGTAATATTTGTTGATGATGGTAGAACAGTTATCCCATATTACACAAATATATTGGATAAACTACCAAATAAAATCGAGCAAGTAGAAGGAACTAAAGTAACTAGGGAATATGATTATGTAGGTATGACTAATAATGAATTAAAAGCGCTTTTAGAAAGCAAATTTAGATCAGTACGAACCCAAGCTAAAAAAGAAATTAAAAAAAGAGGATTAACCTTAAAGAAAAAAAGTAAAAAAATATTAGATTATTCGGAGGATTATTATGGAGAATATTAAAGAAAATGAAAAATTAAACATATTAAATCACAGTTGTGCCCATTTACTTGCTCACGCTATTAAGCATTTATATCCAAATGCCAAATATTGGGTAGGGCCAGTTATTGAAACGGGATTTTACTATGATATTGATTTAGGTGATGTAACTCTAACAGAAGAAGATTTACCTAAAATAGAAAAAGAAATGAAGAAGATTTCAAAAGACAATAAACTAATTAAAAGAATTGAATTATCTAAAGAAGAAGCATTAGAAATGTTTAAGGATGATGAATATAAACTTGATTTAATTAGTAGAATGGATGAAAATGACACTGTAATTAGTGCATATAAGCAAGAAGATTTTATAGATTTATGTAGAGGGCCACATGTTGAATCTACTAAAGCTATGAAATACTTTAAATTACTTAAAGTTAGTGGAGCATACTGGAAGGGTGATGCTAAAAACAAAATGCTTCAAAGAATTTATGGAGTATGCTTTGATAATGAAGAAGATTTAAATAAATGTCTTGCTGAAATAGAAGAAGCAAAACAAAGAGATCACCGAAAAATAGGTAAAGAATTAGAAATATTTATGTCTGATGATTTAGTAGGAAGAGGACTTCCAATGTTTTTACCTAATGGTTATATAATATGGCAAGAATTGGAAAATTATATAAAAGAAAAAGAGAGAAAATTAGGTTATTTACATGTAATGACAC
>JAEEGL013384496.1_pt1 | contig 11035 bp, 11 predicted proteins | sample 9134231 | NCBI WGS metagenome assembly JAEEGL01 (sample SAMN16246548, study PRJNA631951) | gut metagenome | biome: gut microbiome; feature: rumen; material: fiber-attached | host: Bos | place: Iran: Karaj | collected 2018-10
CTGGAACATCTGCGATGCCGCCCGTGTCGCGAAGATCAAGAACATGTACTACCAGGACCTCCGCGTCCAAGGGTCGACGATGGACTGGAAGGTGGAACCCTTCCTCGCCGCCGCGCCGAAATACGGCCCCGCCGCCGGCGCCACGCCGACCGCCGGCCTGTCGCTCAGAATCACCTTCTGACCGGAATCATCATTTGCACGTTTCTTGCAGGACGCAGGGAAAACGGAACGATGATGAAAACGAAACTAATACTCCTTATCTGCGTGCTGCTGGCCTTTTGCGGAAAGGCGTTCGCGCAAGATGTCATTCATACGGTCGAGGGTCGCTCCATTGAGGCGAAAGTCCTCGAGATCAATGACAAAGATGTCCTTTACAAGACGTTCGACAACCTGGACGGCCCGGACTACCGGATGTCCGTCGCCCGCATTATCCGGATCGTCTTCCAGAACGGGACGGAGAAATCCTTCGCGCCTTCAAACCCCTTCGTCCCCAGCCCCTACGCCTATGATCCCTACGGATACGGGCCTTACGGACCGCTGGAATACCGATGGGGGCATTACTACGACCGTCGCGGACGGCTGTATGCCGAACAGATGCGGGACTATCTGGGCGTATCCCTGTACGGAAGCGAATACCTGAAGGCAAACCGCCAGTACCAATGGGGCTTCTGGCTCACCACGGCAGGAACCGCACTGCTGATTTCTTCAGTGGTCAGTGGCGCCATGGAGGCGGACTACAACCGCGGCGTCGCATCAATGAACATGCCCGGGCACATGCAGCACTCGGCGCAGTCGAACCTGGGAGGCCTTTACATTGCCGGGGGGATCGCCGGAGCGGCCTGCATCGGCGTCGGTATACCGCTGTGGATCCGGGGGAACCGGAAGCTGAATGCCCTTGCGGATGATTACAATCTCCGTTTCGGCGCTACGGGCAGCGGCATCGGCCTGGCGCTGCACTTCTGACGCCCGCCGGCATCGTGCAGGATTATTCCCTTAACGCGTCAGGATATAGACCGCAAAGGTGAGCGACTCCACCGTGGCGGAGAGGGTTTTTCCCTCGCCGGTGAAGGAGGCTTTGACGGGGACGACCTGCTCCGGAGCGTCCAGGGTATTGTCCTGATACAGGAAGTCGGAGTGGAACTTGACGCACTCGACCGCCTTGACCGTCTCTTTCTTCTTGAGGCCGATGAACGCGAATTCCACGTGCCGGGGCTCGTTTGAGGTATTGATCACTTTCACATACACCTTGTCACCGTCCTTGACGGCGCCGGCGCCACGCCGACCGCCGGCCTGTCATTCAAGATTTCGTTCTGATCAATATATTATGGGGCAGGCAGATGGCCCCTAGTATATTTTGGGTGATTTGTACGCCGAAGTCTGGTACCAGTTCGTATCGTGCTTATACCTTGAGACGGCGATGGACGGACTTATCCCCAGCCGTTCTGCTTCCTGCGCAATCGTCTTCACGATCCGATGAGGAGAAAGGCTTGTACTCCCGACTTTCATGATACGGGACCAGACTCGGTCGGGAATCAGACTTTGCTTCGCGAAGTCATTGGCCTCCTTCTCACGCGGATCGGTCGAGTATAATGTGCCTTCAAGCGCGATAAAAGCCCGTTGTTCATCAGATAGATGTTTCTCGATATGACATAACTCATGAAGAATGTCAAAAGCCAGTTTATCCATATCGTTATATCGATACGTCACGGTCACGATCGGGTGGTTGTTCAAGATTGTCGAATAGGCATCCACAGGAACTTTATCTATTTTATTCAAATGGATAAATGCGATCCCGTTGCGATTTAAACAGTCTTGGATCCGTTGTGCGGTCAAATCCCTGGCATTTGCCATTCTTGATATTTCTTCAGCCGCTTTCAGCCCATTCCCTCTCCGGTAGGGAGTGTCTATCCGTACCTTGGAACACTGGAGCCAATTCAAAACAAGCCACGTCTGAAGATTCTTCTCGTCAATCTGCACTTTCGCGCTATGTTTATATAATCCAGCCACCTGGGAATTCATTTCCTGGACAGAGCGCAGGTCGAAAGGAAATAATTCTTTAAGCCGGCCGACCCGTTCGATGCGCGGAAGAAGAGCGATTTCGAGTTCCTTATAAAGAAGTTTGAGATTAAGCCGTTCTTCGCACGCCGACTCAAATTGAAGAGCGTCCTGCTCTTCCGTCTTGCGTTTCTCCACGGTCTTGTTATCGTACACGTAACCATGGTGCAGGTCCATCCAAGTCTTGTAGGGGATATTCAGATACTGCTCCAGTTTCAACGCCAAATCTTCGTTCAGATTCCGCTTGCCCTTGATAAACTCGTTCAGATGAGGGGCCTTGACGCCGATCGCCTGAGCGAAGTCCCTCTGTTTGATGCCACGCTCCCGCAACTCTTCGCGCAAGATCTCCCCCGGGTGAATGGCCCTGAAAGGAACCAATCTATTATTTTTTGTTGCCATAATGTGTACTGTCTATTAAATCGGACAACGCAGCGTCTTTGAAATCCACCTTCATGCGATGAAGTTTTTTATAGTTTATACTGTGCAAAGGTAATATAAAATTACCAAATTTGGTAATTTATTTTCAGACAAAGCCTCCCTGCGGCAACTGCTCCTTGACTACAAGGAAGATATCACCCAATACGCCAAGATAACCATCGCCGCCACGCAGAAACTCAAGAAATTGAAGTACTACCTCTCCAAGAGCGTCCCTGTCACAATCAATTTCTCAAACATAGCCAGGTATTTGGAATTGGACCGTGACGAACTGCCCGACACCGGGAAGGAGAGTTTTATTCTCCGAAGGTCTTTTCCCGTTCGCGTTCGAGGTCGGCTTTGCTGAAGGTGAACACGTGGCCGAAGAGGCCGACGGATACCCTCCGGGGACCATCTCCCGCATTGAACTTTCCTACGCTGTAGACGAAGCGGTTTTCGACGGAGAAGTTTTCGTTCAGGAACCATCCGGTCATCGAGGTGCCCACAGTGGCTCCCCAAAGGGCCAGGGCAGCTCCTCCTTCCTCGTCTTCGAGGGTGCTCTTGAATCCTTCGTTGAGGGTCTCGTTGATGACGGCGAGGATGGCGTCCTTGTGCGCCTGCTTGCCGGGGCAGGTGACGACGGCGATTCCGGCCACGAGCAGGACGGCAAGGATCCCGATCACCCCGCCCAGGCGCTTGTGTGACGGTTTGTTGTCCAGGTAGTCGTCGACGGCCTGTTTGAAGAGACGCTCGAAGTCTTCGAGGCTGCCGGCTTCGATCAGGGATATTTCGGGGACTCCTTCGACGCTGCCGTAGTAGGTTTTGTCGCCGTCGGAGTATTTGGGTGAGCAATATAGGTTCCTGTATTTCATCGCGTGGCGGTTGATGAGGTAAAGATAGGAAAATTTTTGTGTCCGGAGGAAGGGGATTTGGCGGAGGGGGGGCGGGGTAGGTTTACTTGACAAGGCGGATGTTAAGGTCATGAGTAACATCCGCATTGTTTATCCAGAAAGGATAACCCGCTTCAATATGGAAACACCAGGCGTACAGCAAGTCACCCGCATCATCATAATCACGGAGCCAGTAAGACTTGCAACTCCGATTGTAAAAGAATGAAATGGAATTCCCATTCTGCCCCGTGAGAACCAAAGCGTGAGCCTGATAGTCCCACTTCTTAACACAATACTCTTGTAGTTCCTCTGCCATTTTATTTGTGGGCAGATTTGCACCATAGGTCGTTCTTGCGATTTCAAAAGACATCGCCCCGCCGGTATCTTCCTTCGCCCAAAGAGTTCCTGACGGAAGACCAAGGTCGATCCATTCCACTTCGGAGATATCTGCCGTCGTAGCCGCCGGTTGCTCGGGAACTCGTCTATATTGTCTGTTTAGTGAAGGGTAGGATGGTGTACTTCGCGGAGCAGGATTCGGCCTGACGGATTTGTCCTTCCATTCCGTTATGATTAATTCATCATACGATTTGTCATAATTCAAACCACCCTCCATGCTATAGGAAAGGAATCGCCGGCTTAACACGTCTCGAAGTTCATCAAGCGTTGTCTGATTTCCTTTGAAGCCTTCAGTGGAATCGTGGCGGCCTTTCCAATTCAGACGCAAGATCACCCTATATGAAAGACCCCAACCGATTGTGACTTTAATGCGATCAATAACTTCGACCTTAGGTTCAAATGCACCAAACTCTAAGCAGAGATACTTTTCACAAGGGTAGTCTCTGACAGGCTTCTCTTCGTCCTGAAATAGAATGTCGGCATCATCTGCCTCAATGTTAAAAATGCGAATAACTTGGCTTCCACCATTAGACTGAACAATATTATGCCGACGAATCATCTCCAAATCTTCTTCGGATTCAATCTTTATTTCAATAATTCGTCCGTCTTTGCGCTTATCTGCCTCCGTCTCGTGAGATACCCAGATTTCCACCCAAAGTTGCTTACCATCTAATGATTCCAAAAGAATGTCCGGTCGGCGGTATCGCTCATCAATCTCCACACGCGTCTCGAGGGAGATTCGGGTGTATTCTTTCGTGAGGTCAACTTTTCTGTGGAAGTAATGCTCTTTACAATCAGCATGTTGCTTCAGGACACAGGCCTCATTACAGGGTCGCGGGATGCTGAATTCAAAGTTGAATGGTAATCCTTCTTTCAGGCACTTTGTGTATTCTTCCAAAAATACATGTTCGGCCAAATCATGCAGGTACTTGCTGTACTGACATTTGTCCCCTTTGTGGCGGAAATGACGTTGGCGGATCTCGCCGAGCGTGGCATACATTTCTTTGTGGCAGTGTGGACAGTAAAACTTATGCATCCGTGTAAACGACCGGTCAATCTCTCCGATACCGACCACCTGCCGGGTGTTATCTAATAACGCGTACCCAAATAATACATCTCCTATTGCCATAGATTATCTTCAGTTTTCCAGGAAGCAATTATTTTTTAGAGTACAAAATAAAGTCTTGTAACCTATTCCCCAATAGTGACATACCACTCAACACGAACAGTCAATAAAGCCTATTTGGTAATTACCAAACCTGGACATGGTCATCCCACATCTTTTCCCTAAAACACCACCTTTAGATTATTAAACAACAATCATTCAGAGCAATAGCGTACAACTATTGCTTGTCCTCTGATGATTCGAGTTCTTCAACAATCATTGGAAGCAGAATCTCATCGGCAGGAAGCCAGTTAACAGAGTGAATATCATCTTTATCCAGCCACCTGGCCGCCTCATGTTCATTCAGATGGAGAGACTCGTTACGTAATGAAGACATGAAGCAATGCATGGTAAGATGGAACTTAGGATAATCCCAGTCTACCGTGTACAAGAATTTGTCCACACATATCTCTGCATCGAGTTCTTCACGGATTTCGCGAATCAAGGCCTCTTCAGGTGTTTCTCCAGGCTCCATCTTTCCCCCTGGGAATTCCCACCAATCCTTAAAATCTCCGTATCCACGCTGAGTGGCAAATATCTTATTTTCTTTGCGGATTATGGCTGCAACGACTTCAATAGTTTTCATAAAGATTGCTCTGTAATATATTCGTAAAGATTATTCTCGACAGGAGTGTCGAGTTTATACCCAATTTCTACAGCCGTAACATCCTCGGTGTCGTTCATGACAAACTGATGTAGATGGCCATTATGACGAATCGTGCCTAAGAAATAAAACTCCTTGGACGTTTGATCATCTTTGTTTTTCCTAACAAACAAAGGCATCATAATCCCACGTTCTTCGCTATGAACAGCATTCTGGACATCATCAGAATCAACAGTACGCCGGCTTTTAGAAATAGCTGTTAATGATGACGGATCTGTAAAGCGATCTTCATATTTTGTGGTAGCTGTAATATCCTCATCTTTCTCATAGTTGATGAAGACGGGGTAAGTCTTTGAGTAAGAGTCATATTTATAACCACCGATATTCAAAGAGACTTCCTCTTTTTTCCAGTTTAGAAGCCAACAAACTTCGGCGTATGTATATTTCTTGTATAGGTTAAACTGAGTCTCGGCGTACTGGTGGGAGTAATCACGATTATGTCTGTATATGCCGAAATCTAGTAACTCCCGGACGGCATCATGGAACAGCTCATTCTTCAACGCCTTTTTGAAAGTCTCAGAAAGGTAGAAGCCGCCATTTTCCTCCAAAGCCAATGCAATATGGAATCTCTCTCCGCGGAAAAACTCCCCACTTAACACAGAAACAACACTGGCGCGTATTCTCTCATTCAGAATCAATCCATAACGATTCGCCAACAGCGTTTCCCATAAATCAGCTATTTCTGGCTCGTCAATGAGGATTCTTAACAACGCCAGTTCGTGAATTCTCATCCCAGATGCGAACTTACGAGAAATAAACTCCAAGATTTGATACTGCTTGTCAGACCACTTCTCAGTGAAATCATCTTCGTAATCCCTAAGAAATGCCTGATATGAACCTTTTTTGTCAATGAGGCGAAGCGGATCTAACTCGCCCATCTCATCAAATTCTTTCAGATGAGGAATCCTACCCAATTTATACTTCAAAGACTGGTATTCTTTCTTTAGAAGGCGAATCTGGTTAAGATCGGCTGCATCTATGGACCTGTAGATTCGATCACGAGCGATCTCATCAAAATAGATGGTAGATGCGCCTTTTATTATATTATTCCCCTCCATCAAAGAGCGACGAATATTGTCCTTATTCCCTGTCCGGTCTCCAGATAACGCAATGGGAATCATGTAGTTGGTCTGATAATTCCCAATGAAGTCAAGAACTATCACAAACTCTTTCCCCTCTGCCTTACGAAGTCCGCGGCCAAGTTGTTGAACGAAAATAATGGGCGATTCAGTAGGACGCAGTAAGATGACCTGATTGATTTCAGGAACATCCACGCCTTCGTTGAAAATATCAACGGTGAAGATGTAGTCGAGTTTATCCGAGCGAGAATTTGAAACCAGACGCTCAATCGCATCTTCCCGTTCCTGTTGAGAATCATCACCGGAGAGCATAATTGTGTGATACCGCCCCGTTTCATTGAACTTATCACTTAGTTCTTTCGCTTCATCTTTCCGACTGCAGAAGACAAGCCCTTTTACCCTGTCTCCGCTGAATCCGTAGTACTCTGCCCTTTCTAGAATATACCTCACGCGTTTGTCAGAAGTAAGGTGCCGGAATCGACTCAAATCGCTATTCTCTTCGCCCTCAATTTCGAGATCCGTTATACCAAAATAATGGAACGGACAAAGCATTTCATTCTCAAGGGCTTGCTGAAGGCGGACTTCGCAGGCAATGTTATGGTCAAATAACTGGAATACGTCAAAACTATCCGTCCTTTCCGGCGATGCAGACATTCCAAGCAACAGTTCAGGACGGAAATAACCTATAATCTTTTGATAACTCTCTGCACCTGACCGATGACACTCATCAAGGACTATCACGGAATACTCCTGGGGCGCAAACTGTTCCCTGATATGCTCTTTGGCCATCATATTCATTGTCGAAAACAGAAAAGATGCTGCTTTCGCCTTGTTGATGTCATTATTGGTACCGCTTAGGAGTTCCATCGGTATATTCTTACCAAATATACGCTTGTAACTCTTGAGTGCCTGACGATTAATCTGCTCGCGATGAGAGAGGAATAGAGCCTTTTTCCCTTTTAGTATGTTTTCGGAGAATAAGCGACGGATTGCAAAAGCGGAGGCATATGTCTTGCCGGTTCCGGTAGCCGAGATAAGCATAGCCCTTTTTCCTCCAGCACGAATAATCTTTTCTATATTAATTGAGAAGAGCTCCTGCATTGAGTTGGGCTGAAGAACCTGAGAATAGCCAAGATCAAGAGTCCTTGTTAATTGAGCTATTTCATCTCTTTCTTTTCTACTGCTTTCATAAAGGTCTGAGTATTCTTCACGATACTCTTCATAGCAAACCGAAGAATCCCAGAGATCGTTGAATTCCGCCTCAATATCTTTTGCAATAGCGCCATCCATTGAGGAAACAAGCCGAGTGTTCCATTCGTGGTTTTTCGTGATAGCATCCTGAGTAAGGTTGGAGCTACCAATGATTATCCGCAGGTTGTCCCCGTTATGGAAAATATATCCTTTCGTGTGGAAACCGACATTATTCTCCCCCGTCTTAAAGACGCGAACATTTAAATTATTGAGCGACGCTAATTTATCCAGAGCACGTGGATCGCTAAACATTAGATAATCTGTTGTTAAAATACGTCCTTGTACTCCCTGTTTTTCAAGGTCTTTTAGTGTTCCTAAAAGAGGTGCTATCCCTCCCATCGTGATGAAAGCAACGCTGATAAAAAGATCATCGCATCCTTTCATCTCCTTCTCTATCGTTGTCAATACTTTTCTCCCGTGGGAATTAAAAAGGAGACTTGGAGAAAAAGTTGGGTCTGATTCACGAGTAGCATCGATGAATGCCTTGTGGTACCCATCTACCAGTTTATGAGTAGACAAATTATCCATTGATGCTTTGGTCTTGATATCTTGGATATGCAAATTTACAAAAAATCAACTGAGAAATGATTGATTCATTATAATCATGAGCTGCTTGATAGAATAGAATGGGATCTTAACTACGGGCACCGCAAGTCACTGGTTATAGTAGCTTTTAATGTGTATTACGCTAACATAAGTCTGTTTCTTCAAGATTACAGACTTATTTCTTTTACCAATTAGGACACACTTGGGGGATTCTTCCGCGAAGGAAGAAGCGAAGTCCTTGTAATCCCTGTCGGCATATCAGCCATCCGCTTCTTTCAGGCGGCCATTGGCTTTATCTTTGTAAGACGAGGGTTATCCTGCGAACGAATAAATAGCGATCATCATGAAACGTCACAGACTCATCCTCGCCCTGGCCGGTATACTCCTTTGCTGCGCAGCGTTCGGGCAGAGACCTCCGGTCGCGACCGGCGCAGCGGAGCGAACCGAAGTCTTTATTCCGAGATTCAAGCTTTTCCCGACGACAAACATGTGGATCTTCCTGAAACTGGACACCAGCAAGGGGAAGGTCTGGATGGTTCAGTATAGCATGGAGGAAAAGAACCGTCTTGAGGCCCCGATCAACGTTCTTCCGCTTGTGAACAGCAGCGATCCGGCCCCCGGACGATTCACACTTTATCCTACGGAAAACATGTGGACCTTCATCCTGCTGGATCAGATCGACGGCCGCACCTGGCAGGTCCAGTGGTCCCTGGACGGAAAGGAAGGAATCGTCCCGATCAATGTGCTGCCGACCTACTGATCCCCCGTTCCCTGACGATAGTTGGCGGGCAGTTGGATATTATCGCCGAAATGCTTACCTTGCCGTATCTTTGCTTTTGTTCGGAACGATTATGAAAAGAGTGTTGTTTGCGGCGGTCGTCGCCTGCATGGCCCTGCTGACCTCCTGCGGGGTGTCGCGTGTGAACCATACCGGAGATCTTACCGGGTCCATTTACGGTGTGTGGGCACTGGAGTCGAAGAATCAAGTCGATTACTCCGGCGTCCATTTCTATCTTTCCCTGAGCGAGCCCCGCATCGCCCTGGCCAAGAAGGGCAGCTTCACGATGCTGGATCTCAAGGATGTGGATGTCGACGGGGCGCAGTTCTCTTACAACGCCTCCAAAAAGCAGCTCGGCTTTACGAAGACGCTCTGGCTTACGCAGGGGCTCCGCTATGAAATGCGTCTTTCCGGGACTTACGATGTCGTTTCGTTGACCCACTCGAAACTGGTCATCCAGAAAAGGACCGCGGCGGGCATCACCACCTACTCCTTCCGCCGGTATCGTTAGGCGGCGCGGAATGGAACTTTCTGCTAATCAGTGAGAAGCGCGATGGCGAGAGGGCCTTCATCCAGATAATGATCATCCTGGGCATTCTGTTCCTATCGCAACTGTTTTAATCTGATTATATGGAATCCGCCTCCCAAATATTCGGAATCATTCTCGTCATCGGGCTATTCTTTCTGCTCCGGTGGCTGATTCCGTCGAAGGGTAAGGTCGGAGAGAAAGTAGTTGCCGGGAAGCTGGACCACCTGCCGAAAGACCAGTATCGGGTGCTGAACAATGTAACGATACCGACGCCCAAAGGCAGTTCACAGATAGACCACCTGGTTGTGTCGATATTTGGGATCTTCGTCATCGAAACCAAGAACTACAATGGTTGGATTTATGGCGGAGAGCACGCCGAATACTGGACGCAGAACATCTACGGCAACAAATACCAACTCTACAATCCGATCCTGCAGAATGCTGGCCATGTCCGTGCGCTACGGCGTGTATTGAAGGATTATGAGCCGCTGCCGATACTGCCAATCGTTGCATTCTCCGGCAAGGCTGATATAAAGGTCAAAGTCGAAGAAGCCTGCGTGGTCTATTGGAGCCAGATATGCAAGGTCATCAATCAGTTCGAGGAGAAGCGGCTCACTTGGTCCCAGGTCAATAAGATATGCGATGCTGTCCAGGCGGCGCAGTTGGAGCCTGGAAAAATAACCGATAAGCAGCATCGGAAAGACATTAGAAGCGCCCGCGAGCAAAAATTCAACTCCCTTGCATCAGGTAGATGCCCTCGTTGTGGCGGATCACTAGTTTTGCGTTCTGGGAAGTATGGGCAGTTTTACGGTTGCTCAAACTATCCACAATGCAAGTATACTCATCCGGCGTGATGCGAGCCGCGCGGCGCGTGGCGCCGGCGTGCGGCCACTCCAACGACAAGGCCATGAAGCCTCATTTCGACATCGTGGATTCCATCAAGGCGAACTCAATGACGAAGTTTGACGGGTTGATATAGAATTATTTGTCGAATTATTTGGAATTATGCTCCATAAACATTATGTTTGTGAAGCATAATAATTAACGGGGATGAAATTCGTTGACAGAGAGAAAGAAATCGCGCGTCTTCAGCAGCTGCTGAAAGGTGATTCTCCGTGTTTCGTTATCATTCGGGGACGACGCAGAATCGGCAAATCGACTCTGATCGGGAAAGTGCTATGCGAGAAAGATATCTATTATGAGGCAGACAGGACGGACCCGGTAAACCAGATGGCGGAACTGTCCCGTATGGTAGCTCATGTTATTCC
>JAEEGL013425183.1_pt1 | contig 11035 bp, 5 predicted proteins | sample 9134231 | NCBI WGS metagenome assembly JAEEGL01 (sample SAMN16246548, study PRJNA631951) | gut metagenome | biome: gut microbiome; feature: rumen; material: fiber-attached | host: Bos | place: Iran: Karaj | collected 2018-10
AAAACATGCCGGAAAACGATCACATTTTCCGGCATGCTCTAAATGATTTGATTTTTATAAAATAGCTGCAGATCATGCCTGTGTCAGCATCTTCATGATCTCGTTGCTGCGGTTTACGAATTTTGTCATGGCTTCCGCCGGCAGCGGCTTGTTGGCAAGAAGCGCGAGATCATAGAGCTGTTCGACAAAGAGCGGCACTTTCGCTTCATCATCTTTGTTCTCAAGGATAAACTGCACGAGCGGGTTGGCCGCGTTCAGAGTCAGCGTCTGGTCCTCGTCGCCAAACATCCCCATATCCAGTCCGTTTGCGGAATACATCTTCATCATATCCATCATCCTGCGGCTCTCTTCGGATACCGTCAGCACGGAGGAGACATTCTCGTCCTTCAGTTTCTCGACTTTGACCGTCAGTTTTTCCTTGTTCAGCACCTTCTTGAAGAGCTCGGAAAGCGTCTTTTCCTGCTTGGCGATCTTCTTCTGTTCAGTCTTGTTGACGCTGTCCTTGAAGTCATCCGTAAGATCCGCATCGATCCTTAAGAATTTCACATCCTCATTCTTCGACTCTAACTGCGTGATGAACGGCTGGTCGATATTGTGCGTTAAGATCACGGCTTCCTTGCCCTGCTCTTTAAACATGCGGATGTACTGTGACTGCTGCACTTCATCCGTGACATAGTAGATGATCTTGCGCGGCTCTTTTTCAGCATCGTCCCCGGCATCTTCCCCGGCAGCATCATCCGTCTTATCGTCGACCACTTCCGCATCGACTTTTTCGCCGTTTTCATCCGTGGCGTTTTCTGAAGTTTCGTCCGGATCCGTTTTCTTTACTTCCAGGCAGTCGGGCAGAGTCACATACTTGCCGTCCAGGTTCTTAAAGAGGATGTAGTCCGTCATCTTCTCGCAGAATTTGTCGTCCCGGAGGCACCCGTATTTAATGAACGGGCTGATATCATCCCAGTATTTTTCGTATTCCTCTTTCTCCGTTTTGCACATGCCGGAAAGCTTGTCAGCGACTTTCTTGCTGATATAGTCGGAGATCTTTTTGACAAATCCGTCATTCTGCAGCGCGGATCTTGATACGTTCAGCGGCAGGTCCGGGCAGTCGATCACACCCTTTAAGAGCATCAGGAACTCGGGGATCACTTCTTTGATGTTATCCGCAATGAATACCTGATTGTTGTAAAGTTTGATCGTGCCCTCGATCGACTCGTATTCCATGTTGATCTTCGGGAAGTACAGGATCCCTTTCAGATTGAACGGATAGTCCATGTTGAGATGGATCCAGAACAGCGGCTCCTTGTAGTCAAGAAATACTTTTCTGTAAAAATCAAGATATTCCTCTTTCGTGCACTCATTGGGGTGCTTTGTCCAAAGCGGCTTCGTGTCGTTTAAAGCCACCGGACGCTTAACGATCTTGACCCTGTCTTTTGCAGGAGAGACCTCGACCTTTTCCTTCTTGCCGTCCTCGTTTTCTTTTTCCTCGTATTTTGCTTCCTCATGGATCTCTTCGATGACGGTATCCTTATCGGTCAGATCGGCTTTGTCGATCGTCTCGTACTCGGGCTCTGCGCCTTCTTTTTCCAGATAGATCGGAACCGGCATAAAGGAGCAGTACTTTTTGATGATCTCTCTTGCGCGGTACTCGTTGCAGAATTCCGTGCTTTCATCATTTAAGAACAGCGTGATCTCGGTACCGACATCGGTCTTGTTCCCGTCTTCAAGCGTGTATTCCACATTGCCGTCGCATTCCCAGTGCACGGCCTTCGCGCCCTCTTTATAAGACAGCGTATCGATATGCACCTCGTCGGCAACCATGAAGGCCGAGTAGAAGCCCAAGCCGAAGTGGCCGATGATCTGGTCCTCATTCGCTTTGTCCTTATATTTCTCGATAAATGCCGTCGCACCGGAAAAGGCGATCTGCGTGATGTATTCTTCGACTTCATCCGCATCCATGCCAAGACCGGTATCGATGAATTTGATCGTTTTGTTTTCGGGACTTACGATCACTCTGATCTTGTTTTCAAAATCATCCGGGTAGTTGTATTCTCCCATCATATCGAGCTTTTTCAGCTTGGTGATCGCATCGCATCCGTTGGAGATCATCTCTCTGACAAAAATGTCATGATCGCTGTAAAGCCATTTTTTAATGATCGGCAGTAAGTTGTCACTGTTGATCGAAAGATTACCTGTTTTTTTCGCCATGTTTTCGTCCTTCTTTCTTTGTCGTTTCCTTCAGCGGACCCGGCTTTTGCAACCCTTTTGCGATGGATCTTCATGTATCCGGATCCGTATCCGAAATTCAGTTTACCCTTGCCAAAATGAAAAGTCAATAAAAAATTAGCACTCAATGTGCCTGAGTGCTAATAATTCAGAATTTGTTTAGATTTTGTTTAGAAATAGCTGTCGTAAACCTCGAAAAAACTCGTCGTATTGACCGACGGACTCTTCTTGTATTCCACGCTTTCCCAAAGTTCCGCGTTCAGGTTGGTGGTCAGTCCCTGCACATATTCGTCATAGATCCGGTTGAACTCCTCCTGCTGCCGCTTTTTGACGATCCCGGCCTTGTTGGCGTCCGTCTCATCGCGGTCAAAGGAACTCGTGCACATCAGGATATGATAGCCGTATTCCGTTTCTATGATCTCACTGACTTCCCCGTTGTCCAGGTTGAAGGCGGCCTCTTCGAATGCCTGCGGCATCACCCCGCGGGCAAAGCTGTAGGAGCTTTCCGAATCTTCATTATAATCCGCCGCAACGACATCGAAATCCGATCCGGCCCGGATCTTTGCAAGCGCATCCTGCGCCCGCCCATAGGCCTCGTCTTTCTGCTGTCTGGTAAATTCGATCCTGGTCCCGGTATTGGTCATCGAGTAGGTCTTGATCAGGATGCTTTTCACACTGACCGCTCTGGCCTCATCATCGCTGATCTCCGGCTGGATCTGCTCGGTAATGTTTTTGTACAGTTTGTTTGCAAGCGCAAACTCTTCGTAGAGCTGCCGAATCGTGTCGGCGCTGACATGCATCGCCTTGATCTCATCCGCGTTCAGGGACTGAAAATAGGTGTTTGCTGCTTCCCCTGCAAGCTGCAGCTCTTTCTCATCCAAAGTCAGTTCGTAGTCTTTTGCCAGAAGGTTCATGACCTTGATCTGCGCGATCCTGGCTAGGATCGTTTCCTTATAGGCCTCTCCCACGGTCGAATCGGAAAGCGGCACACTCCAGATCTGTTCTCCGAAGATCTCATCATAGGAATTTTCGGAATTGACCAGATATACCATGACTTCCGGCAGATAGCAGGAGCTCTTTTCGATCCGGAACACTTCGCCGTCCTTAAAATTTGTGGTCAGGATCACTTCCGTCTTGTTCCTGTTCCCGCATGCGCTGAACATGCAGACGATCAGCATAAGAACAGCCGTCAAAAGCCATGCAGGCTTCGGTTTATTTGATTTTATCCCGGCATGTTGTCGTTGATGAAGCATGTTCCTACCTTGTGATCCCGATGTTTATGGTTGATTTATGTTAACCACCCTTTGTTATGTTAACTAAATAGTGTTATGTCAACCGTTTGCCTCGGCGAGAAGCCTGTCGAGTTCCCCGGTCAGTTCCGCTTCCGTTTGGATGCAGCGGCTGTTGAAACCGCAGTTTAAAGCACCTTCGACGTTTTCCGGCCTGTCGTCAAAAAACAGGCACTCTTCCGCCTTCAGATCATATTTATCAAGAAGGATCCTGTAGATCTTCTCATCCGGCTTGCAGACATGCACCGTATAGGAAATGACGCCGCCGTCGATATCCTTCCAGAACGGCGCTTTTAACACATGCATGTCAAAGAGCTCCTTCCCGTAATTGGAAAGGACATAAAGCTTGTAGCCTGCATCCCTCAGTTTCGGAAGATAAGCCCAGACCTCTTTCCGATCAAGCGGCATCATTTCCGGATGATCGAGGAAAAAGGAGATCGATCTTGCATCTTCCGGATACTTTTCCCGGTACAGCTTCTTTGCCTCTTCCAGCATGATATTTCCGGCATCGAGTTCATACCAGAGTCTGTCCGAAAAAATAAGGTTGCCGACACGGTTTCCTTCCGCTTCGGAAAGGCCGCTCATTTCGAGCGCATAGGTCCAGCGGTAACTCAACAGGATCTCCCCGATGTCAAAGATGATATTTTTGATCATGTTCTTACGCCCTCGAAGTATGGCAGGTAAAATAGATCACCTGATAATCGGAAGCCACTTCCTTTAAGAAGGTCAGCGCCCGTTTCGTTCTGTTCTCATCGAGATTGACGAAGGGATCGTCGAGGATCACGAACGGCTTCTCATCATGATACATGGCGTCCACGAGAGCCATGCGCAGACAGATATCGACCAGATCGCGGCTTCCGTTGCTGTAGGCTTCCACGTCTCTTGCTTCGCCGAAGGCACGCTTGGTCATGTGGATGTTGGCATCCAATTGGAATTCGGACACTTCCTCTCCGCTCAGCCTGCTGTAGTATTTCTTAAAACCGTCCAGAAGCGGACGGCGGTATTTGGCCGAAAAGTTCTGTTTGGCGCCTTTTAGATAATCCCTGGTCAGCGTCAGCATCTCGTATTGATGCAGTTTGTCGTCCCGTTCCTTTGTAAGGCCGGTCAGTTCCGAACGCATCTCCTCCATATTCTGCAGCTGGTCCTGGTATTCATCCAGCTGTCTGACATAGAGGCGGATCGCATCCTGCGTGATCTTAAACTTCCTCATGTTCTCCGCGCGCTCCTTCTGCATATCGAAAGGCTCTCCGCCATCCGATGCTTCGGGGATATTCATGATCGCCGTCATGTCGTTTGCTTTTTCGAATGCTTTGAGTTCTTCCCGTTTCTGCGTCAGGTCGTCTTCTTTTACATGCAGCTGTTCGATCTGCTTGCGGATCTCATAGAGCGTTGCACTCACGTCTTCGGGCTCATAAGGGAAGCGGTAATGCCGTAAGAATTCCTGCACATTGGTCTCGATGATCGCGACCCTGTCCCTGTCCTGTCCGATCCGCGCTTTCATCTCTTCGATGTCCTGTTCATCGCCCCGTTGGGCCGCTTCATCGATTACCGACTCATCGTCGATCTCATCATTTTTTCTTCCCGAAAAGTGCGCCCAGATCATCAGGATCAGCGCAGCAAAGAGGCTGACGATGCCGCCGCCGATGACACCGGCGCCGATGGTGATCCGCGAAAGCACGAAAACGGTCATCGCGCCGCCCACACAGAGCACAATGGCAATGGCCAGCAGGATCATCGCGGATCGTTTGATCTTCTCCGTTCTTTCTTCCCGCCATCTCTTTTCGTCAAGGTAGAGCTGATGTTTTTCCTCCGCCCGGACCTTTGCCTCTGCGGCATCCTTGATCAGGTAGTTCAGCTGAAGTTCTTTATTGTCAAGACCTGTGCAGAGCACATTTCTCTCATCCCAGATCTTTAATTTCTCCCGGACATCCTCTTCCGACGGCAGCCCGTTTTCGTAGCTGTTTTCCAACTCTTCGAGACTGTTCTTGGCTTCCTCGTACCGGTTCCAGAGCTGCTCGTGCGCTTCTTTTCTTGCAAGCAGTTCCCCCCGCTGCGCGTCCTGCCGGAACCGCTCGTCCATGGCGATCCGCTCGTTTTCGATCTGATGCGCTTTTTCCTGTTCCGATCTTAACTGCAGTTCCAGACGCTGCGCGGAATCCTTGATGGACTCTTCCTGACGGAGCGTGTTCTGCAGGGACGAAATATGCGCGCTCATCTGCTTGATGCTGCCGGTCGCCCGTTTCGGAGACATCCGGTTGAGCAGGTCGTTCAGCCTGTCCATCACGGCCTCGTAACGGTTCACGTCATCCGTCGCATCACTGAGTTTGCCGATCTTGGCGCTGATCCCGTCCGCGATCCCTTCCCTGCCGTCTTCATGCACGCGCACATCATTCTGCGCGATAAAGACCGAACGCATAAAGGAACGTTCGTCGAGCGCAAACAGGTCAAGCCCGGCATGAGATGCATCCAGATCTTCCACCTTCAGTCCGGTCGTCAGGTTGATCAGTTCACAGCTGTCTTCCTTTTCCTTGTTGCCAAACACTTTGGTGATCTCATACGGCACGCCGCCCGCCTCATAGCTGAGTCTCCCGCCGTAGACGCCGCCCTTCCAGGGACGGTATTTCTCTCTCTCTTTTAATTCGTTTGTCCGTTTGTTCTCTCCGGAAAAGCCGTAGAACATCACCTTGATAAATGCGGCCAGCGTGCTTTTGCCCCAGCCGTTATCCTTCAGGATGACCGTCGGATTCTCATCGAACTTCAGGTCAAAATCACTTAAATTTCCGAAATTTTCAATATGAAGAGCGATCAGCCTCATTTTTCGATCTCCTCCCCGCGAAGCGCCATCAGGCCGTAATGGATGACTTCCCCCTTTTCGTCATCCGTCAGATCGGATGCAAGCACGTTGCGGATGAACTCTCCCTTCAGAGACTCATCGAACGCATACATCCTGAAATCAACCTCCATTTTGGTCTCATCATACAGCTTGGCAAAATAGAATCTGCTCTTAATAGGATGGAGGATATAATCAAGGTCCTTCTCACAGTTGACATCCACGGTCCCCTTCAGGATGATCTTCAGAAGACTGCTTTCGCCAAAGCCGCATTCCGTAACCACCTGTTCCACGCGTTCTCTCATCTCTTCCGAACGCATGCAGTTGCTCACGTCAACTTCTACCGTATAAAGGGTCCGCTTTGCAAAAGGAACAAAAGTCATGCCGTATGTGCCCTGCTCCTCGCTGATCTCAAGCAGCACAAAGCCATGGGATCCGCACTCATCAAATCCCCTGCCTTCAAGACAGCCCGGAAAACAGTACGTGCCCCGCTCATCAATCTTTTCTTTTGCAAAAGCGTGCACATGGCCGAGCGCCAGATAATCGATCCCGCGTCCCGCAAGCTTTTTGACATGGATATATTCGGTGCGGTCCCCCATATTGTGCTCGGTCGTCTGGCCGTGCAGCATCAGGATGTTAAAATCACGGGGATTCAGTGACAGACTGTCATAGATCGAATTCTCGTTCACACCGTTATATTCCACGCCGTGGAGCACGATATTTCCTTTTCCTTCGGGATTCATCACATAACGCGTCCAGGAATCCGAGAACAGTTTCAGATTGTCCGGAAGCCCCGCTACAACGGGCAGACTCATGGCATCATGGTTGCCGCGAAGATAATAGAATGTGATCTCGGGATGGGTTTCGACCTGTCTTAAGAATGCATTGATCGCTGTTTTGGAAACGACCTTCCTGTCGAATAAGTCTCCTGCGATCAGGATCGCTTCCACGGATTCGTCCGCCGCATACTTTACCATGTTCTGGAAAGTATCCAGCAGCTCCAGCTTCCGTTCCTTGCTTTTGGCTGCATCCAGATTGGCCCGCATGGGCGAATCCAGGTGCAGATCCGCACAATGAATGATCTTCATTTGATTTTCCCCTTTTTAATCGATCATACTCCCCGGGATTTCCGGGAAATTTCCCCTCATAGCTAAACCGGCGGACCGCGGAAAAGAATGGCTGTACATCTTATAAGATAAATATCGCTTATGATATATACGTGTCTTATAATTCATTCTTATGCTACAGGCATTCACTTTGCCAGTAAGCGGTCTGCCAAAGATCATTATAGCACATTTCTTAGGTTTTCGTACAGAGTACAGGAAGTTAACGATGTGCTACGAAGTTTGGAACTCCATTGCCTTTTGCAGATCATCATCCGTTAAGATCGCCTGCAGGGCATGCTCGATCCGCTCATAAACGTTGCGGATGCAGTCTTCCGAATACAGATTCCCGTGATAGTCGATATCCCAGGTGAAGCCGCCGTCCTGATCCTGCGAAACCTGAAAGATCGTCTTGACGCTCTCGTTCGGCATGATCTCCTGCAAAAACTCCGCGCGCACCTTCGTCCCGTCCATGTCATAGACCGGGCTCTCGTAAGGCTGGTAGAGGAACGTAACGTCGATCGCGTTCGGATATGCTTTCGTCACTTCCGGGATCGGCATCGACGGGAACATCATCAGATTGAGCAGATCTTTCTGAAATCTCTGCAGATAGGCAAGCAGCGAAGTCTGCCCTTTGGTATGGCAGAACACTTCCAGAAGCGTTGCGATATAACCGACCGTATTTGTCAGTCTCGAATCGTTCCTTCCGCTAAACCCGTAGGAAAATGCCACCGCTTCCCTGCCCGCAGCCTGACAGAGCGCGATCCCTAACGCGCCCGCAAGCAGCGTGCTTTCCGTCAGGTGATTTTTCCTGCAAAATTCACTGAAAAGTTTTGCATCCACATCCGCCTTTTTGCTGAAGCGCTTCGGTTCCCAGGTTGTACCGTTTAAGTCCGCAGGCAGCGTGACCGGGCCGCCCACGTCTTTTAGTCCCAGCATATAGAATTCGATGCAGCGTTTTCCTGCTTTCGTTTCCCAGAAATCAGACATGTAATCGGCAAAATCAAACAGCGTCATGGTCTCCGCCTCGCATTTTTTGCCTTCATAAGCCGCTATGATGTCTTCGATCACGATCCCGATCGATGTTCCGTCGGAATTCAGGTGACTGTAATCCGCAAACAGGAATTTCCTCGTTTCCGTCCGGATGATTTGGAAGCAGAACTGCCATTTCGCATCCGGAGCGATGCGCCGGCTTAAGCTGCGTTTCTTCATGCTGAACTCCGTATCCGTCATGGTCACGGTTTCGATCTCATAGTTTCTGAAATCACTCTGCGGGATCTGATAGAGCGCATTGTCCTGTACTTCAAAGCGCATCGTCAGGCCGGGATGCGCTTCCATGGCCGTATAGATCGCTTCTTTGAGCCGTTCATCGTCAACCTGCGGATCCAGCTCGTATACCGTCGGCATGTTCAGATTTCCCTCGCCGGAAGCCGTCGCAAAATAGTCGACGGTCTGCAGGATCAGCGCGGGATATCTGTCTTTCCTTTCGTGCTTTTTGATCTTCGGCGCGCTCTTTAAGAACTGCTCCAGTTCCCGGATCGTCGGATGCGCGTTCAGATCGGCGATCCCCATGCCCACCGCATAGTTTTCACCAAGCAGGGACAAGAACAGCATGATATCCAGAGAGGACATGCCGCTGTCGATCAGGTTCGTATCGATCCCGTATTCCTGATCCGTCATCACCGTACGCAGGATCTCAAGCAGCTTCTTCTGCTCTTCGGTTTCGGGAGGTGTTAAGACTTCTTCCTTTATGGAAGGCTCCGGCAGTGCTTTTCTGTCGATCTTCTGGTTCGGCGTCATCGGCATTCTGGATAGCAGCACATAGATGTCCGGCACCATATAATGGGCCAGATGTTCTTTGGCATATGCACGGACTTCCTCTTCCTTAAGCCCTGAAGAGGATGTGTAATACAGGCAGAGATAGCGGTCTTTATAGGAACTTGCGACACACAGATTGATCCCCGGCATTTCGGAAATGACGGATTCGACCTCACCGAGTTCGATCCTTAAGCCGCGGATCTTAACCTGATTGTCTTTTCGCCCGGTGTACTCGATCTCATCGTTTTCGTTGATCCTGACCAGATCACCGCTCTTATAGCAGCGCATGCCTTCAAATTCGATAAAGGATGCGGCCGTCTTTTCCGGTAGGTTTACATAACCTCTTCCAACACCTTCCCCGCAGATCAGCAGCTCGCCTTTTTCGCCCTTCTTCACTTCCCTGTTCTGCTCATCCGCGACAAAAACAAAGACATTTGCATTCGGTCTTCCGATGGTGATGTGTTCCGCATCATCCACGACTTTCATGGTACAGCTGATGGTGGATTCCGTCGGTCCGTACCCGTTCATGATGTAGACCGAATCGTTGACTTCCCGGATCCTGGTATAAAGCGTCCCCGGGAACGCCTCCGCGCCGAAATCAATGACTTTCAGTCTCGAAACGGCGCTTTTTGCATTCGGAAGCCGTAAGAGGCCGGACAGGTAGCTTGGCGTGAAGCAGGCTGCATCTACCTGATTTTCATTCATAAATTCGATCATGCGCTCGGGGTTTGCGATCTCCTCATAAAGCGCAAGTGCAACCTTTTTGCCGATCACAAGCGGAATATATTCTTCCATGATGGAAAAATCAAAGGTCATCTGCGCCATGGCAAGGAAGCAGTTCCCTTTCTGCGCAAGACCTAAGACCTCATGATTTTCAGGACAGAGCAGAAGGAAGTTGCTCAGGTTCTTATGCTCGATCATCACGCCCTTGGGCTTTCCGGTGGAGCCGGACGTATAGATCAGGTAGCAAAGATCCTGCGGACAGATCTCTGTTGCAGGGTTCTTATCATCCGGCCAGGTCATCAGATGCTCGAAAAACAGCGGCCGCTTCTGCAGGCTGTCGACGAAAAGCTCCAGACGCTCGTAGACCATATCTTTGGAAGAAATGATGTATTTGCAGCCGGCATCCCGGTAGATATATTCGATCCTGTCGTCGGGGTATTTCGGATTGACGATCGTATAGGCGGCGCCGGCTTTCAGAATGCCGAGTGTTGCAGCATAGATCTCGATCCCGCGCTCGAGCATGATGCAGACCACATCCTCTGCCTTGGCCCCCGCATAAATGAGCGTGTTTGCGATCCTGTTGGCCGCCCGGTTCAGTTCTTCATAGGTATAGGATCCTTTGGAGGAAGTCACGGCGATCTCTTTCGCATGATCCTTTGCCTGCAGCTCGAACAGTTTCGTGACCGGCACGAATTTGGCCGCGCTGCCGCTCTCGTTGATGCCGGTGAGCGGGACGGACGCATTCACATGAAAGACATAGTCAGGCCCTCTCTCTTCCCCGGATGTGACGCCGAAGCTTTTTGCCACGGTAAAGACAGGGTCGAAGGAATCTTCAACTTTCTGTTCGTTGACAGGCTCTAACCCGAACAGTTCCTCCATGCCGGTGATGCTGATCGTTTCGTAGACTTCATCGCTGACATTTGTGATCCGCATGTCGCTGATCTTCTTTTTCAGTTTCAGAAGCAGTCTGATCCCCGCAGAGGAAGTATAGAGAAGCTCCTCCGCATTCAGGACAATAGCTTTGATGCAGCCTTCCCCCTGCGCCTCTTCGA
>JAEEGL014588951.1_pt1 | contig 11035 bp, 6 predicted proteins | sample 9134231 | NCBI WGS metagenome assembly JAEEGL01 (sample SAMN16246548, study PRJNA631951) | gut metagenome | biome: gut microbiome; feature: rumen; material: fiber-attached | host: Bos | place: Iran: Karaj | collected 2018-10
AGAACAATGATGAGTTCTTACTGAGTATGAATAGCTGATTTATTAGATATTCATTATGGCCTAAAAACAATAAGTGGGTGTGGTTCAAACCATACCCACATATTGTTTTTAGGCCATGAAAGAAATATCATGCATAATAGATTATATAATTATTTTCAATTAGTCAAATATATTATTATTTATTATCTTGCATTAGTTTATCCATAGTTGTATTGACTGTGTTGCCAAGCATTTCTAATGCAGATTCAAATTTTGGTTTTTCAGAATCGGCAGGTTCGAAGTCATCAAAGAAATTTTCTACGATTCCTGTGTATTGGTTAGTTAAATCTATTATTTCCGTGATATCACTTGATGATTCTATTTTCTTTGTATAATCATGTGTGATAGCAAGAAAACGGTCACCCACATCGTCAATTCCACTATAGTTTTCATATATTTCGGATAGTTTTTCTATTTGTGATAATATTTCTAATGAATCATCATAATCGTCTTCCTCAAAATAACCGGTTACTTCTGTTAGTTCAATGTAGCGAGTGAAAGCTTTCTCTATTTGAGCCATATCATTATAATTCGGTTCAAAACCAGGGTATTTTGTGTCTAATGCGGCTATCTTATTACTTAGTTCAGTTTCTAAAGAGTCGCATGCCGCCTTATCATTTGAACTTGCCATAGCATTTCCATATTCTTCCAATAATGAAATCAACTCATCAACAGGTCCTGGAGAATAATATACCTTTATTAATCGGTGGTTTTGAAAACAATGATTGGTTGATGACGAGGCAAATGCCATATCAGAAATAAAAGTCAGACAAAACAACATTCCAGCTATTTTGCATAGTAAAGCATTTTTCATAAGAGTTGTTTTTGAAGTTTTTTATGATAATGAATAAATAATTTATGCAAATTTATACTTTTACTTTATATTTAAAAAATTTGTGACCTTTTTTTTCTGATTTTTCCTTAAAAAATAGTAAATTTGCATTATATACACCAACTAACACTCACATTTTCTTATGAATATAAAATTATTTCTGTGCCTTCTTCTTATGTCTTTGTATAGTATTTGTATCAACGCTCAGACATATTCAAGGAAAACTGATTTACCTCATCTATATATTAATACTTTTAATCGAGCAAGTATTACAAGTAAGGATGTATATATCTATTGCACCCTTATATATGTAGATGAAAACGATGTTGTAACCCAATACGATTCGGTTTCTATACGTGGAAGGGGTAATTCCACATGGAATCTTTCAAAGAAACCGTATAAAATTAAATTTAAGGAAAAACAAAAGTTTCTTGGGAAAGAATACGCAAATGCAAAAAAATGGACGCTCCTTGCCAATGCAGGCGATAAAACACTTATAAGGAATGCGCTAACATCAGAATTGGCAAAATGGATGGGTATGGATTTTGCTCCTGCAGCCAAGTTCGTAGATCTCACTCTCAATGGTACTTACCAAGGTAATTATCAGATAAGTGATCAGGTAGAAGTGAAAAATCACCGAGTAAATATTGCAGAACAAGATTATCCACTCACAGAATCCTCTAATATAACTGGCGGTTACCTTTTAGAAGTTGATGGGTTTAAGGATGGTAATTGGTTCTCTTCATCAAAATCTGTTGCTATTCGTATAACATATCCAGATGAAGATGAAATTGCTTCTACACAAAATAATTATATTAAAAATTATGTCAATAGTTTTGAAAAAGCATTGTTTTCAACGACATATAAAGATCCGACAAACGGCTATAGACATTATGTTGATTCCATTTCCTTGGCTAATTTATATCTCGTTATAGAAATCACTGGTAATATTGATGGTTTTTGGAGTTTATATTTCTACAAAAACCAAAATGACTCACTTCTGTATTTCGGTCCACCATGGGACTATGATATAGCTTATAATAATGATTATAGAATCCAACCGACTCAGAATAAATTAATGGTGGATGAGGGTTATGGAGACGCAAAAACTTGGTTCCGACAAATGTGGAATGATGCTGAATGGTTTTCAAAACTAATAAATAAAAGATATCAGGTTTTACTTGATAATGGTATTGAACAATTTCTATACCATAAGATAGACAGCCTGACTCAACTTTTAGAGCAATCCCAAAAACAGAACTATAGCAGATGGTCTATAAGAACCCGAATGTATCATGAAATTGTTACTCATAGCTCTTATGAAGAATACATTGATGATCTTAAGAGTTTTATTCATGAACATCTTGCATTTCTTGAAACGGCATTTGCCAATCGTCTTCCACAAGAGCCGACACCTCCATTTGAGCCGAAAGCTTTTTATTACAATATTCTTAATGCTAAAACTAATAAGCCGATGGATATTTTTGCGACAGATGGCGTTGCGTATGATGATACAAATAAACCCGAACCAGGTGCTTTATTATGTACTTGGACATTATCTGATTCCAGACCGGCTCAGTATTGGAAAATTGAAAAGGTTGGTGATTATTTTACCATTACAAATCAACTCGGATTAGCTTTAAATGACCCAACTATAGGACAATCCACAGCTACGACTAACGTCGGTACTCAGCTTAATCTTGTCAATCCTAACCCTAATGACGATCGCCAATTGTGGGTTTTGACACCACAAGGTACTCAAGGATACTATAATATAACCAACGTTTACACTAATCATACTGCTAATCTAAATGGTGGTAATGCTGCTAATGGTACATCCGTTATTAGTTATACCACAGACAACAGGAATGAGACCAGTACAAACCGCCTCTGGTATATTAAAAAAACAACTGTTAGATTACCTGACTCACCAATTCTGGAACCTGTTTTCAACTGGGATTTTGTGCAAGGGTGGAACTGGGGTGCTCATGTCATGGAGCAGATAATAGATACGGATGTATTTAAAAATGATGCCAGTCATATTGTCGCACAAAATTATGAGGCCTTCAATGACCCGGAATTTGGTTTTTCCGGTTCATTAATTTCTCTAAAACCTGCTACTCTTTATAAGTTCTTTATGAATGAAAATGTCTCCTATTCGTTTGTGGGTAATTTCTGTGATAATAATTTACCAATTCCAATAAAACCAGGCTGGAATTGGATTGGTTTTACTTTATTGCAACCGACAGCACTCAATGAGACATTATCAAAAGAATTTGCTTCTGATGGTGATATTATATTAGGTCTTGATGGCTTTTCAATCTTCTCAGACAACGAATGGAATGGTACATTAACAGAACTTACACCGGCACATGGATATATGTATTTCACATCCGATACAAAGTCCATTCGATTCTTTGAACCTAATAATAAAACAAAAAGACGTGTTAATGATTCATTATTTCAAAATAAACATTCTGATAATGAAGAGGGTGATATTATTACAATTGATCAACATGCTTTTCCAAATGTAATGGGAGTAATTGCTACTATAAGAAACTCTAACACTAATCATGCTACTAATATTAATAATAATATAGAATTATTTGATGATATTGCGCATGGCCGATCTATTATTTGTGCTTTCGACAATGATGGAAAATGTCGTGGATTAGGGAAACCTGTAAACGGTTGTGTGTTTATTTCAATTCATGGCAATAATGGTGAGAAAATCTCATTTAAGGTAATAGATAGAAATAACAATTCTTATCATATAAATGAAACTCTAAATTTCACATCTGATGTATTGGGCGATCCGAATTTACCTGTTGTACTTACATTAACTGATGCAGAAATCACATCAAAAGTTGAATTAGTTTCAAAGGACTCTCATTGTGCAGACAAGCATATACTTGGATACTATTCTATTAGTGGTGTCTATGTCGCTAAATTACCTAATAATCTACCCAGTGGTATATATATTGTCAAATATAGCGATGGCACAACATCAAAAATACTTATTGACAAATCCACAAACTGTCATTTTTACTAAAGTAATTGTTTAATTAATTATTATTTTGTCATTTTTGGTATTATTTCGTTTTTTTTGTATATATTTGCATTATAATTTCAAAACTACATTTTTAATAAAAGAACAACATGGAAATAGAATTTAAAACAGAAGAAAAATATGAGCCAATAAGCTTTGTTGAAGAAATAGTAAAAAAAGATTTAGAGAATGGAAAGAATGGAGGGCGACTACAAACTCGTTTTCCCCCTGAGCCAAACGGTTATCTACATATAGGCCACGCAAAAGCCATTTGTATGGATTTTGGAGTAGCTCAAAAATATGGAGGAGTTTGTAACCTTCGTTTCGATGACACTAATCCATCAAAAGAAGACACTGAATATGTGGATTCTATCAAAGAGGATATTGAGTGGTTAGGTTTTAAGTGGGGTAATATTTATTATGCATCTGACTATTTCCAAAAATTATGGGACTTTGCAGTTCATCTTATCAAACAAGGTAAAGCGTATGTGGATGAACAAAGCAAGGAAACTATTAACGAGCAGAAAGGCACACCTACATCACCAGGAATTATAAGTCCATATCGTAATCGACCAATCGAGGAAAGTCTGGACTTATTTGAACGAATGAATAAGGGCGAATTTGAAGAGGGCGCCATGGTTCTACGTGCAAAAATTGATATGGCAAACCCCAACATGCACTTTCGTGATCCTATAATATATAGAATCATAAAAATAGCACATCATCGTACTGGAACACAATGGAATGCATATCCAATGTATGACTTTGCACATGGACAGAGTGACTTCTTTGAAGGAGTTACACATTCAATATGTACCTTGGAATTTGAAGTTCATCGTCCACTCTATGATTATTTTATTAATGAGCTGAAAGAAAACAAAGATTTGGATGACAACCGTCCACGACAAATTGAATTTAATCGTCTAAACCTTACATATACTGTAATGTCAAAGCGTAAACTTCTTGCATTAGTACAAGAAGGGCTCGTTAATGGGTGGGATGATCCCAGAATGCCTACAATATGTGGACTTAGGCGTCGTGGCTATAGCCCAGAGTCGATTCGTAAATTTATAGATATGATCGGTTATACTAAATATGACGCACTTAATGATTTTGCCATGCTTGAGGCAGCTGCTCGTGAAGATTTAAACAAACGTGCAACCAGAGTGAGTGCAGTAATTAATCCAGTTAAATTAGTTATTACCAATTATCCAGAAGGAAAAGTCGAGCAAATGGATGCAATAGACAATCCAGAAGATCCACAAAGTAAAACTCATGTAATTGAATTTAGTAAAAATCTATGGATTGAGCGAGAGGATTTCATGGAAGATGCACCCAAAAAATTTTTCCGTCTTAGCGTGGGCCGTGAAGTTAGACTCAAAAACGCATATATTGTAAAATGTACAGGATTCAAAAAAAACGAAAAAGGTGATATTGAGGAAATATATTGTGAATATGACCCAATGACCAAAAGTGGTATGCCGGATGCAAATCGTAAAGTAAAAGCAACTCTACATTGGGTTAGCTGTGACCACTGCCTTCAAGCAGAAGTTAGGTTATATGATAGATTATTCTCTGTTGAAAATCCAAGTGCCGATGAAAGAGATTTCCGTGAACTATTGAATCCAAATTCACTTGAAATTCGTTCAAACTGCTATGTTGAAAAATATCTTAAGGAATTTAAACCTTTGGATTATTTACAATTTCAACGAATCGGATATTTTACTTTAGATAAAGAATCTACTTCGGAAAAATTAATATTTAATAAAACTGTAGGATTACGTGACAACTGGGCAAAAATGTCAAAATGAAAAACAGTAGATGACTTACGATTATTTTGAATCTGACGAGTTTAAAGAATTACTTTCCCTTTACCAAAATGCAGTGAGGGAAGGTAATTCTTATTATTTAGACGTTGACGATTTTATAAGTTTATCAGACTATTTTGTTGACAAAGGAGAAGTTGAACAGGCTGAGAACGTGCTTTTACAAGCCTTAAAAATTCATCCAGAATCCAAAGCAGTTAAAATTGCTTTAGCAGGAGTATTAATATGTAATTATAAGTTTGATGATGCAAAGATTTTAATTAATGATGTGTCAGAAACTGATTGTTACGATGTATTGTATTTACAAGCTCAACTTGTTTGTGCTGTTGACAAGGACTATGTAAAATGCAATTTGCTATTCAACAGATGGATTGAGTATATCGATGAAGAGTTTGATGATGAGGAAGAACTCAAAGATGGAGAGATATTAGACCCTGATGAGCAATTTAATTTTTGTAGTAAAAATCGTGATGCTCGTTTTCGTATTCTCATGTCATTCGCTGAATTCATGGATAAAAAAGAGCAGGAGACTTATGTCAGACAATGGTTAAACGATTATATTGACCGTTTTCGTAATTTAGGCCGATATAAGGAGGACTATTCTATTGCTGAAGCTTGTTACGATTTTGGACAATATGATTTACTTGAAGACATAATTACTCAAATACTCAATCTGAATCCATATTATGAACATGGATGGACAATGCTTGGAGTATCTCAGCAATTAAAAGGTGAATATACGGAAGCTGTTAACTCATTAGAATTTGCCATTGCTATTAATCCAGAGAATCGTATAGCAAACTTGACTTATGCTCAATGTCTGTATACTAATCAGAATTATGATAAAGCATTGAAATTTCTATTGAATTCATCCGATTTTTCTGAGGATGCTACACAAAATTATTATATCGGAAAATGTTATTATCATTTAGGAGATAGAGTTAAGGCTATTGAGTATTTCAATAAAGTATTGGATTCATACAAAAATAAAACTGTTAATGATTCAAATATCAACTTTTATTTTGATTTAGCAGAGGCATTTTACCTTTGTGATAGAATTAATCAAGCCATATCAATTCTTCGTATAATTATTAATAGCAATCCAGATCATACTGACAGCAATATGTTGATGGCTTGTATATATTTACATAACAATAGCCTGTATGATGCAATTGAATTGTTTAGTGATTTAATAGCAAAATCGGATTTTAATGAGTTGATTATTACGGATGTGGCTTCTCGCCTCATGGCATATGATTATAACGCCATAGCAATATTTCTATTAAGAACGATTATAAAGAATGCTCAAAATAATGGAAATTTCAAAGCATTTGCACTCTTATCAATTTCTTTTTATAAGGAAAACAGAATAAAAGAATGTTTGCAGTATTTAAAAATATTATGTGAGAATGCGCCAGACATAGCAAAAACTTATTTTTATAATATGCTACCAGACTCTGTTTTACCTTCAGATTATTTTGAATATTTATCCACGTTGATAAAAAACAACATTATCCATAATAATTAATAAAAACTAACTAATTATAATGAATACTAAAAAAACTACATTTTTCTCTTTAGCTTGTTTCTTGCTAATCATTCTTTCATGTTCCAATTCAGCATCTGCTCAACGCAAAGAATCTTATTTGAGAAATAATTGGAAATTTACACATTCCGATAATGATATTAACTCCCAAATCACATGTGACGAAAAAGATTGGGAAAATGTATCTGTTCCACATGACTGGGCTATTAATGGTCCATTTGACAAGGAGATAGACAAACAAGTGGTTGCAATTGAACAAAACGGTGAAAAGACTGCTTCTGAGAAGACAGGTCGTTCTGGTGCACTTCCTTGGATAGGGGTAGGGTGGTATCGTACACATTTCACAGTAGGAAATGAATTCAATCGATTTATACTGAATTTTGATGGTGCTATGGCTGAACCAAAGATCTATGTAAATGGTCAAATGGCCGGAGAATGGAAATACGGTTATACGCCTTTTAATATTGACATTACTCCTTTTATTAATAAAAATGGCGATAATGTTTTAGCTGTTCGTTTGGAAAATTTACCTGAAAGTAGTAGGTGGTATCCAGGTGCAGGCCTTTATCGTCCAGTTAAACTGATTCAAACTAATAAATTAGCTCTTGCCGAATGGGGTGTGGATGTAATAACTGAATCTATAGACAGACAGACTAATAGTGCCGTACTAAAGATAAATATTTCCACTGTAAATAATAATTCCTCCAATGTGGCCGTCAAAATGAGCTCTGATGCATGCCCGGATATAAATGGTGTTCATTCGCTTGATAGCAAGAATACTATTTCAATATATAAGACGGTTCAAAATATAGTTTTTTGGACACCTGAGAATCCTATATTATATGACCTGAGAATTCAATTAGTTGAAAATAATAATACAGAATCCAATAATATAAAATTATATGATAATAAATTAGTTAAGTTTGGTATTCGTACTATTGAAGTTTCAGAGTCAAATGGTTTTGCATTAAATGGTGAAACTCGTAAAATTAAAGGAGTTTGTTTGCATCATGATTTGGGTATGCTTGGAGCAGCAATAAACAAATCTGCATTAGCACATCAATTGACGCTATTGAAATCTATGGGATGTGATGCTATACGTACTGCTCATAACATGCCGTCACAATGGCAGATGGATTTATGTGACTCTTTAGGCCTAATGGTAATGGCTGAAAGTTTTGATATGTGGATTTACCCTAAATGTAAAAATGGATACTCAAGGTTTTTCAAAGAATGGAGTGACCGTGATCTTGAAAATTTAGTTTTGTCAAATCGTTTGCATCCATCTGTTATCATGTGGTCGATAGGTAACGAAATACCTGAACAAGGCATGAAAAATGGAAATGCTTTGACACGTCATCTTCAAGATGTTATCCACTCAATTGACAAATCACGTCCTGTTACATCTGGTTGTGACCGTATTGATAATGCTATTTCAACTGGTTTTGCCCAAGTATTGGATGTTACTGGTATGAATTATCGTACGCATAAATACAATTCGGCTTACGAAAAATTACGTCATGGATTCCTTCTTGGAAGTGAAACTGCATCAACTATATCATCAAGAGGTGTGTACAAATTTCCAGTAAAACTATATCAAAATAAGGCCTATGATGATGGACAATGCTCTGGTTATGATGTGGAATATTGCTCATGGAGCAATTTGCCCGAAGAAGATTGGGTACTCCAAGATGACATGAAATGGGTGATTGGTGAATTCGTGTGGACAGGATTTGACTATTTGGGAGAACCTACGCCATATGATGGATATTGGCCCAGCAGAAGTAGTTATTTTGGTATTTTTGATCTTGCAGGACTACCAAAAGACAGGTACTATCTTTATCGTTCAAGATGGAGTAATGAAAAAACCATACATCTATTACCACATTGGACATGGCCCGGTAGGGAAGGAGAGGTAACACCTGTCTTTTGTTATACAAATTACCCTACAGCAGAGCTCTTTGTCAATGGGAAAAGCCAGGGAAAAATAAGCAAGAAAAAAACTGATGCAGTCAACTTTGAAAAAAATGACGAATTATTAGACCGCTATCGTCTTCGATGGAACAATATTATTTACGAACCAGGAGAAATAAAAGTTGTGGTATATGATGAAAATAACGCCATAGTAGGAGAGGAAGTTGTTAAAACTGCGGGAAAGCCTCATCATATAGAATTAGAAACAAACAGAACTTCTATCCAATCTGATGGCGATGATATGGCATTTATTACTGTAAAAATCGTTGACAAAGACGGAATCCTTTGTCCTGATGCAGACAATCAAATAGAAGTGGAAGTGACTGGCTGTGGATTTTTTAAAGGGATATGTAATGGCGATGCCACGAGTTTGGAAATATTTACCAAACCATCTATGAGAGTGTTTAAAGGGATGCTTTCTGTTGGTGTCATTTCATCCACACAAAAAGGTAATTTGAATGTGGTAATTAAAAGTAAAGGCTTAAAATCAGCAACATTATCTATACCTGTCTACTAATATTGAATATAAAAGAAGGGGCAGTACTTATGCCCCTTCTTTTATATGAAAAGAAAAATTATTTTTTCTTAAGTAAGTCCCGGATTTCTCCAAGAAGTTTTTCTTCGTTAGTTGGCTCTGGATCAGGAGCTGGCGCTTCTTCCTTCTTCTTTGCCAGTTTGTTCATTCCCTTAATCATTAAGAAAATACAGAATGCAATGATTAAGAAGTCAATAATGTTCTGAATGAAACTGCCATAAGCAAAAACGGGAATACCCGCTTCTCGAGCGGCAGCAAGAGAACCGGGGTCAGTTGCATCGTTTAATACGCAGTACAAATCTGTAAAGTTTGCACCTCCCACCAACTTACCTACTAATGGCATGATAATGTCATCAACAAGCGAACTGACAATCTTGCCAAATGCACCGCCGATGATAACACCGACTGCCATGTCCATTACGTTGCCTTTAACGGCAAACTCTTTAAATTCTTTAAAAAATCCCATAATTTATTATATTTAAATGTAAAAAAAATCATTTCTTTTGCAAAGTTAGCATTTTATTTGTAACTTTGCATAAGAAAATGATTTTTTTTATTTCTTTTCTTTTTAAAAGTCTATTCTAATATGGTAAGATGATATATATTTTTTGGGATTTATGAATTACAAATTATTAGGCTTTATATGTATTGTTTTGTCCATTTTGCTCGTTTTGGCGTGTTCTACCGCTGAAAGATGCAATTGTGGATAAATGATTTTGTGTATAATTATTTTACTTATATTTTTATCAACCCTTTAAAAAATCAACAAAAAATGGCAACAAAAGTTGGTATTAACGGTTTCGGACGTATTGGTCGTCTTGCATTCCGTCAGATGTTTGAAGCTCCAGGTTATGAAGTTGTAGCAATCAATGACTTGACAAGCCCTAAAATGCTTGCACACCTTCTTAAGTATGACACAGCACAAGGCGGTTTTGCTGGAAAATATGGCGAAGCTAAGCATTCTGTTTCTTATAAAGACGCAGTTGTAGGTGAAGATGGCAAGACTGTTGTAACCCCTGGTTCTATTACAGTAGATGGTAAGGAAATTACTATTTATGCTAAACCAAATGCAGCAGAACTCCCTTGGGGTGAACTTGGAGTTGATGTAGTTCTTGAATGTACTGGTTTCTACACTTCTAAAGCTAAGGCTGCTGCTCACATCCAGGCTGGTGCTAAAAAGGTTGTTATTTCTGCTCCTGCTGGTAATGATCTTCCTACAATCGTTTACAATGTA
>JAEEGL015398023.1_pt1 | contig 11035 bp, 10 predicted proteins | sample 9134231 | NCBI WGS metagenome assembly JAEEGL01 (sample SAMN16246548, study PRJNA631951) | gut metagenome | biome: gut microbiome; feature: rumen; material: fiber-attached | host: Bos | place: Iran: Karaj | collected 2018-10
AGCCACATCGGGTGATACAAGAAGCCCGAAAAATTCAAGTCTGAAACATTGTAATTTATCAATATAAAATAATTGATTCCCGCATGATATGCATATAGATTCAATATGGTCACAATAGGTAAAACCATACAGATAGCAAACAACACTTTACTCCTATATAAATACCCCTCGTATGAAGAAAACATCGGGGAAGCACATCCTAATACTAATATAAAAGCAAAATATCGCCAATCAAATACCCCATTCACCAAAGAACACACCAAAAGCCATAGCAATAATACAGGAAATAGACTTTCTATTGAATCTTTTTTCCGTATGCTCTGAATCATAATGAGTGCCATCGCACCATAATAAGTATATTGTCCGTATGTTGTCACAGCAAAGACACTCAACAAAATCATTGCTGCCAATAAGACATATATCTTATTCTCTTTTAAGTATGTAACCAACATATTATCTTAAATTTTTATCAATTTATATACGAAGAGATATAAAGGTATGGAAAAATTGATGAGCTGATATTTCAGTTTTTCCTTCCTTTGAAGATTTTTACTATATTTCAATGGGTAATAGGGTTTATTCTTATATTCGCTAACAGAAAGGCTTCCTTTTGAATAGTTTCGTAGCGATTGAGAAAAAGAGAAAGCTATCTTATCCAGCATACAATAATATGCGTCACCATGTTCTTTGAGCCTTCTACCAGCAAAATCATATAAAGAGTCGCATACTATCAACAAATCTTTCGCTTTCTTTGTTGCTTTACTCGTCGATTTCATGATGGAGCCTTCTCTTTGTGCATAATTATACACATGATAAGGAACGTATGATATACGTTGAGCAAGAGCGTAAGCACGAGGAGTAAATTCCATATCCTCATGGTAGATATCAGGATAAAAATTCAATCCTTCCCTTAACAGGAATTCTCTTCGATACAATGCACACCAAGCAGCAGGTGGCATTCCTACGCTACAAATAAAATCCCTACCCAAACGCACTTGCTGCCCTCCCTTACAATAAATTTCGTATGGTTCTTTTCGCCCATCTGAATAAAGTAAATTGAGGCCAAAACACAATACGTCTAAATCTTGTTTTTCTGCTATTGTCAATAATTGAGCACCATATCCTTCTTCCAGCATATCATCACTATCCACAAACCATATATAATTCCCCTGAGCAACCGACAATCCGGCATTTCTAGCAACACTTAACCCTTTGTTCTCCTGATTGACGACAACTATATTAAAAACCTTCTGACAATATTCTTCCACCACATCCATCGAACGATCCTGAGTTCCATCATTTACAACAATGAGTTCGTAGTCGTCATCAGAAAGTCCTTGCTTCAGACAGGATTCCAAACAACGCCCTATCCATTGTTCCACATTATACACAGGGATGATAATGCTCAATCTCATCGTTTTATCGTTATATACAATGTTTTCGCTATCCTTTTCAACTCACCAAACACCCACGGAGATAAAATCATTCCCTGTTTTATCGCCAATATCATCAACATGAATAGTACATTCCGTACATCTTCTATTTGTTTGGCCTTTGTTCCCTTTCTAGTCATAGCTGAATTTTCCCGCATCGTATAATGATATACGGAATATTTTATGGGATATGTATTTCTCCGCAAATCATACTTTTGATTACCTAAAATCAGATATTTCAAAATAAATTCTTGATCTTCAGCATACTTCCGATTCTCAGAGAACTTCAATTGCAACTCATCCACAATGCTTCTCCGGAACCAACATCTCCATAGATTATATGGAATTTCATTAGCATACGCCCCAAAGCGGTTCTCTTCTCCTTTCTCTTTCCACACAAAACCTGTAATAACAAAGTTTGCATTTTGGAAATCGCTTTCACTCAGAACTATATCGGAATCAATCACATCATCTGCATCCACAAACCATAGCCATTCACCTTTTGCCATTGCCATCCCTTCATTACGTGCAGCACTTACCCCCCTATTTTGTTGATGTATAACACGACAAGGAGTTTCCAAACTCCTCATCCAACTATCACAATCATCAAACGTTCCATCCGTACAACCATCATCTATAATGATGATTTCTTTTTCCTTTATAGGAAATGCGTCCACACTTTCCACACATGTCCGCAGATAGTTTTTCACATTATAAGCTGGTATGACAACCGTTAAAATCATCTCAGTTTTTTGATAAATTTCGCTGGACATCCCCCAACGAGTGTATAAGGTTCCACATCTTTTGTCACGGTTGCTCCTGCAGCCACAATAGACATTTCTCCTACTGAAACTCCAGGAAGAATAACACTCGCTGTAGAAACACTACACCCTTTCCCTATGACAATCCGACTTGTCGTTCCCTCTCTACTCAAAATGCGAGTTCCTGTTGGAGTAATAGGGTGAAAACCTGTGGCAATAATTGTCCTTGAACCAATTATTGCTTCGTCCTCAACAATAATCTTGCTGCCTTCATTCAGCATAAATAACGCTTCGTGTCCAACAAAGACCCTATTCCCCCATTCAAGTTCCCCTGCGCCCTGCACTTTTACACCTTGAAAAATTTCCACATCCTTTCCGACTTTTACTCCTGCCCATCGAAAAAGAAAGGCTTTCATGTTTTGGAATCCACTATTAGGCAAAATCTCCATCAGCAGATTCACTATATATATTCGTTTAGAATTTATCATTCCTGTTTCTTGAAAAAACAATTTTATCTTTTGGTCTCATTAAACAGTTGTACCCATCTTTTCATGATGTCTTCCTTATCAAACTTTCGAACAGAAGATAATGCATTGCGAACCAACCTATCTCTTTCTTCAAAAGAAGACATCATCAATTTCAGTTTGTTCACGTATGTATCAATATCTCCAAAAGGTACAACATAGCCATCCACACCATTTTCAATAATATCATCTACACCAACATAATCAAAAGCTATAACAGGAACACCTTTTAACATCGCTTCAATAAGGACAATTCCGAAACCCTCATATTCAGAAGTCAAACATAAAATATCCGACTTTTGGAGTTCTGCCGTCACATTCTTAACTTGCCCAGGCAACAAGAATGTATCATGTAATCCTGTTCTCAGAATTTGCACCTCAAGCCTTGGCCGTTCCCAACCTTCCCCCAAGACCTTTACCTGCCATTGAGGAAAATCTTTTGCCAATTTTGCCCAAATCTGTACCATCAAATCGATTCTTTTTTGTGGGACAAGACGAGCTAACATAATTATTTGGTATTGAGCCTTTTCCTCCCTTTCTCTGGGAATGGATGCCAAACAACTCTGTTCACTATAATTGGAGAAGTTAGGAATGACCATACAATTTCTCAAATTCCACGCTTTTTGGTCGCCCGATGTCAGAACAACAAATTTATCATATAAACCATATATCCACCGTATCGACCATTTATGTAGCCAACGGCTAAAACCATTCATGGCCCATCTATTCAGCATCTCAAGCCCCTGGCGGCTTTGATGAATTTCAACAATTTTAGGAATCTTTGTTGAAACAAAAGGCAACACCCATGTTACTAATGGACAATGAGCATTCACAATAATGTCTGGCTGTACCTCTTTGATAATCTCACGAACTCTGTTGATAGCACCCAACACCCCACGTAAACGAGTCAAAGCATTCCCTGCTGTCGTAGATATATCACCTCTAATCACTTTCACACGCTCATCCAAAGCGTATGCCGGTAAAACATCCACCCGTTCAATATTACACAACGTTACATCATACCCATGGGCAACCAGCCAATTGATTTTATCAATCAAAATCCGAGCCAACCCCCCTATCATATTGATTTGTATCGTAAAATACAAGAGCTTCATATTACCTCAGTAAAGGTTAAGGTTTAGAGTTTACAAAAAACAGCTTATTGCAACAAACGCTCTGCAAGTATTTTTGAGAACAATGTTGCTCCGTTTCTATTCAAATGATTTACATCACGACGACAAGAATCCGCTATTTCTAAATCCATATAATCCCACAATTCTATGTCCTGAAATTCTTCGGACATTAAGTGGTTAAAATTCTTGATGTTCAAATAGTGTTCCGCTTGATAGACAGGAGTATTTAATCCTATCAGTTTTATTTTTTTAGCATCACAATATTGCTTGAGTTCACGTAATTGTGCCCTTGTAATCGTGTTTGAAAACGAGGCCAACTGAGAATCTTCCTTTGCCAGTTCTTCGCTATCAGCAGCAAACGTTTTTAAACGAGTCGCGCCTTCTTTTACATCTTCCTCAAGATGAGACTCATCCACCACCTCAAAAAAACCGTAATTTTTCTCCCTATACTCATCATTTACGTCCCAATAAAAGGATATAGGAGTCACCAAATAGGATAAAACATCCGCTGCATCATGTTTAATCATAAAAGCCCATTCCGAAAAAGAGAAAAAAGGGAGATAAAACTTCGTGGATTCGCCCATATAGCCGAAATTAGCGTAAAACTCATCCTTGTGGGGAGCTAACGTATGTGGTGACAATGCTATCAGGACGGTGTCAATTTGTGGATTCGCTTCAACATATAATCTCAATCTGGTCAACATGGTGAAATATCCGTCATGAGACATTGATATGTTCTGAACATTCTTCAACATTTCGTCATCTACCGCAGCTTGTGTTTGAGAATCCCCTATCACCAAAATTGTTTTCTCTTTCGCCAATTTGAAATCGAAATTGTTCGCCTTGATGATATAGCGTCCCCATAGAAACCCATAAAAAAGCAACAACAACATTAAGAAGGAGAATAGATGAAGTAAGAATTTTTTCATCACAAATTACAATCTATTTGAAAAGCTCATAGTTACCATGCAAGAACTTTTAGAACTGGAAATAAATAAAAGTAGCTTGATTACCACGATTGACTATCATCCAGACAAAGAAACATACATACACGCACAACCTCATCCAGCGCCATCTGATGGGAACAACAGATAATGTATGCACTTGTTTACGACTGAACCACTCTATCAGTACCAGAAATATGATATAATAGAAGATTGTTATTTTTTCCCCTATCGGATACCATACTGTGATATGAGTGAACATTGTCAATATATAATCGTATGCTTGTCCTATTTTTTCTGCTCTAAAAAGAATCCATCCAAAAACCACTAATATGAAGGTGCTAAACATCTCCATTAGCTCTTTCATAGAAGGGAAAATGGAGTTCTCGGCAACAATCCCTGTCTTGTATCTCTTTTGTTTCTTCAGCAGAATCAATGGGACGAACAAACAGGCATGATACGCTCCCCATGTGACAAAAGTCCAATTCGCCCCATGCCATAAGCCGCTAACAAGGAATATCACAAACGTGTTACGAATTGTTTTCCAACGTCCCTCTCTGCTACCTCCAAGAGGTATGTATATATAATCGACGAACCAACTATTGAGAGAAATATGCCAACGCTTCCAAAATTCCGCTACATCCCTACTAAAATATGGTACATTAAAATTACGTCTTAACGTAATGCCAAATAATTTTGCCGTACCAATTGCAATATCACTATATCCGGAGAAATCACCATATATTTGGAACGTAAAGGCTACAGCACCCAAAAACATCATCATGCCTCCAAGATTCGCCTCCTGGTAATTATCAAAAGCCCAATTAGCTATTTCCGCACAATTATCGGCCACAATCAATTTCTTAAAGAAACCCCATAGCATTTGGCGCATGCCATCTGCTGCCTGAGTCTCATTAAATTGACGAGGCTTTTGAAATTGAGGCAACAAATTGGTGGCTCTTTCGATAGGGCCAGCCACCAATTGCGGGAAGAAACTGATGTATGCTGCAAATTCAACCAAATCACGGGTTGCCTTGATTTTACCCCTATACACATCTATGGAATAAGACAAGGCTTGGAAAGTATAAAACGATATGCCCACAGGAAGTATCAGATTCAATACGAACTTAGAAGAATTGAGGCCAAGTAAATCTGCTAATTGAACCACAAAGAAATCATAATATTTATATACCCCCAAAATACCAAGATTCAGCAAGATATTGAACAAACTGACCCACCAATCTCCCCCTTTTCCTCCTATTTTCGAACGACATCCATCCGTCCGACACTTCTCTATCAGCAAGCCACTCAAGAAACTACAGAGGGTGGTAATTGCTATCAATATCAGAAATTTCCAACTCCACCAGCCATAGAAAACATAGCTTGCGACAACAACCAATAAATTTTGCCACTTTACTGGTTTAAATACAAACCAATAAAGTATGAAAACGATTGGAAGAAATATTAGAAACTCAAAAGAATTAAAAAGCATGAATAATGAGCGTATGTCCGACTATAGGAGGATATAATAAATCGAGTTAGAAATCCGTCTTAAATAAAGTGATATTGTATGAACTTCTGACGAAACCAATGTAACACCTGATAGATTGGAGGGAAACAGGAATTGAGCATCTCCTTATAATATGCAGATGCTTTTTGATCATGCTTCCACCATCCAATTTCAAATTCTATGTTTTCATACAACAATGCCTTATTCCAAAAGGAGATTTTATTGTCCATCATCTCTGGAATATAATATGCCATTTCCTTTTCCATTGCATGCGCCGTTTGGCTTAATCCTTCCCTTCCCTGGTTATAACGTGCTATATAGGCATTGGTATAACCAATCACACCACATCGTGCCATTCGCAAAGAAAAATCCCAGTCCTCAAAAAAAGACATTCGTTCATCGAAATCCCCATATTGAGTGATCAAAGAACGATGAATTAACATATTTCTCGGAGAAGGATAGAACTTTCGCAACCACATCCCCAAAAACGGACAATGTGTCTGTTTATCATACAACTTCATTTTGGAGGGTACACTCTCCTGTGCCCATTCAAAATTCCCCACAAAAAACTTACACTGAGTGTATTTCTCTTTCAGATGATTCCAAACTTCCAACGCTCCAGGTAACAGTTCGTCGTCCGCATCAAGAAAAAGGAGCCAATCGCCAATAGATTTCTTGATACCTTCATTTCTGGCAGAAGAGACTCCTCCATTTTGTTTATAAAAATACTTGATACGGTCATCTTTCATTTGATGGACTTTCTCACGACTATCATCCGTAGATCCATCATCTATAACAACCACCTCAAAATCCGCATTTTTCTGTAGCAATACAGATGAAATGGACTTCTGTATCGTGGTGCTCTTATTATATAATGGGATGATGATGGAAAACATGGGTAGTAATATTCAATCGTCGTCAAGGATTACATCTACACCGTAAAGACGCCCTTATCGTTGTCTAATAACCCGACATGGCACACCTGCGGCGATACAATTCTCTGGTATATCTTTTGTGACAACACTTCCCGCTCCAATAATCGCATTATTTCCAATGACAACCCCCTTCATAATCATGCAGTGCATTCCTATAAACACATTATTCCCAATTCTGATAGGCGCATCTTTCGTTCCTAACCTTTCAGGATGGTCATCCGTATCCCCTATCTGAGAATCTGCACCAATCATTACATCTCTCCCGATATAAACACCATGATTAGCAACGATAGTCACTCCAGAAAAACCAGAATTACGACCAATTTCTATACAAGCGAAGTCTGTGCCAGTATGCAATATACATTTGCGACAACCCCGAGAATTAAAAGCGTGATGCGAGTTAAAAATACAATTATCCCCTATGACAATCTTAGAATGTTTAAATCTACTGATGGTGATATGTCCATTGAAAGAGACATTCCTTCCAAGCTCAACCCCCATCAGAATGGCCTCTATTCGATGAATATAGGTGTAAACATAATGAATGACCCACCGTTCCCAACTGTGTCCCAAAAGGAAAAACTCAGCACGCCAATCTGCTCTACGGATTTTCGCCATCATCTTCATAAAAGGTAAAAGTAAAAGTGAAAAGTGAAAAAAATCTTAGAAAAATTCGTTAAAGCTTCATCCGGTTGCGAATACTTCGGACTTTTTGCCTCAGCACAAAATTACAATAATTCTTCCAATTAAATGAGGGTCTCCATCCTTTATAGGGTGTCATGTCAAGATACTTAAAATATTCCTCACAATATGGGTGACTACATCCATATTCCCACGGTTTGGGTCTTGAGACAAAATGCACAATAACAGGATTGAAAAAGTATCTTTTCAGTTCCTCAAAAGGAACATCATAATTCTCCGCTTCATCCTCGGAAATATAGGCAAGATCCATATTAAAAGATGGTTCAACATGCAAAACCTCTTTGTGGCAAACTGCATTCAAGATGTCTTGGTCTTGATAGACGATGTTCTCATAATTCTTTTCTACATATTCCAAAAATCTTCTCTGCACATCATGTTCCCTCCAATACCTTAAATTGATGAGCAACATTCCTGCATTAAAGTATTTATACTCCTCCGAATACCCCAGTTTTTGATAGACATTCTTCACTCGGCCAAATGCATTATTCAAATAACAAGCAGCCAAAGCCTTCCCTTCAACATCTTTATTCCACAGTTCATCTAAGGAATCTCTGACAATCATGTCACAGTCAAGATACAATATCTTTTCCACATCCACAGGAACCAATTCAGCCAAAAACAATCTATAATAGGTAGCAAGAGAGATGTGAGATATTTCCGTATTTACGGGCATGGGGAAATCCTTACGTATCTTTTCTTTGTCAACATATAAAAAATGAATTTCTCCTCCTCCAAAGACGACAGATTGAAGAATTTTCTGATTCTCCTCACAAAGTCCATCAGTAACTATATACAATTTGACATCCCTATTATGCTGACAAATTGAAGTAATTGTGACAGCACAATGTTGGGCATAATTATCATCCGTGGATAAAACAATATTCATCGCTTTCTGATAAAATGTGAAATATGATGTATCACCTTCCTATTTTTATTCATATACCACCACCAAGACGGCTTCAGATAGTGCGGGATATGGGGAATACGGTGTCCAACATATTTTTCCAATAATTCGTTCACACATAAATAAAAAGGACCTCCCCATGGCCATTCTGCTGAAACATTCCAAGATTCATGAGCATCCAAATAGATGACATTTAGATTTGCCACCTGATTGATTGCAAGTTGATAGCCATTGATATAATCCGCCTTTCTGATAATGGTAACAACCGTTTCTGGTTGACAAAAAACTGAAATATGAGCAATCGAACCTTCTGTCGCAGCAAAATATTTACAATGTGAAACCATGCTAAGTTGTTCTTTTACAGACATCTTCTCAGGTGAACACACCGTATATCCAAGCTTTCTAAACACCTCCTCAACGTCCTTTTCCCCTTGCTCTCGTTTGTCATGCAATTGAGTTCTCGTAAAATATACCTTCTCTATATTAGAATTGAAATCTCTATATATAGAATTCCTTAATTTTTCTAATTGATGAGAATACTCAATCGTATAGCATGTGTTTTCTATTCCACCCCAAAAACAATCATCAGGAACGATGACTTCTTCATACCGCGTGTTTTTTAAAACACGGTGAAAAAGAGTTGTGTCAATTCCCGCCAAATGAAGCATTTCAAGGTTTGCAGGAAGGATATCACGACCATTTGTTGTAACATAAACAAATTCAACACCTTCAGAAATCAGTTGTTGACAATATTCCGTTTCAAAGAACCAAGTCTTTTTGAAACCATCTGTAAGAATGTGCCCCCAACAGGTGACGAAATATCCAAGAAAAACACATTTCTTACGCTCATCTTCTACCATCTGTGTTTGATGACAAGCATCCTCCTCTGTGATTAAAGCATGGGCTTCCCCCAACGCATTGATGATAGCATTAGAGTACTTCCTTACTTCCAACTTCTTTTTAACCAACCGATTAACGTTTGAGGCTTGTTGCAACTCCTGACAGGATTGTTTGTGAACGTATGAAAAATTATAATGTGTCATGAAGGTTTCTCTATAAGCAGCCACTTGAACTTAAGTAGAAAATGTGAACAGATTCGACAGACAGTAGCGATATAGCGAGTGCGTTGCAGTTGCTACAGTGCTACAGTTGCTACAACGCTACAGCGCTACAGTTCTCAAATGAATCAAGAAAGTCCACGGTTTGTTAAAGTAATAGTATAATACTATATATATAACTATATATAATATAATAATATATATAATATATAAATATAAAAATATTTACATATTCCGTTGGGTCGGTAGTTTATTGAGAACTGTAGCACTGTAGCGCTGTAGCAGTACGATGTCTTTTCCTGATGTGATTGACAAACGATAGCGACACAATGTGCAATAGTCTCAAAGTATTGAGGTACGCCCACCAACGTAATTACGATAAGCCCGTCATCGTAATTACGCTATCCCCTTCATCATTCTTATGGTAACGAGCTATTAGTGCGGTGTTGGTTGACATCTGGCATTGGTGTTCATAATACCCGTCTTTGCAACTTGTCAGCAGGGAAGGACACAAGCCAATGTAGCCCGTTGAGATTCAGCACAACACACAACACAAGACATACAAGGCATGTTCCGACCACACAAATCAAATTAAAGATTGACGCTTCTAATCTGTTCTGTGGATTAAGGATATATAGAGATATATACCAGACAAATAACTTCAAGATGGATGTATGAAAAATATATATAACTAACGAATTCTTACCGACATATTGCAAAAAAGCATTGGTTCCTATACACTTCGAAATCCAGATGATGAAACATATTCCCAAGAAAGCCAATAGAACATGTATGGGCATATAGAAAACATCGAAACTAATCCAAAGACCTGCGATTCCTATTGGAGACCAAGAGAAGAGGCAACCGGCAAGAACACATAATCCATACGCCAAAGACACCCACAATAAGACCTTATTAAATATGAGTTCATGATTCTTTGCCACCTGTCCCAAACACAAGAAAAGTGTCAAGTACAATCCATGTCTATGATGCAACCAATTCTCCCCAAGAAATTCAATATCATTACAATATATTGCCAATACTGCAATGATAGTGACGATTACCAGACGGAATAATTCCGACTTGAGCCATTTTACAATCAGCCAATAAACAGACTTACTAATAAAAAGG
>JAEEGL016206082.1_pt1 | contig 11035 bp, 12 predicted proteins | sample 9134231 | NCBI WGS metagenome assembly JAEEGL01 (sample SAMN16246548, study PRJNA631951) | gut metagenome | biome: gut microbiome; feature: rumen; material: fiber-attached | host: Bos | place: Iran: Karaj | collected 2018-10
AAAGACCTTCAGCACCTCGTCGGTCAGCAGCACACTCTTGTTGAACTTCTCACCTCCGTGCACCATACGGTGACCTACGGCATCAATCTCGTCGAGACTCTTGATGACGCCAATCTCCGGGTCGGTGAGCAGGGAGAAAATGAACTTCACGCCTTCGGTGTGCTCTGGAATGTCGTGCATGATCTGCTTCTTCTCGCCGTTGGCCAGCTTCACCTTCACGAACGAGCCTTCCAAGCCCACACGCTCGGCACCGCCACTTGTCATCACACTCTTGTCGTCCATGTTGTACAGCGCATACTTGATGGACGAACTACCACAATTCAAAACTAAAATTTTCATCTTTTCAAGTTTTCACTTTTTATTTTTTAGCGTCCATTGCCTGGCACGCTGTAATTGCTACTAAATAATAGATGTCGTCGACGGAGCAGCCTCGTGAGAGATCGTTCACGGGACGGGCAATGCCTTGCAGGATGGGGCCGATGGCGGTGGCTCCAGCCAGACGCTGCACCAGCTTGTAAGCGATGTTGCCCACCTCGAGACAAGGCATGACAAGCACATTGGCGTTGCCGGCAATGTCACTACCCGGAGCTTTCTTCTTTCCTACGCTGGGAACGAGGGCGGCATCGGCCTGCAGCTCGCCGTCAATCTTCAGCGTCGGGTCGAGTTCCTTGGCCAGACGGGTAGCCTCCACTACTTTGTCTACCACCTCATGAGAGGCGCTCCCTTTCGTCGAGAACGACAACATGGCCACGCGAGGCTCTGTAAAGCCAGCCACTGAGCGGGCGGTCTGTGCCGTGCACACGGCAATCTGACTGAGTTGATTGGCATCAGGCATGGGCGTTACAGCTACGTCACCGAACACGAGAACACCGTTCTCGCCATACTCAGGCTTGTCAGTAATCATCAGCATGGCACCGCTTACGCAGGTGATGCCTGGAGCACATTTGATGATCTGCAGGGCGGGACGCAGCGTCTCGCCGGTGGTAGAGAGAGCTCCGGAAATCTGGCCGTCGGCACCCTCGGTCTTGATAATCATACAACCTAGATAGAGCGGGTCCTTTACAAGCTCGCGAGCCTTCTCAATGGTCATGCCTTTCTTCTCGCGTAACTTCGTGAGCAACTGGGCATACTCCTCGCTCTTCTCACAGTTTAGCGGGTCGATGAGTGTGGCCTTGCCAATGTTCTTCAGGCCTTTCTCAGCAGCCAGCGCGTGTACCTTGTCTGGATTGCCAATAAGGATGAGGTCTGCAATGTCGTCCTGCAACACCCGGTCGGCTGCACAAAGTGTACGCTCCTCTTCAGCTTCAGGGAGCACGATGCGCTGCTTGTTGCTCTTAGCACGCGCAATGATTTGTTCAATTAATCCCATAATAATAGATTAGTTAATTATTAGTTAAAAGGTAATTGGAAAATTAGCTTATTTATCATAACGTCGATTCTCATATAATTAGTTATCCGGCTCATATAACCCCAAACTGATGTAGGAAAATGAGGAGGATGCAGATAGGACAAACGTAGCGTACAATGAAAAGATAAGCACGCAGCACCCAAGGCTTCACATGGAGCGTTCCACAGTTGGTGAACTCGTCGGTGACTATGTGACGCGGAACCACCCAGCCAAGGAAGAGACATGTCAGAAAACCACCTATAGGCAGGAACAGCTGGCCCGTGACGAAATCGAAAAGGTCGAAAAGCGACATACCGAAAAGCGAAAGCTCGGCATGTGAGAACGACAAGGAACAAAAACAGCCGATTACAGCGCACGAAACGGTAACAATAAGCGCTCCCCAGTGGCGGCGGATATGAAATTCCTCGTGGAAAAAGGCTGTGCTCACTTCGTGGAGTGAAATGAGCGATGTAAGTGCTGCCAAGGCTAACAGCGCATAGAAAGCCAAGGCAATGACATACCCCACAACGGGCATAGCGGAAAAGGCTTGTTGGAACACGTTGGGCAAGGTGATGAACACCAGCGAGGCACCGCTGTCAGGGCTGACACCCACGGAAAAAGCAGCTGGGAATATCATCAGACCAGCTAGGATGGCCACGAAACTATCTACAAGGCTTATCTGTATGGCCGACTGGATGAGGTTCGTGTGGCGACTGAAATAGCTGGCGTAGGTACAGATGCAGCCCATAGCCAGAGACAACGAGAAAAACGACTGCCCAAGAGCACCAAGGAACACGTCGCTGTTCATCTTTGAGAAGTCGGGCATGAGGAGGAACTTGATGCCCTCGCCAGCTCCCGGCAACAGACAGGAAGCAACAACAATAATCAGTAATAATATAAATAATGTGGGCATGAGCAGCTTGGAGGCTCGCTCGATACCCTTCTGCACGCCGCAGACAATGACCACATGGGTAATAGCAAAGAAGGCAACCATCCACACGATGGGTTTCCACGGGTGGCTGACAAACCCGCCGAAATACTCGGTGATGTAGGCAGCATCGCCATTCAGATGACCCATCAGCGAGGCGTAGATATACTGTAGGCACCAGCCGGAAACCACTGCATAATAACCAGTTATAAGAAATCCTGTTAGCACGCCTAAGTACCCTACCCCACTCCAAATGCCTCCTTTTGCCAGCTTGGAGTAAGCCCGCGCCGTGTTAGCCTGTGCATGCCGACCAATAATGAATTCGTTAATCATGCATGGTATACCAAGCAGCACTACACAACCTATATAGACAATGAGGAACGCTGCGCCGCCATTCTGCCCCGTCATAAAGGGAAATCGCCACACATTGCCAAGGCCCACGGCAGAACCCGCCGTAGCCAGGACTATGCCAAGACGACTGCTAAAATTGGCCCTCGTACTGCTGTTATTCATTCCAGAAGCCTTTTTGTATTGTAATAGGCTGCAAAATTACTCATTTTATTTTTATTAAGACACTTTTGCAACATATTTTTGCATATATCAGTTAAATTCGTTACTTTTGCGCCCCGTTATGAATAAATTACTTTCTTTTGCCAAGCGCTATCCGTTGTCCCTATTGTGTATAGCCCTTATCTGGTATCTTTCTATCTGGTTCGTGCCAATCAAGACACCGCTTAACGACGTGAGATTCATTGACAAGTGGACACACTTTGTGATGTATGGCGGCACATGCTCGGTCATTTGGTATGAATATCTGCGTAGCCATAATCACATTAACGGCTGGCGGCTGTTTTTACTAGCATGGCTTGCACCTGTGCTGATGAGCGGTTTATTGGAACTGATTCAGGCCTACTGTACCACAAACCGCGCCGGAGAATGGCTCGACTTCGCTGCCAACACCACTGGCTGTACGCTTGGAGCCCTTGTTGGAATGTGCATACTGCAAAGGAGGAAGAATTTTTAGTACGGCCTTTTCTTGACTAAGGCACGTTCAAAAGGATATGGAGGGCTATCCTGTCTCTCTTAAAGGTACGGCGCAAAGTTAAAATCACGACGGTATTCATTAAAATAACGTCGGTATTCACAAAAATACCGTCGGTATTTGTTAAAATCCCGACGGTATTTGATAGTTTCTTTGAAGGTATGCTTGATGTTACCAATCGCAGTATATGTGTTTTCCAATGTTACGGCTCATGCTGTCAGCCCCCTATCGTAGCCGTAATACCGTAGGCGGCGAACTGCTCTACGCAACGCTGCTGAACAGCCTCAGAGGGGGCAGACATGGGGATATTGTCAGGATTATAGACCGACCAAAGACGGCGATGCTTGTCACGACCGACGTCATGATAGGGTAACAGATTCACTCCCAGCAGTATTTCTTTGCTTTGTTTCAGGGAAGCTAGAAACTTTGCCGTAGCTTCAATATTGGTTTCATCGGCGTTAACTCCCTCAATAAGTGGTATACGGATATAGTAAGGTGTATGAAGTGTATTTATTAGTTGTATATTGTTTATTATCAGTTCATTGGAAACACCTGTATAAAGTTGATGTTTATGTGAGTCCATCATCTTCAGGTCTACGAGAAGCAGTTCACAGTTCTCTGCCACCTCGCGTACCAGCTCCGAGGTTGCATAGAGCGTCGTGTCAACAGTACGATGCACTCCCCTACCCTTCAGTTCATGCAACAACTCCAGCGCTGCCTCTCCCTGCATTAATGGCTCACCACCACAAAGGGTTACGCCTCCACCGCTGTCTTCCATTACATCGCGCTCCTTCTCCACCTCGGCCAGAAGTTCATCTATCGTCCATTCACGCCCGCAAATCTCTAGGGCAGTAGTCGGACAGGCATCAGCACAGTAGCTCTCCCCTACCCCACACTCTTCATTTTTCACGATTCCATCGGGTGTAAGGCGAAGCAATCCTTGCGGACAGGCTGTTACGCAGCTTTGACAACCTATACAGCGGTTATGCTTGTAGGTGAGGTGTGGCTTCATTTGCCATGACTCAGGATTATGACACCACACGCAACGCAATGGGCAACCAGAGAAGAAAATCGTGGTTCGAATACCCGGTCCATCGTTGATGGCATAGCGTTTTATGTCAAATATTATGAGTTTCATGCTGCAAAAGTACATTTTTTTTGCAAAAAGTTTCGTTTGTTTTTATTTTTTTTGTAATTTTGCACCGCCTTAAAGAGCATTATATTTGTTATAACAATATTATTTTATGGATTTCACAATGTTAATTACCGTCCTTGTGACGGCTATTACACTGGTGGCAGCGGCTTACATCCTTGCGAAGCTGCTGGGTCCGCGTTCCTATAACGCCGTGAAGGGAGAACCCTTCGAGTGCGGTATTCCGACGCGTGGCTCCAGCTGGATTCCCATCAATGTGGGCTATTATTTGTTTGCCATCTTGTTCCTCATGTTCGATGTGGAAACGGTTTTCCTCTATCCATGGGCTGTAGTAGTGAAGCAGTTCGGTGCGGCAGCATTGCTCAGCATCGGCTTCTTCTTGTTAGTATTAGTATTTGGCCTGGCCTACGCCTGGCGGAAAGGAGCACTGGAATGGAAGTAAGAAGACCGAAAATCAAGGCTCTGCCCTACGACGAGTGGAAAGACAACGAGTCGCTGGAGCAGATTGTTGACGAACTCCATGAGGGTGGTGTCAATGTGGTGACGGGCAATCTCGATGCGCTGATCAACTGGGGACGAAGCAATTCCCTATGGTCGCTGACGTTTGCCACGTCGTGTTGCGGTATCGAGTTCATGGCCTGTGGCTGTGCCCGTTACGACTTTGCGCGCTTCGGCTTCGAGGTGACGCGAAACTCTCCCCGTCAGGCCGACCTGATCATGTGTGCCGGAACGATTACGCACAAGATGGCTCCAGCCCTGAAGCGTCTCTACGATGAAATGGCCGAGCCGAAGTATGTCATCGCCGTGGGCGGATGTGCCATTAGCGGCGGTCCGTTCAAGTCTTCCTACCATGTGGTGAAGGGCATAGAGGAGATTGTTCCTGTCGATGTATTCATCCCTGGCTGTCCGCCGCGTCCGGAGGCTATCCTCTACGGCATGATGCAGCTGCAGCGCAAGGTGAAGATTGAGAAGTTCTTCGGTGGTGCTAACCACAAGCAGAGTGCTGCAGAGAAGGAACTGGGTGTATCGAACGAGGAGCTGACGTTCCGCGAGAAGCATGGCGACCATCGCCGTGAGCCAGTTGTAATCACCTCTGTACCTGAGGATTTTGTAAAAGAACTTAAAGAAGAAAAGGAGGCTGCCGTATGAAATTAGAGTTCCTGTCTTTTGACTTTGACAAGTTCGCTCAGGAGATGCAGGACTTGAAGGTGCAGAAGCACTTCGACTATCTCGTCACCATCGTTGGTGAAGATTTTGGTGAGGAAGGTCTTGGTTGCATCTATATCCTTGAAAACACAGAAAGCCATGAGCGTTGCGCTGTGAAGATGATGGCTCGCTGTTCTGTATGCGGCGATGGCATCGCCGCCAACGGCACTGGCGACACCGACGGCCAGACGCTAGCCTACATCCCCTCCGTCATTAATATTTGGAAGGATGCTGACCTGCTAGAGCGCGAGGTCTACGACTTCTACGGTATCGTGTTCCTCGGTCATCCCGACATGCGCCGCCTCTTCCTTCGCTCGGACTTCAAGGGCCATCCCTTCCGCAAGGATTGGAAGTACAACGACGAATACACGCTGGCTGACGATGAGGAACCAAGTTACGGTCTGGAATACTATCTCGACCGCGACGGCAACCTCCAGTCGAAGCAGAACCGCCTCTTCACCGACGATGACTATGTGGTGAACATCGGCCCGCAGCACCCGTCCACTCACGGCGTGCTCCGTCTGCAGACGGTTCTTGACGGCGAGACTGTCAAGCGCGTCTATCCGCACTTAGGCTATATCCATCGTGGCATAGAAAAGATGTGGGAATCGATGACCTACCCGCAGACACTCGCCCTGACCGACCGTCTTAACTACCTCTGCGCCATGATGCAGCGTCATGCGCTCGTTGGTGTCATTGAGGAAGGCCTCGGCGTGGAGCTCACCGACCGTATTAAATATGTACGCACGATAATGGACGAGCTGCAGCGCTTGGACAGCCACCTGCTGTTCACCTCGTGCTGCGCTCAGGACCTGGGTGCCCTCACCGCCTTCCTCTACGGAATGCGCGACCGCGAGCATGTGCTGAACGTGATGGAGGAGACCACCGGCGGACGTCTGATTCAGAACTACTACCGCATCGGCGGACTGCAGGACGACATCGACCCGAACTTCGTCAAGAACTGCAAAGACCTCGTGAAGTATCTGCGTCCGATGATTCAGGAGTATATGGACGTGTTTGGTGATAACATCATCACGCACAACCGCTTAGAGAACGTCGGTCCAATGTCGCTTGAAGACTGTATCAGCTATGGTGTGACAGGTCCTGCCGGACGTGCCTCGGGCTGGAAGAACGACGTGCGCAAGAACCATCCTTACGACATGTACGACAAGGTGGAGTGGGAACAGTGTACTGAGACGACGTGCGACAGTATGGGCCGCTACCTCGTACACATCAACGAGATGTACCAGAGCCTGAACATCATCGAACAGCTCATCGACAACATTCCCGAGGGTGACTTCTACGTTAAGCAGAAGCCTATCATCAAGGTTCCCGAGGGACAGTGGTTCTTCTCCGTGGAAGGTGCCGCCGGTGAGTTCGGTGTCTATCTCGACTCCCGTGGCGACAAGAGCCCCTACCGCATGAAGATGCGCCCCATGGGTCTCACCCTCGTCGGTGCCCTCGACCCGATGCTGCGCGGACAGAAGATTGCCGACCTCGTCACCACCGGTGCTGCCGTAGATATTGTGATTCCTGACATTGACCGCTAAGAAATGCTATGATATTTTGAAACTGATGAAAAATAGGTTAGTAGGCGAGCATTATAAGACTCGCCTACAAACCCTACATTCAGGAATTTGTTAAATACGTATGAATACATTTAGGATTATATCTTCATTATGTTTTCCTTTGGTGGTAGCATCAGCAATGCAGGCCCAGGTGAATGCAATCTTTGTTGACCCTGTGACCATTGAGCCGGGAGAAACTACAGAGATTGTGGTGAGGATAAACTACGATATTAGTCATGGCTATCCTTACGAGGAAATAAATGCTTATAGTTTCCACATCCTTTTGCCTGAAGGCATTGTCCCGAACACCAAAAGCGGTAACTGGACCCGCAAATGCTTTTCATTGTCTGAGGAAACACACCCGTTGCTTTATGACGAAGAGACTGAGGAATATACCGCTAACCCAAAAAACGGATTAAATATTTACACTACTGACGAAGGTGGTGCAATATTAGTGTGGTTTGATCCTCAACGAGAACATGCCATGACATCCACCCATGGCGAGCTTATGCGCATCTCTGTTAAGGCATCGTCTGATTTCGTCAGAGGGTCTGGCAAGTTGTACGACATAATGCTCACTCACGACAGTTACGCCTTCGATCTTTACAACATCGCTGATGTTCCGATTGTATTCAACGAAGATGCCACGACCGTCACGTCAGTTGTCCATGACGCATTGGCTGACGCTCCCCTATACACTTTGCAAGGTATCAAGACAAAGGGAGCGAAAAAAGGACTTTACATCAGAAACGGGAAGAAAATACTGATTGGTCAATAATTTATAAAAAGATGTCAATTCATTTTTACAAGTTAATATGACAACAATATTTATCCTGCTTTGCGGATTGATTTATCCAAAATAGTGGAAACAAGTATTCCACAAAAGAAGTATTTGTTTCATAATAATTCGTTTTAAGAAAAAGAAATAGTATTTATGTTTGATTTTAGTATAGTAACAACATGGATTGACCAACTGCTTCGGGTGACCATTGGTTGTCCCGACTGGTTGGCGATATTGATTGAGTGCGTGTTGGTGGGGGCTGTCGTCTTGGGAGCTTACGCCGTCATCGCCATGATCCTGATATTCATGGAGCGTAAGGTCTGCGCCTACTTCCAGTGCCGTATAGGCCCCGTCCGCGTGGGTCCATGGGGACTGCTGCAGGTGGTGGCCGACGTGCTGAAGATGCTCATCAAGGAGATTTTCTTCGTCGATAAGGCCGACAAGCTGCTCTATGCCGTCGCCCCGTTCCTCGTCATCTTCGGCTCGGTGGGAGCCTTCTGCTTCCTGCCGTGGAACAAGGGCGCACATATCCTCGACTTCAACGTGGGCGTGTTCCTGCTGACGGCCATTTCGTCTATTGGCGTGGTGGGCATCTTTATGGCAGGATGGGCCTCGAACAACAAGTATTCTGTGGTTTCGGCCATGCGTGCCGCCGTGCAGATGATTTCTTACGAGATGTCGCTTTGTCTCTGCCTCATCACCGCCGTCATCCTGACGGGTACGATGCAGGTCTCTGGCATCGTCGAGTCGCAGAGTGGCCCTTGGGGCTGGCTCATCGTGCAGGGTCACGTGCCCGCCATCATCGCCTTCATCGTATTCCTCATTGCCGGTAATGCCGAGGCCAACCGTGGCCCCTTCGACATGGCTGAGGCCGAGAGCGAGCTGACCGCCGGACACCACACGGAGTACTCAGGTATGGGCTTCGGCTTCTTCTATCTGGCTGAGTTCCTCAACCTCTTCATCATTGCAGGTATCGCCGCTACGGTGTTCCTCGGTGGCTGGGCACCCATCCAGATTGGTGTCGATGGCTTCGACCAGGTGATGCGGTACATCCCCGGCATCGTATGGTTCATGGGCAAGGCTTTCTTCCTGGTCTGGGTGCTGATGTGGATCAAGTGGACGTTCCCCCGTCTGCGTATCGACCAGATTCTGAAGTTAGAGTGGAAATACCTCATGCCCCTGGCACTCATCAACCTTGTGCTGATGACCGTCGTGGTGGCCTTTGGCTTATACATTAAATAAGGAATAGTAATATGGAAGATAACAAATCATATTTCAGCGAACTCGGGCACGGCATCAAGACGCTGGCTGTTGGCATGAAGACCACCTTGAAGGAATACGCCAAGGACTACTGGACCAACAAATGCACGGAGCAGTACCCCGAGAACCGTAAAACCACCCTCCACGTGGCCAAACGCCACCGTGGCCGACTGGTATTCAAGCGCAATGAGGACGGTAGCTACAAGTGTACCGCCTGTACGCTCTGTGAGAAGGCCTGCCCCAACGGAACCATCAAGATTGTCAGTCACATGGCCGAGGATCCCGAGACGGGCAAGAAGAAGAAGGTGCTCGACGACTATCAGTACGACCTGGGCGACTGCATGTTCTGCCAGCTCTGTACCAACGCCTGCAACTTCGATGCCATCGAGTTTACCAATGATTTTGAGAACGCCACGTTCAAGCGCGACAAGCTGGTGCTCCACCTCGACAAGGAGGTCTATCAGGGCGGCTCACTGCCCAACCTCATCGAGGGCGGTGCTGAGTGGCAGGTCGGAAAGTTCAACACTAAGAAGAAGTAAAGATTATGGGTAATATAATCATGTTTTGTATTCTTGCGGTGGTCATCATCGGCTCTGCCATTATGTGTGTGATGACCAAGCGCATCATGCGGGCCGCAACATTCATGTTGTTCGTGCTCTTTGGCGTGGCAGGTCTTTACTTCCTGCTCGATTATACGTATCTGGGAGCCGCACAGATTGCCGTCTATGCCGGTGGTGTGACGATGATCTATGTCTTTGCCATCCAGCTGGTCAGTAAGCGTACCCTACAAGGACTCATTGAGCGGGTTAAATGCTCGCGCATGGCCTGGGGCGGTCTGGCTGCACTCGTCGGACTGGCTACGGTGGTTTTCGTGTTCCTGAAGAACCAGTTCATCTATCGTGCCTGCGAGGTAGCCGACACCGAAGTACCCATGGAGGGCATCGGTCAGGCTCTGGTGGGTGCCGACAAGTATCAGTATGTGTTGCCGTTCGAGTTCATCTCAGTGTTCCTGCTGGCGTGCATCATCGGCGGTTTGGTTGTTTCACGTAAAAACGAGGATTAGGCTATGATACCAGTAGAATGTTATTTCGTGCTCTCAGCACTCCTGTTCTTCATCGGCGTCTTCGGTTTTGTCACCCGCCGCAACCTGATTGCCATGCTCATCTCCATCGAGCTGGTACTTAACGCCGTGGACATCAACTTCGCCGCGTTCAACCGGCTGCTCTTCCCCGACGGACACCTTGAGGGCTTCTTCATGTCCCTTTTCTCCATCGGTGTCTCGGCTGCCGAGAGTGCTGTGGCCATCGCAATTATCATCAATGTCTATCGTCACTTCAAGAGCGATAGCGTGGAAAGTATTACTAACTTAAAAGGATAGAAGCTATGGTTTACGAATTATCTTATTTAATATTGTTGCTGCCGCTTCTGTCCTTCATCGTGTTAGGACTGGCTGGCATGAAGATGCAGCACAAGACTGCCGGACTCATCGGCACGTGCTCGCTGGCACTCGTAACGATACTCTCCTATTGGACGGCTTACACTTATTTCACGGCCGACCGTACTGCCGAGGGTATCTTCCAGACGATTGTTCCCTACAACTTCACGTGGCTGCCTCTTGGTAACCTCCACTTCGACATGGGTATCCTGCTCGACCCCATCTCGGTGATGATGCTTATCGTCATCTCCACGGTGTCGCTCATGGTACACATC